>MDTC01013280.1_pt1 | contig 19496 bp, 13 predicted proteins | sample 811181 | NCBI WGS metagenome assembly MDTC01 (sample SAMN05326644, study PRJNA326480) | marine metagenome | isolation source: seawater | place: Pacific Ocean: North | collected 2011
CCACCTGCTTCTGGGTCAAAACTATATGCTGTTGCAGTTGCTCTAGAAGTGTTTGTATTTCTAGAAGTATTATTTGTAAATGCTGTGCCTCTACTTGTATTAGTATTTCTTGCTGTATTTGTCGCAAAAGATGTAGAATTAGTAAATGCTGTACCTCTACTTGTATTAGTGTTTCTTGCTGTGTTTGTTGCAAATGTAGTACTATAAGCTGTTGACTGTGAAGTATTATCTACATACGCAGTAGTAGTAGCAAATGTAGTTGTTCTACTTGTGGCTTGACCTGTATTATCTACATATGCGGTTGTTGTCGCAAATGTAGTTGTTCTAGTTGTTGCCTGTCCTGTATTATCCACATATGCAGTACTAGTAGCAAATACTGTATCTCTTGTAGTAGCAAAACTTGTATTATCAACATATGCTGTATCAGTAGCGAATACTGTGTCTCTTGAAGTTTCAAAAGTTGTAGTATCTTCGTATGCTGTAGTTGTAGCAAATGTTGTAGTTCTAGTAGTACTTTGACCTGTATTATCTACATATGCAGTATCGGTTGCGAAAGTTGTAGTTCTACTTGTACTAATTGTTGTATCGTATGTTGTAGTATACGCGGTTGTTGTATCGTATGCAGTTGTAGTACTCTTATCTGTTTCAAAAGCAGTAGTAGTTTCGTATGCAGTTGTAGTAGTAAAAGTAGTTGTAGTCGATTTACTAGTTTCAAAAGTAGTCGTAGTAGTATACGCTGTTGTAGTTGTAAACGCTGTAGTTGTACCTTGTGTTGTTGTAAAGGTAGTAGTTGTAGTGTACGCTGTTGTAGTCGTAAACGCTGTAGTTGTAGTTGTATTTGTTTCAAAAGTTGTAGTTGTACTTCTAGAACTTCCTGTACTTCTATTAGTATTGAAAGTTGTAGTTGTATCAAATACAGTTGTTGTTACTGTACTTCTATTAGTATCAAAAGTTGTAGTTGTATTAAATGTTGTTAACTGTAGTCCAGAAATCGTAATAGTTGAAGTCGCAGTATCTCTACTGGTTGTATGTGTAATAGTGAACGGGCCTTCAAGAGACCCGCCGTCATTTACATAAACTTCATTGATTCTTCTGACCGTACCACTATCGTTGATTGCCAGAAAGGAAATCTCTCGAAGTGTTCCGCTGTCGTTAACATATATTGCCATTTATTAACTCGAGTATATGAACCATATATGACCACTAGCTGTAGACTCAGTGCTTGTTGGAGCATTTGTTCTAATGGTATATGGTAGTCTTGCACTTGCTACAGTACCTGATGTTATCTTATCGCCGCTAATAGTTATATTTTGAGCAGCTCCACTCGCGTTAAATTTTTCACTTCCATCTACTGACAGTCCAGCGTCTTCGATGTTAAAATTTAATTTAGTTCCCATTTTATACCTCTATTGTTGTTCTTATAAACTTATAAGCCATTGTATCACCACTTGCTGGTGTTACTCTTAATCTTACATTACCACTATTTATATCTGCATCAAATGTTGCTTGAGCACCATTGTCAAATATAGAAGCGTATTGTGTTAAATAAACTGTAGACCCATCATGGAATAAAACTATTTCCAATGCTTGATAGTCTGAATCTGTTGTGTTTTTTACCTGAATCAAATATTTAGCAGTTCTGAATACACTTGCACTAAATGAATCTAGTGTAAATACTGCTGTACTTGATGAACTACTTGAACCAACATCCATACCAGCTACTTCGTCTATGTGAAGTTTTTGTGGTGGGTTTGTATCTTGAATACCTAATACACCAGCTGCATTTGTTATATCACCAGTTCCATTACCAAGTGTTGTTGTTCCCTGTGTATTTACATTACCTGAGAAAGTAACTGTACCTGACATTGTTTTACCAGATAGACCTGCACTTGATAATTGTGTAGCTGTTACAGAGTTATTTGCAATCTCACTTGAACCAACAGCATTTGCTTGTATTTTTGCGGCTGTTATAGAGTTACCTGCTAATTGTGCAGTATTAACCTGTGCGTCATCAATATGCTTAGTAAGAATACTATTCTGTGCTATCTTTGTGCCATCTACTGCGTTGTCTGCAATATTGCCTGTTGCTATAGTATTCGCTGCTATCTTAGCTGATGTTACTGCATCGTCAGCGATATCTCCCGTTGCGATTGTTCCATCTAGTATCTGGTCAGTAGTAATTTGACTATCATCAATATGTCTTGTTAAAATACTATTTGATGCAATCTTTGTGCCGTCTATAGCATTATCTGCTACTTTACCTGTTGTTATAGTATTGTTTGCTATTTTTGCAGCTGTTACTTGTAAGTTACCTAAATGTATAGTATCAATACTACCACTTACTAATTCACTAGAATCTACAGAGTTTGCTGCTATTTTAGCTGATGTAACTGCGTTATCTGCTACTGCACTTGCTGTACCAGTAAGGTTACCTGTAACATTACCTTCAATATTTGCTAGTAATGTTCCAGTTGTAATTGTTAAATCACCTGTTGAAGCACCAGTAAATGTACCAGTACCCATTCTAAACTTGTCTTCACTTTCGTCAAATCCGATAAAGATATTATTTGAACTTCCTCTTTCACCGACAATACCTATGTCTCCTGATGGAGAACCTGATGTGCCATTTGCAAGTTCGATTAACTTATCTGCAATAACTGTGTTTGTTGATGCCGCAGTAGTAGTTGTACCGTTAACTGTTAAGTTACCTGATAGTGTGACATTACCTGTGAATGTTTGACCACCAAGTGCATCTGATTTTAATTCAGAGGCAGATATTGCATTAGCCGCTACTTTAGCTGCTGTTATAGCATTATCGGCTATCTTTGCTGTTGTTACATTTGAATCCGCAATATGTACTGTATCAATACTACCATCAGTATAATGCTCTGAATTTATAGCATTATCAGGTATCTTTGCAGATGTTACTGAATCAGCGGCTAAGTGTATAGTATCAATACTACCTGTAACTAATTCTGCTGAATCAACTGAGTTTGCTGCTAATAAATCTGCAGTAATTAACCCACTTGCGATATGTGTAACTCCAATAGAGTTTGATGCTATTTCTGAAGCACCTACGACATTTTCTGCTATTTTAGCGGCTGTGATAGCGTTTGCGGCTATCTTTGCTGTTGTAACTTGTAATGCTCCAATGTGAGAAGTATCTATACTTCCATCTACTAATTCACTAGAGTCTACGGAGTTTGCACCCATTAAGTCTGCTGTTATTGTTCCACTCGGAATTTGTGTAGCTGTTACTGAATTTTGTGCCAACTCGCTTGATGTAACAGAGTTTGCTGCTATCTGCCCTGCTGTTACTGAATTTAATGCTAATTCTGATGTAGTAATATTATTAGCAGCTATTTTTGCTGATGTAACTGCTCCAGTTGATAAATGAATAGTATCAATACTACCTGATACAAGTTCGCTGGAGTCTATTGAGTTTTCTGCTATAGCTGCCGAATCTATAGAGTTATCTGCTACTCCTGTTACTGCTGAGGACTGTAGTTGAGCTGCTGCAATGGCATTGGTTGCTATTTCTGATACTCCGACAGAATTAGCAGAAAGTTCTGAAGAACCTACTGAATTGGCTGCTATAGCTGCTGCGGTTACGGCATTACCGACTATCTCTGTTGCCCCTACTGAGTTAGCTTCTAGTACAGAAACTAACGCATTTTGTTTACCTATAAGTGCCATCTTATGTTTGCTCCAAATATGAAAGTACTACATCAATGCTACTAAGAACATTACTCTGAACTTTAATAGCATCGCCTGCTTCTAGTACTACCTTTGCATCTCCCCCTATCGCAGCAATCGTAGAGTCACTAGCTATTGGTGTGCTCTTTAAAATATTTATGTGCGTAGAAGAACTTGAATCAAAAAACTGTAAGTCTGCCTCAATAGCACCACCACTCTGGTTACAGAGATAACAACCAATAATAGTTGAGGTTGTACTACTTGGGCAAGTATATACAGTGACTAGTGATGTTCCTACATCCGCCGCTGTTGCTGATTTAAATGTTGATGCCATAATTTTATCCTAATGCGATTGCAAATGCTAATACATCTGCTTCGGTTGCTCCTGGTGTAACCTTGTTAGCTACTTCTACTATTGAACCGTTAGCAGCTTTTGTAAATATCTTTCCGTCATTTACATTCATTGCAATCTCGTGTGTTGCTAAATCAGAACCAGAGGGTGTTGACCCTGCTGTTTCTGACCTTTTTACTTTAATCACTTGAGCCATATTAGAATGTTCCTCCGTCTAATGTGTTGCTCCATGTTACTGTTCCGTTCGCACCAACTTGTAGTACTTGTCCTACTGAGTTAGTGGAATCGTATGTTCCTATTGCTAAAGTGGTAAATTGATTTCCACCATTTGCTCCAAATACTAAATCACCTTCTGATATAGCATTGTCTAATCCTTTAATTTGTAAAGTATCAGAAACTATTTCTAAAGAAGTATTATCTACATTTACTGATAAAGTATTACCAGATTTGGCAAGACCTGATCCTGCTGTAACCTGACCAGCTCCTGAGAACTGTGTGAATACTAAATTATCTGTACCAAGTGTTGCTCCACCTGTTACTGATGTTAGTACAAAAGCGTTATCTGCGTTTACAGAACCTGCTTCTACAAATGTGAATAAACCACCTGTAACATCTGCTGTACTATCAGCGTCAGTTGTTCTTGTAAGAACTGCGGCATTTGAACCGTCACCGACTGTTGTTACAGAGTATATACCATTTTGTGTGCTTGTTGTTTGGTCTTTGACAAGTACCCTTTGTCCTGAAGTTAGTGAAACTCCGTCAATAGATATTGCACCATTTGAATCTGCTGTAAGTGTGCCTGCTCCATTGTTGTAAGAAGAAGCAAAGTTAGATACAGTAGCAACTACTACTGAATCTTTAATATCTAGTGCTTGTTTTACACTATCTACATAACCTTTGTTTGCAGCATCAGTTGTTGCTGTTGGAGTGCCTACATTTTGTACTCTGTTAGCACCCATATTAACAGTCTGAGAACCTGCTACTGTGAAACCACCATCAAAGTCTGCTGATGGAGTAAAGGTTGGTGTACCTGTAATTGTTATTGTGTCAGAGCCTGCATTACCTAAAGTTACATTTCCATTTAAGGTTGCTGCTCCTGAAACTGTTAAACTTGATGACATAGTAGCCGCATTGGTAACAGAAAGTGTACCAGCGATAGCTGTATTACCTTCTCCTGCGTTTACTGTAAATTTATTAGTGTTTACAGATAAGTTTCCTACACTATTTGTTGTGCCAGAAATATCTACTGCGCCATTGATATCAATAGTTGTACCATTGATTTCTATTTCAGAGTCAGATACTAAGTCTAATACTCCATCTGCTGATTGATGAATGTATGTTCCTGAATCTCCGAATTGTAATTGTCTTGTTGAATTAAGTAGTAAACCTGTATCAGCTACATGTGTTAGGCTTACATCTTTGTCTGCTCCAAAATTAAGAACTGCCGCATCTGATAATAGTGAGACATCATCAGCCATTTCAATATCTTGACCGATAACAACTTTTTCTCCACTATTTGTAGTAGTGCATTTGATATATGAATTTCCGCCTTCATTGATATCAAGAGCAGATGCTTGGTTGTCTATAATTGTTAAAGAGGTTGCTTGATTATCTAAATCTAAAGTACCGCCATGTGCTAAGACTAGATTACCAGCTGCTGAAATTGTTAATGCTCCTGAGCTTGTTGAAATTGTGTCTGATGAGCCAGTAACTACTAAGTTACCAGATTTCAGTTGGTCAATCTTACTAGAGGAATCAACAATAATTGCTGAACTTGCTGTAAGTGTACCAGCTGTATGGTCGAGCATATTTACATATAAATCTCCACCTATTGTTGTAACTGTTCCATCACTTGGAGCTCCTACAAATAGTTTCTGTGAATTACTTGAATAAGCTAATTCACCAGCACTAAGCGAACCAGGAGCGGCGGAACTACTACTTCTTTTAATTTTTATGGTTTGTGCCATGATTGTTTCCTATCGAGCTAAAAGCTCCCTGCGTCTACCGTGTCTGAGTCTGATGAACTGTTGCCTATCATTATAGGTACGAATTCAAATGTTCCCGTTGAGGTTTCACGGTAAATCTTTAACTGATTATCATCAGTATCATAAAATAAATCGCCCTCTGCTAAATTAGTTGTATTAGCAGTAGGTGCTTCCGTTGCCACAAAGAAATTATTGGCTAAATAATTTAATGCGTCTTGAACATTATTATCTGCGTTATCATCACTAAACCGTGATACGGCTGAAGTGAAAGTCACACCTCCAGCGTCAGAAGCGGCGCCTCCAACAGCTGACGATATTGTAAGAGTTGTTGTGTTACTGGTCGCATTAATTGATGTTGTATTAGGAGTTATAATTAATTTGGTAGCCATTATCTTGTAACTTCTTGTGTGACTCTTGCAACGCCTTGAATTAGTCTTGTTACAGTACTTGAGCCTGTATTAACTAATTCTAAATCATAATAATATTTTCCAGCAGATATATTAGCAGTGGTAGCATTTGATAAGTCCATTTTCAGGATACCATTTGCGCTATCTGTTATACTGCAAGTGAAATCTGCTGTTTTTGTATTTGAACTAGGAGTTGGGCGCAGTTGTGCTCGTGCTGAGTGTGTACTTAAGTTCACATTCGCACTATTCTGTTCTATCTGTATTTGTATTGAGAAATCAGACCCTTGGTCGATTACAATATCATAAGTTCCTGCTGCCATATTTATACTCCTATATGCTAAATTATATCAAAAACTTGAGGTGATGTCAAGAACTATTTTTGAGAGCATACTATTCAACCTATAGATAAAAGTTAATCTGTAGTCTGAGTCGGGTCTACTTCCGCCCACCCATAAAGTTGCCAAGTAAGAAATCCATCCATGTCTTCATTTGATACCCCATCACAAAACCAATCAATCATGTTCTGATTTGTTATACTTGAAACTTCTATAAAACTACTATTTAATGTTTCTGCAGATTTCCACTTGTGATAATTTAATGCTCTTTCTTCTTCTAATGTTATAGTTTTGGTATCGTCTGCTTGGTCTACCGCATCTATTCTTATAGTTACACTTGATATAATTTGTGTATCATCACTTTCTGATTTATTAACATACTTTGCTGAAACATATGTAAAGGTTTTATTAAAATTATGTACTGCCATTATTAACTCTCACTAAATCTGTAAAATGCATATTCGCATCTTGTTAAATATCTATTATTACCATCCCCTTGAGCATTGAGATATAAATTTGTTGTAGTTGAATTTGAACTTGTTTTTCTAAAACTAAAACTTATCTGTGCTATCGCATATGTCTGGTTAAATCTATCTACTCTTGACCAATACTTACTTGCTCCAGAAGCATATTGAACAAATCCATTACCTGTATTTGCAATAGGTAATTGAGTAGAATGACCATTTAGAGTTCCTGAATCATACTCCTGATTACTTTTTAATTGTCCAAATGATGTTCCAAATGTAGAATCTGAAACTGCAACTTCTAAAGTTTTTACTTGTCCGCTGCCTCCAAAGACTCTTACATATCCTGTGTATATTCCTGGTTCAGTTCCAATTGACCCTACTTGTTTTACTCTCATGGTATCATTATTCCAAGCTCCTATTGAAAAGCCTGAAACTGAATTATGAACTACGGGTAAAACTAAATTATCTACATCTATTCTAGCTGCTGATAGTGTACCTGTGCTAATAGTATTAGCATTGATACTTGAAATCTGAGCTGCTCCAACAGCACCTGTTGCTATTGTTAGAGTAGTAATCTGATTAGCTGCAATAGTAGCTGTAGTAATATTATTAGCTTTTATTTTTGCTGTTGTAATAGCATTAGCTGCTATCTCGGAACTTCCAATATTACCTGCGGCTATCTTTGCTGTTGTAATAGCATTAGCTGCTATTTGTGCATTACTTATTGTTCCTGATAATTTATTTGTACCGACTGCTGTAATATGAACATTGTCTATACTTCCTGATTTTACTTCTGCTGTATCAATCGAGTTTGCCGCTATTTTAGCTGCTGTAATAGCGTTTGCAGCTATCTGCGCGCTACTAATTGTTCCTGATAGTTTGTCTGTTCCTACTGCACTGATATGAACATTATCTATACTTCCTGAAACTATTTCTGCTGTATCTATTGAGTTTGCTGCTATTTTAGCTGCTGTAATAGAGTTTGCTGCTATATGGTCTCCATTGACAGAACCGTTTTGAATAACAATACTATTTACAGAGTTTGCTGATATTTGATTATTATTAATTGAGTTTGCTGCTATGAGAACTGCATTTACAGAGTTTGCTACTATTTCAGAAGTGTTAATTTGATTTGCTGCAATAAGAGCTGCTGTAATACTATTAGAAGCTATCATGCTAGTATCAATAGTATTTGCTGCTACTATTCTAGAATCATTGATAGCATTATCTGCTAACTTAGCTCCAGATATAATAGCATTACCTAGTTTACTTGCGGCATCAATAGCACCATCTGCTATGATAATACCATTTACAGAATTTATCGCAATTTGACTTGAACCTACAGCGTTACCCGAAATGATTGTACCATTTACAGAGTTTGCTGTTATTTCTGAAGTGCCTATTGAGTTTGCTTGTATTTCTGCTGCTGCAATTGAGTTTGCTGCTATCTGTACAGCTCCAATAGCATTTGAAGCTATCTCAACAGCTGTAATTGAATTTGCTCCTACAGTTACCTCTGCGATAGCATTTGCTGAAAGTTCTGCTGATGTAATTGAGTTTGCAGCTAACTGAGCAGATGTGATAGTATTCGCTTGTATTTCTGCAAATGTAATTGCTCCTGCTACTATTTGTGCAGTATCAATAGCGTTAGCGGCTATAAGTGCATTATCTATTGAACCAGATACAATCGCTGCTGCTCCTATACTGTTTGCTAATATAGCTGCTCCCGTTACAGCATTTGCTGATATCTGTACAGATGTGATAGTATTGCTTCCCATCTCATCAGAGTTATCAACTTTCATTTTGTTTGTAAATGGAGTATAACTATAAGTGCTTCCGTCTCTTGTTACCTCTCCTATAATACTATCTCTTAAGTGGTCATATGTTAGACCTTGTTTGTGTACAGTTTTACCGCTATAGTTTCTAGTCGGACTACTATCCATAACTAGAGAAGTATTGTTTGCTACTTCTATAACAGTTGCCATAAATCTTGTAGCGCCTGCGGTGTCGATTGCTATAACATCTCCTTCCGTAAAGTCGCTAGTAAAAGTTGTACTACTACCTGTTAATTCTGGTAATCCTGCTGTTGCTGATACTGTTCCTGTGGCTTGAACTAAATCATTGTTTGACTCTCCGAGTCTTGCCATAAATTGATAGTTGTATTTTGCACTTGTATCAGCGTCTACTGCTGTGCTATCTGTAACAAGTGAAATTGCTTTTAGTGGGTCACTTGTGTCTCCATAGTCATAGAGTAAATATCCTGTGCCACCATCTGCTAAATTATTGAATCCATCTTGGACTGTTTGTGCTGTATTACCGCTGTCTATAGTAATCGCTGGTACACTATTTGGTGGTGTAAACACATATGTAGTATTTGCAAAAGTTACTGTACCATTTGCACTATTTATATTTGCAACAGTTGTAAGAATACCACCTTTCTGTATAGATTTATTTAAACCTGCTGCTATTGATCCTGCTCCAAATATTGCAAAAGCACTATCTGGGAAACTTAGTGTTCTTTGTACCCATCCAGAAGTTTTTCCTGAAGTTGATACAGTTTGTACTCTCATAATATAAGCTGCTCCTGGAACAACTCCATTGAAAGTATAATGATTCTTGTTATTTGAATTTAATTGTATTGTTGTAAACTGTCTATTACTATCTCTATCATCATTTGCTAAATCTAAATTATGTTGAATATTATATCCTGCTAAATGTTCGTATACATCAACAAGACTATTACCATCTGAATCTGTTCTTTGTGTAGTAGGGTGTGACCAGTTTAATACTATAGAGTAATCATTTTCTACAACACCGTCTCCTGCATTGTCTCCACCACTTGCACTTCCTGGTACTATTTGTGCTGTTAATCCTACTGGCACAGGAACTTCATCTGTTCTTGCTGGTGGTTTATATAAAGTATCAGGGTACTCTGGAACATTCCAACCTCTGTCTACTGCATCAAACTTTTCTCTTACATATTCTGCCGCAGTAATACCTATATCATTTTTATCGGAATGTTTGAGACTTGTAATAATATATTCTTTAAAGTTTCCTGCCTTAGCTACATTATCGTCTGTCTCCCCTGAAATAGTAAACATTACCTCTCCATTTGGAGCAGAACTAAATGCACTTGACACAGTAACTGAACTTGAATTATGAGAACTAATAGATTTACTTTCTATTCTGAAATCATCTGACCAGAAAGTTTGTACAACAGCTCCACTATCATCTTTTAGATTAGAAGCTTTTGCATGAGTATCAATACTATTTCCATCTTCATCTAACAGTATTAAATCTCCTTGATTGTAAGTAGTAGAATTAATAGTAGCAAGAGGTTGGGCTAAATAAGCTCCACCGCTTGGATATATTAAGTGTAGTTTAAAGTTATCACTATTATTTAAGAAAGAAGTTAAATCTCTATCTGTTTTGATAATTGTGGTTGTTGATGATGAAGAAGTAGTAACACGACCACTACAAACTATATCTTGTAAATCAGGGTCTTGTACTTTTATAACATCACCAGGTTTGAGTGCTAGAGCGTTTAATCCTGTGGTGAAAGTAACAACTTCTTTTTCTAATTGTTCTGTTAGTAATTGATATTTACCATGTCTTACAGCTTGTCCTTGTGAAGTACACCCAAAAGCAGAAATATTTTTTCTTCTTATCTTTCCTGTTCTTGCTATATTATCGTGGTCTTCAACAACTTCTACTGCTTGTTTATACCCATTATCTGGGTCACTCCAAGTTACTGCTATTTGATTATTTCTAAATCTTCCTGCAACTCCTGAATAACTAAACTCTCCTCCAATTACATTTGATTTTGAGAAAGTATACACAGCACCTTTTTGCTGATTCATACCAAGAGTAACTTGACCATTAAACCATATTAACATTGCTCTTAGTTGAGAAGCTAAGTTCTTTAAGAATTTAATTGCATCTTCATCTTTTGTAATATATAAGTTACAAGTAAATCTTGGCTCTGTGCCTCCTTTTCCGTCTGGTACTAATTCATCACAGTATTTTGCTAGTTGAAATAATGTATATTTATCGATTCCTGAAAAATCAAAATCTTCATCAAGGTATTTACCTAATCCGTATCTTTGATTAGTCAATAAATCATAAAATATCCAAACAGGATTATTTGTATATACAGGTTCATAGTTAGGACTAGTAGGACTTGTAAATGTTTTTTGGTCTCCCCTAAAATTACCATCCCAGTCTTGAACTGAACTTTCCTCTGCTCCTGAAGTAACATTTCTTTGATAAGAAGCTGTCGACCTTCTTACACCTGTTGCAGTATTTGCTTCATCAATAGGGAAATAGTTTGTAGGAACTTTTACTTTTAATCCACGAATTTCATAACTTCTCTTTGGAATAGATTCAAAGTCTTTTGCATCGACAACTACTCCAGCATATGCAGAATATGGGAAAGTTAATTTATCTGTGATAATATTTTCAATTTGTTTTACAGTTCCTGAGTTTTGTTGTTGCCATTTATTTTCTTTTTGGTTAACTGCTGATATTCTTTCTATTGTTACTCTATAAGCATCAAATGGTTGGTATTTACTTATATCAAAAGTATAAACATGATTGAAAGGTTGTTTTGTTTTCATCTCAATCACACCACTTTGTGCGTCTTTTGTTCTACCATTTTTATGATAACTAGAAGTAGAAGTAGCAATTGTAGCTCTACCTACCTTTGTAACATCTTGGAAAGTACTTCCACCATCTCTTGAATATCCAAATTTAATTCTGTACTCAGCAAATCCTTTTCCTTGTGCTCCTGTTTCTTTCTGAGAAATCATAGTGTTAAATTGAAGTGTAATTTTTAATGCATCAACTTCACTTGGATTTCCTACTCCCATTGTAGCAGAAGTTACGGTTAAAGCAGTTCCTGAATATGCAGTAGTTTCTTCAAATCCAAAAGCAGATGCAGATGGATAACCAGAACTAGCAGAAGTTGTGAGCGAGCCTCCAGATACTTGGTGAGCAATTGAAGCACTACCTATACCTGCTGGGGTTGGTAGCCATTCTTGTTCTCTAGTACCTTGCCTAAATGCAAATCCAAAGTTCTCATAATTATAAAGAGGTGTAGCAGTTTCTGTTCTTTTTGGACTTCCCATCATTACAATGGTATTAGCTACATTTACACCTGCTGCTGAGATTGTTGCAGTATTGCCACTAAAACTATCAATATCATCTACTAAATCTATATAGGCTGCTGTATTACTTACTGTTGTCATTGGAACAGTATCTACTCTTACTGCTGCAGTATTAATAAACTCTGTAATTCCTGCTACGAGCTGTCCACCATTGTCTCCAGCACCGTCAATACGAATCATAGGTTGTATTCCTGTTCCATCCCATACATCGCCTGAAGCAAATGTCATATTTGATAAGTTTGTTGAAACAACTATATTATTACCCGCAGTACAATTTATAGATGAAGTAGTTCTCTTACTTGCTCCAGCAACTAGAATTTGTCTTGTACCGTCAGCTGTAGAAGCTCCACTAAATATATTACCTGTTGAATTATCTGTGATTACACCTGACGCAGCAACATAGCCTGCATCGAATGTTTGTTGAGGGGATATTTTAGTTGCATTTGTTGAGTTTGCTACAGGATTATCATTGAGTCTTATACTTGCAACGCCATCTACAAGTCCTTCGATAGGACCTTCGGATAATAAATCATAGATAACAGCAGTTTGAGCACGAACTCCTGAACGAGTTTTAACTCCTGATGAATCTAAAGGTGCGCTTCCTCTACTACTTCCTTCTGCTGCCATATTATTTCTCGTCGTATTGAATCCAGTTGGAGTTACCGCCGTTGTTACCTCCAGCAGCTGAACCGCCTCCGCCGCCTCCGCCTGTTCCTGTACCACTTGTAGTTCCTTTACTTACAAATTGGTATCCTTGGTTTCCTGTAATTCTGTAATCTGTGAATCCAAAGTTTACTACTGCTCCTCCAACTTCCATTCTTCCATAAGCTAGAGGTACTGGTATTCCAGATTTTGTATTATTGATTGGGCCGTTAAATAAAGTTGAATCGTCTTCATTTAATTCTTCGGGCTCATCTGTTGTTAGTCCTATAATTCCTTGAAGTGCTAAACTGGCACCGACTGAAGCTAGTAAAGCTATTCCTTTTTCGAAAGTAGTACCACTAGAATCTCCAAACATAAAACCTACAACTATTAGAGTGATTCCAATAATTATTTTTGCAACATCACTCATTTCTGCACCTTTTGGAATAGGAGTTATAACTATATCATCTTTACCTAGTTCTAATCCTACCTCTTGTTGACTTAAAAGTTCTTCTCCTTTTTGAACTGTAAAACCTACTCCATTTTCAGTACAATCCATAAGATATTGTCGAAGACCACCTTTCATTACATCTATAGCGTGCATAGCTTCTTGTACTGTTTTGCAGTTCAGTCTGTGCTTCTCGCCGAATAGTTTACCCATTCTTCCTTTTAAATATATATTTCTAGTCATGGTTGTATAATTGTGTATTCTTTCTCAGGATAGGAAACGATTAAATACGGGATTCCCACCTCTCGACATTGTATCTTGTCAACTTCGCTTGGGGCAGAATTTGAGTAATAGTGACTATGGACAACATATTTTATTTTCGAATTCAATTGATATGATGCGAAAGTCTTTGCGTCCATTTCAAACTCTTTTTCATTTTTGGAAATATTTTCAAGAGGAATATATTTTTCATTGTTTCCATCCTGTACAATAAGTCCACAACACTCTCGTGGTGCCTCTCTACCTGCGTGTTCATAAATTTCTTCCATCATTGAAACGCCTTCGATGCAGGGTAGCCCCCAAATGGTAATTTTGCATCTGTATCTGGATTTGCTTTACCAGTCGAAGTTGCTGTTCCGACTGATTTAGGAGAAAATCCAAATCTCATTTTACATCCTTCTGTTCGTTTACTACAGCCATCTCCTCTTTCCCAAACACGACCCCCTGGAACTGGATGTTGTGATTGATTTGGTATTAAAGCTTTCCATATGAGAGCTTTACCATTTGTTGAAGAACTTGCTGTATTATCTGTGAATAAAACATAATCATTATCTCTATCATCACTAAAAGTAAAATACTCTGTTCCGTGAGAATAAGATGAAAATATTCTTACTCTTTTAAATGCACTATTATCATCTGATGGTGTTCCTGGTGCATTGTTATCTTTTACAGCTTGCCAATAGTTATTTGCTGTTACACTACTTGTAGTGCCATTTGCATTATATCTTGTAATTGTTTTTGTTGTTCTGTAATAAGTATCAGCTGTTACTGCTCCACTAGTATAAAGTGAAAAACTGGTAGTGCTTGGTACAATATATTCATCATCAATATTTACATAAACAGTATACTCTGTTCCATCTGCATATGCAGCTACATGAGACTTATACTTTCCCTCTACATGCCAAGTACATCCACTTTGTGCTTTTTTGAAGTTATCTAAATGGTCTCCTGCTCCTTGATAAATAAAAGGGCATCTATCTGGTAATACATTTCTTGCTGGTATTCTTACTCCCTGTAAATCAAAAGGGGCAACACATTCTATTTGTACTGTTGTTTTTGTTTTTGCCTTTATTCTATCCATTACATAAACATCTCTAGGAAATTCTGTTGGTGGATTTGTTGCTCCACTTTCTCCATGAATGTATTTTTTTAATGTTGTTCTTTTTATAAATTTTAATCCTAGAAAAGAATCATAATCTATAGTACCGATTGCATTTGAAAAGGCGTTACTTGCATTAGCAATACTTACTAAAGGTCGTGCTATAGCTCCATCATTCTTATATTCTAATCCTTGTAATTTTACTGGTATAGCAATATAAGTATTGATTTGAGAGTTATCAAAATAATCTCTCATTTGAACTTCTGATAAGTCAGTATCAAGTCCTGACATGAAATAAATAAAACTTCCTTTTACATACTCTAGCTCATACAACTGTATCAGCTCTGAACCTGGGTCAAGTTTCTGTAAGTCTTTTGCTACAATATTCTCTGCCATTATGCTTCATATACCCTTACGAATGTTGCTGAGCAAGTATAAAAATCATCATACTCCCATTTCTGTGTAAAGTCTTTTACATAAACTTTTACTGTTTCTTCATTACCACTTGCATTTGTGTCTGCAAAAGTAAAATCAAAAGCAGTTACACCATTAGTGCTTTCAAAAAATCCAATGATATCATCTATCTCTGCTTTTGGTCTAGTTGCAAATGCTACAGAAAACTCTTGTTTTAAATTATTTATTCCATTTGCAATTCTTTGTTCGTATCCATCACCAAACTCAGCTCTAAAAATAACAGGAGTGTTAGTTTTAGACAAACCTTTATCTGGAACTATTGTCCTACTACCGAATGATGAACCTGTGCTAAATCCTAATGCCATTATCCTGCTAATATTCCTCCAGGTCTAAGTTCTTTCTCTATTGTATTCTGGACTGCGGCATCAATTGCCTGTGCAAGTTGTGCTGCTCCATCACTATCTGTTGTTGAACTTCCGTCAGCCATGTTGACTGTAATGTTTGTATTATTTGTATTGTTTGCTTTTGCCCCTAAATCTACAGGAATATTCTTACCATCAGGTAGTGGAACTACTGCTTCGTTTCCATGTAGAGTTGCAGGGTAACCAGTAGTTGGACCACTAAAGGTTCCTCCACTTGCGGCTTGAATAGCTGTGTATCCTCCTTTTGCAAAACCAAATAGAGATAGTAAACTACTTCCCATTCCGCCTTCTCCGAAGAATGTATCAAATAAACTACCGCCTATACTTTGGAACATTCCGCCTTCTCCGAATATTTTACCGCCTGATTCTTCAAATGTTCCACCTTCTCCAAAAGTTTTATCCATAGCTGTTTTGATTCCAAATATATCAGTACCACCATATGTACCAAGAATTCCAGCTTTACCTTTTGACGCTTTGACTGTCATTTCTTCTATTCCTGAACCACTTCCATCATCAGTCATTTCACCTGTTTGACTGCCGCTCTTACCAAAGAGTCCTGTTAATAATGTTCCGCCTCTTCCAAAGTGCCCTTGTAATGCGTCTCTGAATCCACCAGGCTTAGTGTCTCCAGAAGGGCCAAATAAACTACCGTATGTCGCAGCATTAGGGTCACTTGGGTCAAAGTTTGCTGTAACTGATGGTACAGTACCTTGATGTCCCATAACTTGTGCTATTCCTTGTACATGCATATCAAGTATGCCTGCTAATCCATCTACATGCTGTTTGTGTACTTGTAGTATTTTTTGTGCTGGGTCAAGTTTCTTATTCATCTTGAACTTTTCTGGAGTCAACATTTCTGTAGCACCGTCTACAAGTCCTTCTGCCATTGATTTTGATACTGTTTTTCTTAAATCTACTGCTAAAGCATTGATGAACTCTTTACCACCAAACTCTCCTAAATTAGCTGTATCAAATAGTTTTGCTAAATTAGTTGCGGCTGATGAATCAAAAGTTTCTAATAGTGCTTTTCCTAGCATTTCTATTCTATCTAGTGAACTTTCTAATAAATCTATTTGTTGTTCTAGTGCTGCATTACCCGCTAATATTTCTTTTTCTGCGTCTGATAAGTTTTCTGCTGCCGCTCCCTGAAGTTTAATTAAATCTGTTTGTGTTATTCCGAATTTATCTAATGCTTGAACTTGTTTTAACTGTAGGTCAAATATCTTAAATTCAGTCTGCATTCTTTTAGATACTCTTGTATTCACAAATGCCATTCTATCTATTTCCATTTTTACAAGAGTTGATAATGTTTTATGGGTTTGTAATCTTTTATCAACTAGTTCTAATCTTTCTCTTTCTGATTCTAATATTGATATAACTTGTTCATCTGTTTCTGCTTCTATTCCTAAATGGTCTCTTGCTATCTGAAGAATACTACCTGTAATTTTTCTACCGTCCTCCATTTCTAGAGTTATTTCTTTTCTTTTGCTTAATCTTTCTCCTGTCTCTTCATCAATCTCAAAAATTGTTCGTAACATTGATTCTAACTGAGCTGCAGTTTTTTCAGCATTACTAGGTTTTGGTATCATACCTACAAGAGTTTCACTAAGAGATTTTGCTTCTTCTCTAAAGTTAACTACTACACCTGTAATATCAGTCATTTCTTCTCTGAATCCCATTGATACTTTAATAGCGTTGATTAATTCATTAGATAATCCTGTAATTGAAAATCCTTCATCAAGTCCTGTAAAGAATGTCATTGCCAACTCATCAGTCTTGTTCTTAGCTAATTCTTCAGCAAATCCTGTAGCAAAATTGGCAGCAGCTACTCCGTACTCATCTCCGTCTGCGGTAGCTTTTGTAAGTCCTGCAATAAATTGTTGTCCTACATTTTCTCCTAGAATTTCTAGTATCGCTTGTGCATCAGTTAATTGTCCTGAATTAACAGCTGCTATAGCATTAGTAAGTAATGAATTTATTTGAGTTTCAACTGCATCTTCTAAAGCGGCTGAAGCTATATTGCCTCCCCTACTCTCTGCACCTGAATATCTTCTTCTTCCTGCAAAACTTTCATTTACATCAGACTGTGTATGTCCTGCTGTCACTGTTCCCATAATCATAGAGCCAAGGTCTACTAAACCTCCGTCTGAGAATAATTCTATAATTTTTCTTGATTCATCTTGAATAAATTGTCTAAAGTTTTCTGTATTCGGTCCTTCAATACCTTTTATCATATTATTAAAAAACTCTAATTCTACATTTGCTCCTTTTAGTGTTCCTTCTACTAATCCAAACTCTTGATTTATATTTGATAATTTATCTTCAAGAAGTGTTCTATCTGCAAAAAATGCCATCTCCTTCAAAGCTATACCACTAGCTTTTAGATTTCCATTTAATTCTTGTACTATATTATTAATCTTTTTAACGCCAGGTAGCATATCTATAAGGAACTTAACTGTAAAGAAAGCCATAGCAGCCATTAATAATTTATTAAATGCTGCTCCTAAGAAACTGATTGCTTTACCTAAAACTGTGATTACTCCTGCTAATTTACCAAATTGTACTTTTAACGCATTTACTGGGCCTGTAGCAAGAGAGTGTAGTTGGATTTTCATTTTTGCTAATACTGCATTTGATATCATTCCTGTTCTTTTTATTTCTTCTTGTATTCTTTTTTCTACAACCATTAAACTATTTAATCTTTGTTGATTAAATTGTTTAGTTTTTGACATTCCCATTTTTTCCATTTGAATCATAAATTTGATTCTTGCTAATTGTCCTGCCATGGATTTTTTATTAAATGCTTCTTCAGACCCAAATCTTCTAATAATTTCTTTTCTAACAATTTGTGATTTATTAATTTCTGCAGCAACTTCAGTTTTACTTCTCATTCTGACTAATCTTGCAGATGCTTTCATTCTTCTATCAGCTTTATTTGCAGCTATTACTGCATTGTTACCCATTGTTGTAAATGAGGCTGATAGTGTACCGATTGAAGGAACTATTTGTCTTAAAATACTTAAACCTAGTAAAGCAAATGCTGTGGTTAAAGCTCCAATATTTTGTGTTAAAAATTCAGCAAAACTTGCAAAAAACTCAACTACTGGACCTTGCATAGCTTTTATTAAGTCTGAAATAGCAACACTTAATCTACTGAATGGGTTTAAGAAGTTATCTGCTTCATCTCTCATTGCTCCAAAGTTACCAATTAACTGTCTTTGAACTTCTTCAAATACAGCCATTCTTCTCTCTGCAATAGTTAATTTTTCTGCGACTAATCCATTTGCTGCTGCGAATTTTCTTGTAGCAATATCAAGTCTTAGAATAATACCTAATTCATCGAGTAATTCTGGTTCTGCTTTTGTAACACCTCGAATGAGCCTGTTAAATGAATCTGTTAAATCACGACCAAGCGTAACAGAAGCTAGTTTAGCTCCTTCGGCTAGAAATCTGATTTGGTCTGAAGTGAATCCTGCGGCGGATGCGATAGCAGTCTGTTGAGCTGCTGTTTGGAAGTCTAACATTGAGCCTGTAGCAGCACGAACACTTGCTGTTATAGATAGTAATGAAGTTCCTGTAATTTGTGCTAAAGCTCTAAAACCTTTTGTTTGGTTTTCAATGTTAGCAGCGTTTTCCATCGCTCTGAACGCTGCCCCTAAAGCAAATAGAGTAGATGCTAGAATAGCATAAGACTGAACAAGGCCACCTGTGCCTTGTTGCATACGAGCAAATCCTTTGGTACCAGACTCAACACGACCAGACATAGCCTGCATATTTCTACGGAC
>MDTC01006256.1_pt1 | contig 19488 bp, 16 predicted proteins | sample 811181 | NCBI WGS metagenome assembly MDTC01 (sample SAMN05326644, study PRJNA326480) | marine metagenome | isolation source: seawater | place: Pacific Ocean: North | collected 2011
AACCTGCTTGTAACCGGCAAACCAGTAGTACAGTGTCAGGGTTACGATACTTAGAACGCAAATTTTTACCCAAATACCGAACAGACCCATGGGTGTACCAGTGAAGCGGATTCTTCTGCCATCAATTCGAACGTTGGAGCACCACTTGTTGATGACCATGCACTTGGCCCATGGAAGACCAAATCCAAGGGTACAAACTTTGAGCAGTAAGGCCAAAAGTTTGGTGAAAAACATTCCATATTCAGCAGTCTGAATTGCCCAATCTCCTCCACTGGCTGCCATCATCGGTGTTGCCATTGCAGATGCGCCCATCATTGGTTCTGCAGCAACTGGAGTTGCGGCTGCGGGTTCTGCCATCGCTGGTGTTTCAGCGACCGGTTCGACTACTGCAGGCGCTGCGGGTTCTGCAGCAGGTGCTTGTTCTACTGGGACCCATTCGTTCCCGTTCCACATAAAATTTCCATCATCACTGAGTTGACCAGTCATGTATTGCGCATGTGCACGGAGTATATACCGATTTATCTTCTGAAATTTCCGGAAAATCACCAAGGATACTTCAAATTCCACAGAATTCCATCATTGACAATCACCTGAATTCCGAGCATTACTGCTCCGATTACGGGCCAAATCGTATCTGATGTTGCCCCTTGCTGGTGCGCACCCCAAGCGAATAGGCCGAGAAGAATATTTCCAAAACAAACAACCCATAAATTTCCGATGACAAGCCACTGAGTCCAATTGCCATCAGTACGTATGTGTAGGGCTGTGAGTTCCAGCCAAAACATCGATGGAATTGTGACGAGCAAGAAGGCGATCATTAACCGTGAATGTCCTCCACTGTCACCTTCACCCCAAGGCCACTGCACACTTTCGACAACTGCTGCATCCCATTTGTAAAGGAAAAACCACCACATAATGAGGAATCCTGTTGCTGAAATAAACATGCATGTGACGTTGAGCGTACGCCACGATTCGGGAATCCCACCCCACAAATCATTGGGACTATCCATTCGGGAAATACCGACCACATACGAAGCAAGAACCAGAGGCCCAGTGATGTACAAAGCCAAACGAAGGGCTTCCCGAGTAATTTCCATCAAATCCCTCAGGCCAAAGTGCCCCAATCAACTTCCGCTTCTTCGATTTCAATCTCATCGACATCCATCTGAGCCAATTGCAATTTCCCACTTAATTCATCATTCACTGCATGCCAGTAGGAATAGGCCTCAATGACCCATATTCCAGATTCCCTGGTCCCATTGCCCGAACCCTTCACACCACCAAATGGTAGGTGTGCTTCTGCACCCGTGGTCGAGTTGTTAATACCGGTCATTCCCGCTTTGATTCCAGTCTTGAAGCGATATGCTTCGAGTCGATCGTTGGTGTAAATTGCACTTGAAAGACCATACGGAGAAGCATTCGCAAGATGTAGTGCATGATCGAAATCTTTGGCCTTAACCACGGTAATGGCGGGGCCGAATATCTCCTCATGGAAACATTGCATATCTTCGGTCACATTAACGAACACGTGTGGCCACATGTACACGCCTTCAGAGGCATCTCCCAGGAAGCCAGTAGGCTTGTTTTCATTGCTGATTCGACCCTTTCCAAAGAGTTTGGTGGCTCCACTAGACTCGCACATTTCAACACCTGCAAGGAAATCTTCAGCATACTTTTCCGACAGCATCGAGCCGTAAAGAACACCATCATTTCGCAAGGAGTCTCCGATTGTTGTGCTCTCAACCTTGGCCATGAGTTTGGACATGAACTCATCATAAATGTCCTCGTGAATAATCAGATTCCCAAGACTTGTACAGCGCTGACCAGCGGTTCCAAATCCAGCCCAATAGGCACCTTCGACCGCATTGTCGAGATTTGCACTGGGCATGATGACCAAGGGATTCTTTCCACCCAATTCAAGGCTGGCAGAGACCAAATTACGACCACATACTTCACCAATCATCTTGCCAACAGCTGTACTACCTGTAAACGAGATTTTGTTGACCATGCCCTTGTCCACTGCGTTGACCAAATGTTGTCCTGCACCACTACCTTTCCCATGGACAAGATTGATCACTCCATTCGGTAATCCGGATTCGTGCATGATGCGCGCGAGGGCGAAGGACAGCAAGGGTGAATCCTGTGGGGACTTCCACACACAAGTATTGCCACACATGATTGCAGGAATCATCTTCCAGAATGGAACCGCAGAAGGGAAATTGCAGGCGTTAATAATCCCACAAACACCCAATGGTCGACGATAGGTGAACAATTCCTTGTCCGGCAATTCAGAATTCACGGTTTGTCCGTAAAGTCGACGGCCTTCAGATTGGAAGAACAGACAGGTGTCAATGGCTTCTTGAATTTCACCACCGCACTCCTTCAGCGTCTTACCGATTTCACGAGCTTGTAATCGGACCAGGTCCTCTTTGTGCTCCATTAGGAGGCGACCCATATTTCCAATGATTTGGCCGCGGGTTGGTGCGGGTGTCGCCGCCCAGCTAGGGAAGGCTTCCTTGGCTGCTTTGAGTGCTTCATGGACATCGTTTTCAGTGGACAAAGGGAATTCTCCTAGGCAATCGTCGAGCCATGCAGGATTAGTCGACTTGAAACTCGAGCCATCACTGGCCAATTTCAGTTCACCATTGATGATATTGTATCCTCTAACACAAGGGTTGCCATTTGGATTGCTCTGGTCTAGAAATTCCAAACCTGTTGAAAGTACATGCGCCATATCCCGTCGAGTGACATCCCCACCATGAATGCTCGCCTCTCGGCGGTAGAATCAAACCATACAGACCGAGAGATGAGGAGAAACTATTTCGTCAAGGCTTTAGGGGTTGACGTCATCTCCTTGTATTGCTGTTGAGGTGGTACTATGACTGACGATGAAGAAAAAACACTCTCTTTACGTGTGGCAAAAGCGATTCCAAGCGATGTGGGACATGGCCGAGCCAGAGTTCCCTTTGACAATGACTTGGGGTTAAAACCTGGCGATGTCATCGAAATTGCAGGTGAGCGTAATACCGCAGCAATCGTTTGGAGATGTAGGCCCGAGGATGCCAATCTTGGCGTCATTCGAATCGATGGTATCATTCGCAAAAATGCGGGTGTAAGTCTAGGTGATCGAGTCACTATCAAGAAGGTCGAAACCAAGGAGTGCGAACGACTCGTTCTCAGTCCGGTCATGGCCAAGCAACAGAAGGTCAAATTTGGCTCTGGAATCGAAGGATTTGCTCGCAGAGGTCTCAACAAGCGCCCTGTGGTTGCAGGTGACCGAATATTCATCCCAGGCATGACCCTCTTTGCCGAGGCCCTCCCCTTTGCGATCGTCTCAACCAAGCCCAAGGGTATCGTACGTGTACTCCCCGATACTGAGATCGTCATCAAAGAAGAAATGGTCGAGGATGATGAACCCGGTGAAGTCTCTTCCATCATGTACGAAGATATCGGTGGATTGGGTGAACAGCTTCTGAAGGTTCGTGAGATGATCGAATTACCCCTCAAGCACCCCATTCTCTTCCGTAGACTCGGAATCGATCCTCCGAAGGGTGTTCTTCTAAACGGCCCACCTGGTACAGGCAAGACAATGATTGCCAAGGCTGTGGCTAATGAGACAAACGCACATTTCACGAGTATCAATGGACCTGAAATTATCTCCAAGTATTACGGAGAATCTGAAAAACAACTGCGTGAAATCTTTGATGAAGCTGCTTCAAATGCACCTGCAATTATCTTCGTTGATGAGTTAGATTCAATTGCCCCTAAGCGAGAAGATGTTTCAGGTGAAGTTGAGCGTCGTGTAGTCGCGCAACTCCTGACTTTGATGGATGGAATGCAAGGTAGGGACAATGTGGTTGTTATCGGTGCTACGAACCGACCTGATGCCATCGATCAGGCTTTGAGAAGACCCGGTCGATTTGACCGGGAACTGGAGATTGGGGTACCCGACAAGAATGGACGACGAGAGATTGTGAACATCCACACGCGAGGAATGCCGATTTCCGATGATTTTGACATGGATTGGATTTTGGAAAATTCATATGGATTTGTTGGTGCAGATATTATGAGTTTAACACGAGAGGCTGCAATGAAGGCTCTACGTCGTTATCTTCCAGAAATTGATTTGGATCAAGATGAAATTCCGCCTGAAGTACTTGAGAAGATGGAGGTTCAGATGAATGATTTCAAACTCGCAATTCGTGATATTGAACCGAGTGCACTAAGAGAAATCTACGTCGAAGTTCCAGAAGTATCATGGGAAGATGTTGGTGGTTTGGAAGAGGTCAAAGAACGTCTCAAGGAAAGTGTTGAGTGGCCATTGACAATGCCAGATCGATTCGAACACTTCGGAATAAAACCGCCCCGTGGTATCGTACTTTTCGGTGCTCCTGGTACCGGAAAGACACTCATCGCGAAGGCGATAGCAAATGAAGCGAAAGCGAACTTCATCACAGTGAAGGGTCCAGAATTGATTTCCAAGTGGGTTGGAGAATCTGAAAAGGCCATCCGTGAAGTCTTCAAAAAGGCGAAACAAGCCAGCCCAAGTATCATCTTCTTGGATGAATTTGAGTCAATTGCAGGGGCTAGAACTGCAAACTCAGGTGAAGGTAGCGATGTCTCAAATAGAGTTGTCAATCAAATGCTTTCGAGTATGGATGGTGTAGAATCAATGGAAGGTGTCATCGTGATCGCTGCTACCAACCGACCCGAGATGATTGACCCTGCACTACTTCGCAGTGGACGATTTGAACGTGTCATGCATATACCTCCGCCAGACCATGCCAGCCTCAAGAAAATCATCCAAATTCATGCACGAGACATGCCTTTAGGCAAGTTCAATTTGGATAGTTTAGCAGAGAAGATGCAGAATTTCACTGGCGCAGATGTTGAAGCTGTGTGTCGTGAGGCGGCACTAATTGCAATGCGTTCTGAGAAGAAATCTGTATCTAAGAAACACTTCGAGCAGGCAATCGATCGTGTGCGTCCAACCATCACTCCTGAAATGATTGAATATTATTCAAAGTTGGAGGCTGTATTAACCAGTGGACTTGAGAGTATTCGGCGGAAGTCGGACACTTTGATGGGCATCGAGAGTGTATGAGGTGAATGAATGCCGGTAGCTTTCTCTGCAGAATTATCTGGCAGAAGAGTGGTTGATAGTCGTGGAGACTTACTCGGAACCATTGTCGATTTATTCATCGATGATGTTGGTGGCGAGGTGCTTGGTTTGTTGCTCGATTTAGATCATGGACTCGACCCAAAACTGCTACCATGGCCGACATTTGGTGAGCACCTGGTGATTCCAACTGAAGAAGTCTCAAGAATTGATGAGGATGTGCATTTGAGTCGGTAAGCCTGATTTTTGCTTGATACAACCTCACCCATCACCCCCAAACCGTCTTAAGGCTTAGTTCAGCGTCTCGTTCTTGCACATCCTATGGATGTGGGGAGAAGGTCAACATGAAAATTGGCTCAGTAGACATCAATGCTGTGCTAAAATCGCGGAAAACGCGACGACTTGGATTGATGTTTGCCTTCTACGCGGTATTAGCGCTTCTTCTACTCAGCATCGTGAGTTCATACCTAGTCACGAGCAATCCACACCTGTCAGCATATGATGACGATTGGGATGACTTGTCTGCATTCAGGAGCGACTTGAAAGGCATGGGTGTCGACACTACGAGTATGATTTCTAGTCCAGTATTGTTGGGAGAAATTGAGAACCCAGAAGACACCGTATTCATCGTAACGGGTGTTGAACAAGACACGATTTCTTTGCCTAGATTTACCGGTGATGCAGATGTAGTTCAATTCAGTGAATCTGAAGGATACACCACGACCGAGATTGATGCCATTATCGAGTATGTTGCCTCTGGAGGTACGTTGCTCGTGATGGATGACTTTGGTTATTCAGCGGGTCTTGCAGACAAGTTTGACTTGGGGTACAGTGGTCACCAATTGTATGATGAAGAAGCATGGGCACGTGAATTGGGATACGAGTACGTCTGGATGAATTCATCCAACCCTTACGACTACACAGGTACTGACCGTTCTTCTAAGCACCCCTGCTTCGCTGATGCTGACAATGACGGAATCATTGATCGATTGGATTCTCTACCAAATAATGCAGTTAACAGTGCTGATACACCAAGCGTCGCTGAAGCTGGACTTTGTGCACACCATGTTGAACCAGATGGAAGTTGGAATTTTAGTACCAATTACAATGTCTTACTCAACACTCCATCTGCATTCGACAAAGATGCTGCCGAGTCTAATTCGGACAATGCTTACGCTTGGGGACGCTCCAGCCAAGATTCGTACCTAGATACCAATGATGATGGTCAAGGTGACGTTGGATTTGAAGGCGGGGGCATCGAGAGCGATGAGGCAGGGCCATTCACCATGGCTATCAAAGTCTGCGAAAAGAGAGACTGTGATGAAGAGCCTGGTACCCCAATGGGTCGGGCAATATTCGTCAGTGATGGCTCCACACTGATGAATGCAATTTACGATTGGGAGAATACGAATGCTGAGATGTACGGTGCATTGAATGGAAACATCATGCCCGACAATGACAATCGAAGATGGGTGCTTGACATCGTCGCAGAAGCGCTCCTTATGCACACGAATGCAACCGATGAATCCGGCGGAACTGGAGCCTCTGCCTCTGGTAAGCAGGTCATCTTTGACGAAAGTCGCCATCAGCAAACCAATGCATTGAGCGATACCTACAGTCTGATTTACTATATTCTCGTCTATTTCACCAATGATTGGATGGCCATGCTTTTCCTGTTCTTAGCCCTATTCGTGGCCTTTGAAGCAGTGATTATCAAGAAGGTTGATCCAGAGCCGTGGAGACATGTTTTCAGCATCATCTACTACGGGTTTGGTGATGCTAGGCGCTACGGATATTATCAACGCCCCAACAAGGTCAAACAGGTGTTATTGTCTAGGGTGAGGAACCTCAATTCACTCACTAGAGACGAATTTGATGCATTGCCTGCTCGTGAATTGCAGAAAATGATTGGAGACCCGGTACTCATCAAATTTGTATTTGAAGACCGGAATTACAGCTTAGAACAACTCGTGGCTGTTGTCAAGCGAGTGAAAATGTGGGGACGTAAGTAAGGAGGTGAGATGAATGTGGACACGTAAAGCAGCACTGCTCCTAACCTCGGGAATCTCATTGGTATTGATTGGGATGATGATTGCCAATTTCCAACTGATGATTCTAGGTTTACTCTTTATTGCATTCTTGGCCATCAATTCGTGGGTTGCTGGGCACGGACAATTGGAAGTTGTTCGTACATTGTCTGCAGACAATTTGTACAAAGGCGATGATTTGTATGTTGAACTGGCCATAACGAACAGTTCGTTCAGACGTACACAGCAACTCGAGGTTTTCGATAACGTCCCCCATGAGATGAAACTGCGCAGTGGCCTAAACTACATGCGTGTGAATTTGGGCCCCGGCGAAACGACCAGGATTCGCTACGTATTGCGTTGCCCACTTCGAGGCCACTACTCCTTCGGCCCCGTCTCCGTTCGCTATCGAAATACGTTCAATCTGTTCAGCCAAGAGATGTACATTGACCACCGTTCGGGTTTGATTGTATTCCCACAGGTTCGTGAAATTGAAGAAGCCATGATTCGTAGTCGAACACCGAAGATGTATACTGGTGCAATGACATTGCGAACACCTGGTCCTGGCTCGGAATTCTATTCACTGCGAGAGTATGTTCCTGGTGATCCCTTCAAAATCATCAACTGGAAGGCTTTTGCTCGAACTGGTGTCATGATGGTCAATGAAAAATGTCGAGATGCTGTCACAGACGTATTCATCTTGCTTGACTCTAGAGACATCAGTAGAATTGGAACCGTATTGAAAAATCCACTAGAAATGGGAACTGTCGCCGCTGCAAGTTTGGCTTCGTATTTCATCAAGCGAAGAGACTCAATCGCTCTTGCAGTCTATGATGACAAGTTATCCTATCTGCCTGCTGACGGTGGTGACAAGCAGTACTTCAAGGTCCTTTCTAGCCTAGCTGGCGTAGCGCCTAAGGGAGACATGCCTTTGCAGGCTGTGACCAATTCGCTTGCACCCAGATTCAGTCGAGGAAGCCCAGTCTTCGTGATTTCAAGCTTAGAGGGCGATGGTACAGTACCACATGCGATTCGAGACTTGGCCGGTCGAGGCCACGAAGTCGTGATTCTCAGCCCATCAAGTATCGATTACGAACGGTTGGTCAGTCGGATTCCTAGGATGTCGTATGAAGTCATGAAACTTGAGCGACAGAACCGACTGTCTGCGGTTGCTGGTTACGGAGCTCGCGTCATCGATTGGATGCCCGATGTAGAATTGAGTCAGGCACTATTGCAGGTCAAAATGTAAGGAGGTGAAATGATGGCGGATGATGTTGCACAACAAGAAGAAGGTATCACCAGCCTACATTTACGCGTCTTGCGCAAAGAGTGGCGTGTTGTTTGCCTTCAACTGGTAGCCTCTTTGGCACTCATTTGGTTATTCCTCACCATGACACGTGTTTTTGGACACTGTCACCCTGATTATGTTGCGAGTGGTGCTTGGTGCCCCGCACTGGATCATACCTTGACTTTGAATGAAATCGAAGCCACACTCACAGATGGTGGTGGTTTGGATGGACTGCCCTTACCCGACTGGGTTACTGGACAAGGAAATCAAGGCGATGGGCGATATTTCGTGCCAATTCTACTGAGTATGGCCATTGCGGGAGCCTGGGTTGCTCTCAATTTCCAACCTCCCGCTCGACGTCGAAAAATTACCTTAGGCTTGCTTGGAGCCATGATTCTTTTCTTGGCAGGGATGTTCTTGCTAACTTGGACATTCGGTATGATTGTCAATTTTGATTTATATTTGCCATTCGGTAACGCAGATGATTCGATGAATCATGCCAATCACCTGGTTTGGCCATTATCAGTATATATTCAGGTGCTGATTATGTTGTTATTCCTTGCACCAGTCCTGTTTGGACTGATGGGTGTTTGGGGATTGTCAAAGCGAATGGTCAATTGGTCGATGGCTTACATGCTTATTTTCTTGGGCATTTATGCTCTTCTTTCTTACGAAGGTGTAGTGAGTCAACTGTCTAGTGCTTCAAATCCAAATGCTCCCGGGTTGAATCCATTGCCCACCCAAATTGGTGAAGCTGATACTCTGGGGGGATTGATTTCAGGACAAGTATGGGAATTGTTGCTAGTTGCAATATTGCTGATGGTTTTCTCTGAAACCGCTCATGCCACCATCCGCTTCTTGGAATATGCGTTCAGATTACCAGAATCCTGCAAAAAAGATCCAGAATATGTCAGGCAATTCCAAAGTATCCTGAACACCCACATGCAACACACAGTTGTGGTCGTTTTTGCTGTCGCATTTGTCACCATGTTAGCGTTGAAGTTTGATGATCTGATTATTGACGTCGTCGGATGGACTGGCTCGGGACAATGGAGTGGGCAAGTCAAGGAATCTCTAGAGCTTCGCTTGACTTATGGTAAAGTCATTTCAGCCATGCTATTCCTGACATTTGTCGCAGGTCTACGTTACATTGTTCCTTGGCAGAGAGTCTCTGGGTTAATCGAATCTGCACTTAGTCGGGTGAAAACAAACTCTTGATCACTTGAACCGACGAATGTGAAAGGCTTGGACTACTCGTGAGAGGGATTCTGCACTGATCATCGCAAGCAAAGGGAGCCCGCAGATTGTCATCGGCCACAGCATGAATGTTTCCCAACCTGATTCAACCCACATCCACTGCCCCAACAACAGAGCACCGAGGATGGCGAGTAAGAAAATCAATTTCTCTAGGAACCAAGGAAACTTTTGACCATGAGATTCTACTCGATTTAGAAGGGTTACACTTGACCCTGGTTCATCCATGAACCCACCTACATATCCAAGTCAGAAAGTTCACGTTCAAGATCATCAAGTGCATCCCTACGTGCTGGATCCGTCGGTGGAGTGACGCCATTTTCAGTTCCATCCCTGATCCTAGCAGCAGAGTCAACTTCAGACAAAGCAACATCGATGTTGGCCATTAATGACGCCTCGTCAGCATCGCCAGCAACATCTGCAGGTGTCAATCCTGCAGAGATTCGAGCAGAAATATCCACACCATCAGATTCCGAAGGTGGTTCAATGGGTTGCCAAGTTGAATTCGATGCCGGTGCTGAGCTGGACTCAGGAGTCGGTGCAGCAGTCGGTGCACTTGGTGCAATCACGGACAATGTAGCCGATGTTTCTTCTGCAATATCTTCGACTGGATTCATGTGACGGACCGCCTCTGAGTTGATTTCAGGTCGTTCGTGTCTTGCCAATCCATCAACCTCGAAGGGAAGGCTACCCGTTCGCTGGAATGACCAAAGTACCCCAGCGGGTTCTTCTCCGGTTAACCCGGCAACATCTAGACGCCGTAGAAGCGATTCCAGTACTTCGACAGTTTCTGCTAAACCGACTGCATCACCTGCATTTCTTCGATCCGCATCAAGATATATTTCATCTAGAGAACGTTGAATCAATCTGCGAGCTTCAACCGAAATATATGGGAGTGCCTCTGGCATGTGACTGAATCGCTCAAGTGGCTTGATATCCTCCGATGGCAACCCCAAATCAACAAGGCCCCGCAAGACCTCTTGCAGTTGGGCCAGCATCGTGACTGAGCGCTCATACTCATCAAGCAATCCTTCCAAGTCAATGACCACATGTTGTACAGTTTCAGCGAGTTGATGTTCCAAACGTGATTGAACTGACCAACGGGTAAGACCACGGACCGTGGAAGCAGTTTCCGGTGCCTGACGCTCCAAGAGTTCCATTACTTCGAATGAAAGTAAATGACGTGGGGTCTTGGCGACCTCGTCGACACTATGTTGAATGATTGACAATGCACGCTCAACGGCTCTATCTAGAAGAACGATACTGTATCCTCGACTACGTGCATTGGCCATTCGATCAAGAACGGGTTCTAAACTGGAGAGCCCTCTTTCGTCACCGAGCAATGCTTGGGCAAGTGGTTCTTCAGCCAACCTAGCTCGGATTCGATCTGCTTCTTGTAAATCAAGAAGAGCCATTTCATGTGCTTCTTGGATATCTTCTGCCTGCTCCAACAACATTCGCAATTCTGTTTCAGATTGTGCCTTTCTGGCATCCAAATCACCCAATTCACGTAACAATAGGCGGCGTTCCTCCATCATCTCACGCAATTCAGATTGCATAATTGTCGACTTTCGTTCCGAATCCAAAATCCGTCCTCGCTCTTCTTCCATTAAACGGCGATGTGCATGTCCCTCGGCTTCTAAATCTGACAATTCAGATCGCTGATTTTCAATCCTTCTCTCAACTTCGTCCAGTTCTCCTTGACCTGTTCGGTGACGATCACGTTGTGCGTTTACCTGTTCGGTCAGTACGCGTTGAAGACGCTCGTCGTGATCAATCGCCTTCCGTACTTCATCTAAACGAGTTTCCGCTGAACTTAGTTCAGATTTAACAGTCGCCTCTTGGTTTGAGAGTTCGCGCAAATCTTCGAGCATGGCTTCTCGTGAATCGAACTCACCCAGAGCACTAGCCAATTCTTCCGCTCTCTTTTCGACCATATGCTCGAGCTCTGACACTCGTTTAGCTAGACGATTTGAAAGGGTGGCAGCTTCATCCATATCCGATTCTGCAGATCGAACTTTGCTGGTCATATCATCGATTTGTCGATGCAATTCACTGCGCTCATCTCGGGCCTCACTGAGTGAGGATTCCAAATCATGCATTTGTTCACGTGCGTCATCCCTTGCTGCTCGGGCATCCTCAAGTTCTCGCTCCAGCCGACCTTTTTCTCTCTCAAGTGAAATTTGAGTGTGTTCAAGTTGCTCAAGTCTCTTCTTCAATTCACCACTCGCAGGAGTGAGGACCTTTGCACTAGAGGCTGGCATGAGTTTAGCAGTAGGCGTACCAGTTTCCAGCATTTTCCATGCTGAACGGCCAGATTCCATTGCCTCAAGCCCCAAATCAAAGCCGAACAATGCATCCAGCCGACTACCAACGAGTTTCTTCCGGTCATCAGAGCGAGTGCGACAATTGGCGATTGAATCAGTCAGATGTGCCAATGAAAAATCTTCTACTGTAGAACCTGTCAATCCTAAGCGTGCTCGACGCTCCAAACGGTGTGTTAGCAATCTTCGAGACGATGTTGTCATCGCGTGAATGGTGTCGGCGAGTGTCAATTCATTTGATTCACGGACACCGCTGGGGACACCATTCACTAGAATGATGAATATCGATTCGTCTTTCTCAGAAACGGATTCAAGGTATCCTGTCAACTTGTTCTCATGTGCAGCTCTTAGATGAGATATGAGTTGATCAATACCCGATTTGGATTCTTTGGTTACAAATCCTTCCGGTAATACCTCAAATGCAGTGACTTCATCATCTATGGACCCGACCAAACTTGCAGCATTAGCCAAGGCAGCATGGGCATCAGAGCCGTGTTTGCACCAAATGGCCACAGATGCCTGCCCTGCTTCAGTAAGCATGAGTTGGCCCCCTTCAAGACGAAGATTGGCAGAAAGTGATTCTGATTGAGTGAATTTTGCTGATATCCCTCGTAGGTGCTCTTGACCCAATGTGGCCAGTTCTTCGGAGGTTGAGGGGAGATTCCCATTGGAGTGAATGACCACACCGTCCTCAAATGCCAAAGCGCCCATGACTTCGTCAGATTCAATGAGACGATCGACCAATAATGCAAGATCTACGGTGTCAATGGGGAGGGCGGCTGCCCCCTGAGCGAGTAATGCAGCTACATCTGAGGGGTCTGAGAATGCTTCAGGAATTCTCCGGGCGATCTCGGTGAACTGACTTGCTGTCCAAGTTGCACCCCTTGAACTCAGTTCGTGAGCATCTGATAATTCCAACAAACGATTGCGGCCACCCTCACCGGTGACAAATGTCTGCTTGGCGTCAGATTCCGCAAGCCATCCAACCACGCGGCCACCATAGACCAAACGATGAGCGCAGGCAGTTTTTGCTCTGGGCTTGTAGTGAGAAATTACACCGGTTTCAAACGGCATCTGATTTTGGCCGACACTCAAATCAACTTCAGCATCTACTGCATTTCCTGGTGGTAGATTGAACATGTTTACACCTCGATTAAATCTTCGATAATTGGTCTCAAAGCTCGTGCTTCATGACTTAGACGACCTACGGGGAGCTCGGTACTCGTGAGCCATAGACTGGAGCCACCTCGAATCGTGGCCACTACAGTTGTTGAATTGCTCTCAAACCAGACTTCTTCGATGGATCCAATTTTCAAATCAGATGCCATCTTCATAGCTTGATGGTATAGGGTGATATTTCCCTTTCCATCACCGCCTAAAATTTCTCCATCTCTGGACAATAGGCAGGCTGTGACACCTTCAATATTTGAGAGCAAACGTGTCAACATGGTCGTCCTCGGAAATCATCGAGGTTCAATACGACTTCAAGAACTTGCCCCATGGCGGCCCCTTAGGGGGCCGTTTGGATAGTAAATTTGATTCGCCAACTGAGAAATAGGGAAAAATTGGTTTTTTCTTCATTTTCGGAGTGGATTTTAGTGGCGAATTGGTCTGAATGAATGCAGTTTTTAATGAAAAAAAAACTCAATTAAAAATTCGAATTTCCAATTGTCTTTTTTTCTTTAGACGAAGGGTTGGATTGAAGAGAGGCACCCCTTCGCAACACTGTGTCACCTTCGTTGGATGTGCAATCTTGCAGCCGGTGTAACCACCCTGCTGTGATTCACCAAATCTACAGTGGACAACACCTGTGCCAATCACATCTGGCGAAATCCATCCAGAAGCGTGTATCAAAGACGCTTCGAAATCAACTAAATTTGCCATCAGATGCTCGTGATGAATCAGGAAAATCTGCTGTAATTTTGGTCTGTATTTCCGGTGGAAAGGATTCAGCTGTTTTGTTAGACATGATGGTCAAAATTGTGGGTGCAAGACGTGATGTTGAGTTGGTTTGCGGTTGTGTCGATGAAGGAATCGATGGTTATCGATCACCCTCTATTGATTGTGCCAGAGAGTTGGCTGAATCTCATCAATTAAGATTTGAGACAATCAGCTATCCAGAGTTGGGTTTTGAACGCATGGATACCGTAGTGAAATCGATGCCTTTGATGGCTGAAAACCACAAGGCTGCGAGAGGAATGAAACCATGTTCGTACTGTGGTGTATTTCGCCGTCAAGGTCTCAATGCGTTGGCTGAGCGAGTTGGAGCAAGATGGATGGCACTTGGACATAACCTCGACGATACCGCACAATCTGTACTGATGAATTTAGGCAAGGGTGAGATGGAGAGAATTATCCGTTTGGCACCACACACCTCTGTCCCGATTGAAGGTTTACCCCCTCGAATCGTACCATTGCGATGGATTCCTGAGAGAGAAATTCATGCTTATGCGATTGGTGCAAATCTACCGATTCATCATGATGATTGCCCCCATGCACCTGGTGCACTGCGCCAAAAGCACCGTGCGTATCTGGCTGAAATGGAAGCTGCTAATCCTGGTACAATGCATGGTTTGGTTCATTCGATGGATGCTATTCGTGAATTATGGGCTTCAGCTGAAAAACCACCTTCTTCATGGAAAGCTGGTCAAGCGACCGAATGCGAGCAATGTGGTTCGCCTTCAAGTCAACCCATTTGTCAAGCATGTACCTTCCAGCAATGGTTGGCCGAGGTTTAATCTAAATCAGATTGTTAATCAATTCTGACATGTTTTGAGGTCGACCACAATACCTGCAACGTAATTCCAACGGGTCTGTCTTGACAACGTTAAGACGGTGATCAAGAGGTTCACGCGAATTGTTGGTTATACAGTTCGAAAATGTACATCTTGCCACATTGACCAATTCCGTTCCAATCGTGACTTCACGTTTCTCAGCCACTGCATATGAGCGGATAATTGCAACACTTGCCTTGGGAGCAATCAATGCCAATCGGTCCAACTCATCTTGTGTCAATTCTCGATCTTCAACCTTGATGATATCCTTTCTTCCGTGTTTAGACGAAGGTACATTCATCACCAAACTGATGGGTGAGGCTCGATCATCAGATATGCCAAGCATACGTAATACTGAGAGCGCAGAGCCTGCAGGAATATGATCAATCACTGTCCCGTTATTGATGGCTGTAACTCGGCGCATTTCTCCTGTCGACATTAGGCAGCACCTCCTGGAACATCAACACCCAGTAATTTACACATTAACGCCATTCTTGCCACCACTCCATTGAATGCCTGCTCAAAGTATCTGGCGTGTCGACTTGCGTCGACATCTGGAGAAATTTCATTCACTCGTGGTAATGGGTGCATGACTATCATTTCGCCCTTGGCTCCAGCCAAATCCGCAACTGTGAGTTTGTAAATCCCAGCAACCTTCTCATATTCATCGTCATCTGGGAACCTCTCCTTTTGTATTCGTGTCATGTAAATGACATCCACATCTGGAATGATATCATAGAGATCCTCAGTCTCAGTGATTTTTGCCCCTGATTCTGTCAGATCAGAAACGATTTCGGCTGGCATAGAGAGTTGGGCCGGAGAGATGAATATCAATTCACAACCGAATCTTGCCAACGCATGCGAAAGGCTGTGCACCGTTCGACCATAGCGCAAATCCCCCACCAGAGCAACGGTCAACCCATCCAATCGCCCGTGTGCTTGGCGGATTGTGAACAAGTCGAGTAGAGTTTGGGTTGGATGATGGCCGGCTCCATCTCCACCGTTCATAATCGGAATTCCACAGGCATCAGCAGCATACTGTGCTGCTCCTTGACGAGGATGTCTTAAAGCAGCGATGTCGCAATACCCATCTACCATTCGCATGGTATCATACAGTGTCTCACCTTTGACCGCAGATGATGACTTGACATCTCCGAGGTTGACAACATTGCCTCCCAATCGCTTCATTGCTGTTTCAAAGGACATTCGAGTTCGAGTACTTGGTTCAAAGAACATATTTGCCAAAAGTTTGCCCTGAAGTAGTGGAAGGAATTCTTTGCCATGAGCCACTGGCAGTAACCTTTCAGCATCATCTAAGAGAGAAATAATCTCTTCATTTGTCATATCATCCATGGTTATGAGGTCGTCGTCCATCCTGTCCGCCGGCACCCCTTGACAGACCCACGAACTTATTCATTGGGGTCATCAAACATGTCGATTCCATAGGAATCGGGAGCCGAGGGCTTGAAGGGGGCATGCTGGGTCCGCGAAATCGATGATTATCAGTCGGACTCCAGTTCGCGTCTCGTTTTGTGGGGGTGGAACCGATCTACCTGCATACTACGCTGACAGTGAAAATGGGGGCTTGGTCACTTCAATGGCTCTGGCAAAACACATCCATGTTACGGTCAACAAGCGGTTCGACAGTAGTGTCCGCGTCAGTTATTCAAAGACTGAGATAGTCAATGATTTTGAAGAACTAGAACATGAACTGGTTCGCGAAGCAATGCGAATTACCGGTGTGACTCACAGCGTTGAAATTACTACCATTGCTGATATCCCTTCACGTGGGACCGGTTTGGGCTCCTCTTCAGCATTGACCGTCGGGTTGTTGAATGCTCTACACACTTTTTCTGGACGCAATCCCGATGCAGCTCAGTTGGCCGATGAAGCCTGCCAAATTGAAATTGACATCTTGGGTCAGCCTATTGGAAGACAAGATCAGTATGCAGCTGCATTTGGAGGGTCCAATCAAATTGCATTCATGCCCGATGATTCTGTTATCGTGACACCTATCGAAATCGATGCAGGAGATTTGGCATCGAACTATTTTTTGGTCTATACAGGGATTACGAGAAAAGCAAGTGACATCTTGGCCAAACAATCCGCTTCTTCAGAAAAAAAACGTGCGGATTTAGATGCTCTGCGGCAACAGGCTGTGGAGGTTCGTGCCGCGCTCGAAACTGGAAATCATACCGACGTCGGCCAATTGTTAGACGCATCTTGGCAAATCAAGCGCTCTCTAGTCGATGGAATTACAGGAGATGCATTGGATGATTTGTATTCAGCTGTGATGGAATTGGGCACCTCTGGTGGGAAATTGCTTGGTGCTGGTGGTGGTGGATTCTTTTTGTTCCAAGGCTCTCCAGAAATTCAATTGAAATTGGAGGATTCATACAAGGTCATCCCTCTTGTGATGGATACGGATGGTTCCACGATTATTTTCGATGATGGTTCACGAATATGAGGTGAAGAAATGCGCAGGGCGTTATTCATTGTCGTATTGCTATTGTTTGCACCCATACCCATGGTTGGAGCTGAAACGGAAACAATACACCTGTGGAGTGAAGATCCCCCCGGAGCAGTCCTATTATGGGATGAATCCGGAAACCTCACTAGTATCAACCCCGACCAACCCATTGACATTCACTTGCCCAATGGGAATTGGAGTTTGGTTCGATTGATCGATGGCATTCCTCAGGACAATCCTCTGTTATTCAATCAGAACACGAATGCCTCAAATTTCCTTGAACAAGTCATTGAAAATCCAAGAAGTGTTTCTGGTAATGCTCACCTAGATTTGCTGGGACCCATTGAGCAAGCCACATCCCTGAATGCAACTTGGTCCTCTACAATTTCGATCCCAAATACGCTTGGCCACCCTGATTTACCAGATTCACATTTGGGAATCACGCATCAAATTACAAGCGAATTTTCTGGAAATACATCACTCTTTTCTGAATGGCTTTCCAATCATTCTGAAATCAGGTGTTGTGCATACGACAAAGTCGACATGGTAGGTACTCCAATTGTCACATCTCAAGTTGACAATAACTCATGGGGTTGGGATATCGAGGCCAATCTGTCAGGAATTGCGGATAGTCGCTCAACACGATTACTTTGGATTCCAATTGCCGGTGATTTGTCGGATCATACAGACTTACGCATCACTTTACCAGCACCCCACGAGATTCGATACTCACCCCAAAATGAACACATCTCTGGCTTACCGGATGACTTTGTAGTCCATCGTAGTGCGATTGACGTCACTGGTAATATCACCATAGCTTTGGGTACAAACATGGCTCCAACGGCTTCCTGGTATGCAGAAGAACGACAACTTCCATGGCTACCTTTTGCACAATCTACTACAATTGATTCCAGTTGTTCTGATACATCGATTGTCGCCCCCCAGAGTCGATTTATTCTACAATCTGAAAATACAACCTTGTTTGATGAAAATGCTTCCAATGTCACCATTGATCCAATGTTTCTAAATCTCGACTACAGCACTTGGGTCAACCTAACTCTTGAGTGTACTGACCCTCAGGGATTGATGGCCAATCATAGTCAGGAACTGTACATCGATGGCATTCAACCAACACGCAATTTGCAGATGGAGTACATGCATTTAGATGATGAAGAACCCGTTGTTGTCGATGTTGGACAACAGACTATTTCGCTTCCATCTGGGGCTGTTCTGTCAGGCTCTACGCAAGCAGGTGATGATTCTGCACCTCCGGTCGACATCCGATGGACTTCCAATAAGACCAATGGTTGGATACAGTTGGGAATTGGGAATCACGCATGGAACGATATGTTTGTTCAAGGCCCGCATATCAATGGGCAGCATCTGACTATTGAAGATCGACACCAAGCCAAACAACTCACAGTGTATTCTCTAGAACTGGAGTTGGTCGATGCTGCCGGGAATCATGCAACACAGTCATGGGATGTTCTTGTCACCGACCGAACCAACCCCAATCCACGCCCTGCTTTGTCTGTTGACGGGAATTACTACGGAGAACTCAACCTACCGATTGAGGGAGGTCCTCAAATTGATGTCAGTTTGGAGGAGTCATGGGATGATATCGACGCCATCGAACAGCTTACTTGGTCGGTTGAACTGAATGACGAGCCACTGAATGTAGGACAATCTTGGAGTGAGGTTGAATCGTTTACTCTACCTGCTCTTCCTGCGGGGCGACATATTTTGGTGGTCAATGCGACCGACTCTTCTGGAAACAAGGGCACCCACTCGATGCTCTTCGTTGTCGAGCCCCCTATGGGTGGATTCTTGCAGATTTCTGAAGTTGTCAAAATCGGCACTGGAGGACCTGGTGAACCTGGAGCAATGGACATCACTTTGGAGAATACTGGTCAAGGTGAGACCATTTTCCGACTGTGCTACCTAGAGGATTGCACTTCAGAATTCATCGCAGTACAAGCAACTGTTGATGGCCCTGGCAACATGACACACCGCTTGTCTGTGACCGAATGGGCCGTCGGTGATGTCACCATACGGATTGAGTTTGATGACAACACAAGCGAAGAATTTGAGACCAAATTGATCATTTCTTCAGAGATGACACCGTTGATGTGGATTTTGTTAATGCTCCCGCCATTGATTGGTTTCATCGCCCTTTGGCGACTCAAGAAACAAAGTGGACCAGAGGATGCCTGACGGGGCATCTATCATAGG
>MDTC01160028.1_pt1 | contig 19484 bp, 14 predicted proteins | sample 811181 | NCBI WGS metagenome assembly MDTC01 (sample SAMN05326644, study PRJNA326480) | marine metagenome | isolation source: seawater | place: Pacific Ocean: North | collected 2011
AAATACAGAACAGAATTCGATAGTATTGGAAAAATAAAGGTGCCTGGTGATAAGTATTGGGGTGCCTCAACTGAGAGATCTAATAAATATTTTAATATTGGTGATTTTTTAGTTAGACCATTAGTTATCCACTCAATAGCAATAATTAAAAAAGCAGCGGCGATAGTTAATAAAAAAAATAAAGATTTAGAACCTAGATTAAGTAGATATATTATTAAGGCTTCTGAAGAGGTTATTAAAGGGAAGCTTGATAAACATTTTCCTTTAAAAGTGTGGCAAACGGGTTCAGGCACTCAGACGAATATGAATGTAAATGAAGTCATAGCTAATAGAGCCATACAATTGATGGGCGGCAAAATGGGGACCAAAAAACCTGTTCACCCTAACGACCATGTCAATAAATCACAATCTACTAATGATGTTTTTCCAACTGCTATGCATATATCAATAGCTTTGAAAACGAGAGAAAAACTTTTACCTTCTTTAAAATTATTAGAAAAAGAGTTAGCAAAAAAATCCAGGGAATTTAAAAAAATTGTTAAAGTGGGAAGAACACACTTACAAGACGCCACTCCATTAACCCTTGGACAAGAATTTTCAGGATATCACGCGCAGTTAAAAAAATGTATTTTGAGGGTTGAGGCCGCTTTAAAAGAAATTTATTATTTAGCTCAAGGTGGGACTGCTGTTGGTACAGGGTTAAATACTAGAAAAAACTTTGACAAAAAAATAATAAAGGAAATAAGTAAGATAACAAAGATTCCATTCAAACCATCAGTTAATAAATTTGCTGCTCTTGCTGCTCATGATGAAATTGTAAATTTTTCAGGAACTTTGAATACTACTGCAGTTTGCTTAATGAAAATTGCAAACGATATAAGATTTTTAGGTTCAGGGCCAAGAGCAGGCTATGGGGAATTAATATTACCATCAAATGAACCAGGTTCATCTATTATGCCTGGCAAAGTAAATCCAACTCAATCTGAAGCAGTGACTATGGTTTGTGTGAAAGTTATTGGAAATCATAATGGTATTACTATGGCAGGTTCTCATGGTCATTTTGAACTAAATGTTTTTAAACCACTAATCATTCATAATATTTTACAATCAATAGAAATAATGAGTGATTCTGCAAAAACTTTTGCCCTTTATTGTGTAAGGGGCATTAAAGCTGATAAAAAAAGAATAAAAAATCTTTTAGATAATTCACTAATGTTAGTGACTGCTTTGGCTCCTATAATCGGATATGATAAAGCTGCTAAAATTGCAAAAACCGCTCTCAAAAATGGTACTACATTAAAACATGAAGTTTTGAAAGCAGGACTAATAAATGAAAAAGAATATGATAAAATAATGAGTCCTCTCAAAATGACTAAACCTAAATAAATTAAGAAATCTCAATAATAAACTTTTTAATCTTTGATAAATTAAAGATGTCTAAGAAATCTTTATCAAATAAAATATCTTGAAAAGTTTTTTTGTAATATTTTAAATCCTCTTCACTGGATAAAAATTTTTTATTAATTTCTATAAAATCAAAATTAATTTTATTATTTAAAATGTTTAGATTACCACTAACATTTAATTCAAAGGGTTCTTTTTTAATTTTTTGATCTATTTTTAATCTTTTATAAAGATTTTTCTTATTAGGAGAAATTAAAATACAATTAAAGTTTAATATGGGAAACTCCAATAAAAGATTAATATTTCCATCACAGGAAAAGCTATTTTTTGAAATTAATAAAGCTTTGTTAAAAAATAATCTTCCATAGGTCAAATCTAGATCAAGATCCATGCTATTGATTAGAGCCCTGCTGAATTTTTTAGATCTGAATTTAAAATTATTTTGACTATTCATTTTCTTAAGGGCGTCTTCAAATTTTAGTAATTTAGTAATATCAAAGTTTTGAATAAGTTTAGGATTAAATTCTTTTATTTCAGAAAAAGTAATTAATTTAAAAAAAGGTTTAAAAAGAATTTGGGCTTCGCTATCAAAAGAAAGAAATTTATTTCTAAAAAATAATTTTTCAAGTTCAACAGATTTCGAATTATATCTATAGTTAAACTGCAAATTTGAATTTAAAATTTTCCCTTTAAGAGATCCAATTAGTTCTTTTTTTTTGTCATTCTTAAAAGAATTAATAGCTAAAAACACTCCGCTATTTACTAAATTTAAATCAAGCTTTGTTAGATTATCTTTAATATTAACCTGAAATTTTTTTTCAAATATCTCTCCTTCTATTTTATTTTTTTTATATCCAAAATTTGAATAATTAATTTTTTTTAAATCTAAAATTGATTTTTTTTCATCAACTAAACCTATATTCAAATTTAAAAAGGTTATATTTTTTTTTAAATTAAAAGTATTTTTTAAAAAAACATTTAAGTTATCTAAATTAAGATTAATTTTACTATTTTTAATAATTAATTTTCTAACTTTAAAATTATTATAATTATAAATGCTTGTTAGTTTAGGATAAATTTTAATTTTTTGTGAATTAAGATTTATATTTTTTAGATAAATACTTGAAATTACTTGATCTGCTTCCAAGTGAGGTGATGGGAAAGAATTGAATTTTATATTTTTTATTTGTTTTATATCTAGATTGTAATCATTTGCTAAAAAAAACTTTATATTTTTCTCTCTTTTTTCGTAATCAAAAAAATTTGGTATAAATATAAATAATGCACAGGAAATAAAGAAAATAGCAAAAAGGTATCTAAGAAAAAAAACAAATTTAAAAAATCTTGGAAATTTGTTGTTAATTATTTTGTAAGTCTTATTTATCATTTTTTTTATTTTTATAACTAGTATATAAATGAAAATTCTTTCATATGAATAACATAGATAAGATTATAGAAAACCTTAACAAAGAACAAAAAGATGCGGTACATAGTACTGAGGGACCAAACTTAATTGTTGCTGGTGCAGGTTCAGGAAAAACAAGAGTTTTAACTACAAGATTGATACATATCATAAACCAAAAAAAAGCTTGGCCAAATCAAATTTTGTGTGTCACTTTCACAAATAAAGCTGCTAAGGAAATGCAAAACAGAGTGATGCAGCATATTAAAGGAAACTCTAATGCTATTTCATGGCTTGGTACTTTCCATTCAATAAGTGTAAAGTTTTTGAGAAGGCACGCTGAAGCACTAGGTTATAACAGTAATTTCACGATACTTGATACGGATGATCAAAAAAAATTATTAAGAAATATTGTTAAAGGAGAAGATTTAGATGCAAAAAAATTTTCACCTCAATTTATTTTATACCATATCGATCAATGGAAAAATAAAGGGCTATTACCAAAAGATGTTAAAATTAAAAAATCAAGTGCGATTTTAAAATCAATTTTAAAAGTTTACGAAATATATCAAAATAAAACCAAAGATTTAAATGCGTTTGATTTTGGGGATTTGATTTTATATTGTGTAAAATTGTTTGAAGAACATTCAGATATAAGAGAAATTTACCAAAAAAACTTTAAATATATTTTAGTTGATGAATTTCAAGATACAAATTTTATTCAAAATAAGTGGTTAAATTTATTAGTCAACAGTGATCAGAATATATGTTGCGTTGGAGATGATGATCAATCTATTTATAGCTGGAGAGGAGCTGAAATTAAAAACTTCCTTACTTTTGATCAAATTTATAAAAATTGTAAAGTTTTTAAATTAGAACAAAATTATAGATCAACCAAAAATATTTTAGAAACTGCTTCCACTTTGATCTCTAATAATTCTAATAGGGTTGGTAAAAAGTTATGGTCTTCAGCAAACGAAGGTGAGTTAGTAAAACTTAATTGTTATAAGACTGGCAAAGAAGAGGCGCAAGGCATTAGCGATATAATAGAGAATAAAATTAAAAAAAAATATTCATTGAATAACGTATCAATTTTAGTTCGTGCGATATATCAAACAAGAGAGTTTGAGGAAAGATTTTTACAAGTTGGTATAGGATATCGCGTTTTAGGAGGTATAAAATTTTATGAAAGATCAGAGATTAAAGATGCTGTTTCCTATTTAAGAATTATCAATCAAAAATATGATGATCTAGCTTTAGAAAGAGTAATTGGCTCACCAAAAAGAGGTATTGGTGAAAGCACACTAAATCAAATTTACACTTTTGGTAAAAAAAACAAATTATGTCTAGAAGACTCAATTTTAAAAATGATAGAAAGTGGAGAATTTAAACCAAAAGTAAAAAATTCTCTTAATCATTTAATTAATATGGTCCAAAAATGGAGAAAAGACTCCAAAAAAATGAGGCATTTTGATTTATTAAAGTTAGTTCTCGATGAGTCTGGCTATTCATCAATGTTAAAAAATAAAAAAGATTTAGAAAATGAAAACAGATTAGAAAATTTAAAAGAATTACTGAGAGCTATGCAAGACTACGATAATTTACAAAGTTTTTTAGAACATGTTGCCTTAGCTACTTCAATAGATCAGGAGTGGGAGGGAGCCAAAATAAATTTAATGACGATGCATGCTGCTAAAGGTTTAGAATTCGATGTTGTCTTTCTCCCAGGCTGGGAAGAAGGTTTGTTTCCTCACCAAAAATCATTGGAAGAAAAAGGAGATTTTGCTTTGGAAGAGGAAAGACGATTAGCTTATGTAGGTATTACTAGAGCCAAAAAAGAAGCATACATATCGTTCGCAATGAAAAGAGCTTATCATGGAGATTGGATGGACGCTTTGCCCTCAAGATTTATTAACGAAATACCAGAGGAAGGTGTAGAAAAAAACGAGATTAATATTGTTGAGACTGAAGATTTTGAATTTAATCAAGATAATTCAATAGATTTTGATCAAGAATTTAGAAGTCCTGGATGGGATAGGTATAAAAAAAACAAAATGCTTAAATGGAAAAAATAGATAGGTTAAAAAAAATTTTTATAAAAGAGAACATTGATGGGTATTTGATTCCTAAGAATGATGAATTTTTTAGCGAATATACACCTACTCATAATGATAGATTAAATTATATCTCAAATTTTACAGGTTCATATGGATTTGCGCTTATTCTTAAAAATAAAAATTACTTATTTGTTGACGGAAGATATACTTTACAGGCATCTGAACAAAGCGGAAAATTTTTTCAAATAATCACATTCCCTAAAAAAATGCCATTTGAATTGTTAAATGATAAAAAACTAATTATTGGTTATGACCCGAAGTTATTTAATAGGAAAACTTTGAATGTATTTTTTAGAAATAACAAGTGTAATTTTAAAGCTTTAAAAGAAAATCTTATCGATAAAATTTGGAAAAGAAAAATAAAAAAAAATTTAGGTAAATTTTATCGCTTGCCGCAAGATTCTTTAGGTAGTTTTTATGAATCAAAAATTAAAAAAATTATATCTATTTTAAAAAAAAAAAATATTGATTATCAATTTATAACTGCAAGTGAAAATAACGCTTGGCTATTAAACATAAGAGGATGCGACTCAAAGTATACTCCAATTCCTCATAGTCATCTTCTGATTCACAAAAATAAGAATATAGAATTCTTTTGTGATTTAAAAAAAATTACCCCTTCTGTAAAAAAATATTTTAATAATATAAAATTTAAAAACTTTAGTTCGATCGAAGATAAACTATCAAAAATAAGAAATAAGAATTTTTTGATAGACAAAAATACTTGCTCAGTTTTTTTTGAAAAAATTATTTCAAAAAATAATAAAATATTAAATGTAGATGATCCAATATATAATTTTAAAGCTATAAAAAGTAAAAATGAAATAAAAAATATTAAAGCTGCACATATTCATGATGGTATAGCTTTAACAAAATATCTATTTTGGCTTAAAAAGAATTTTCAAAAAAGAAAAATTACTGAAATTAGTGGTGCAAAAAAATTATATAAGTTTAGAAAAAAGAATAAGAGTTTTAAATTTTTAAGCTTCCCTACCATTTCAGGGACTGGGCCTAATGGTGCATTAATTCATTACAATGCATCTGATAAAACCAATAGAAAAATTAAGAGAGGGGATATTTATTTAGTGGACTCCGGAGGACAATATGAATTTGGAACCACAGATGTAACAAGAACTATTTCTTTGGGAAATTCAAATCGAAGAATAAAAAATATTTTTACAAGAGTTCTTAAAGGTCATATTGCGGTAGCGAATTATAAATTGAAAAATAACACACCAGGTTACAAAATTGATAAAATGGCAAGAAAATATTTAAAAAATATTGGACTTAATTATTCTCATGGAACTGGACATGGTGTTGGATATTTTCTTGGAGTACATGAAGGACCTCACGCGATTTCTCAAAATAATAAAATTAAATTTCAAGAGGGCATGATTGTGTCTAATGAACCTGGATACTATGAAAAAAATAGATTTGGTATCAGAATTGAAAATCTTATCTACGTTAAAAAGAAAAAAAATAGAAATTATTTCGAAAATTTAACTTTAACTCCAATAGATAAAAGTTTGGTTGATAAGACGATTCTTAATAAAGGTGAGATAAATTGGTTAAATGAATATCATTCAAAAGTTTATAAAAGTCTAAAAAAAGCCATGAATAAATCTGAAGTAATTGAACTTAAAAAAGCTTGTTCAGCCATTTAAAATTTTGTTCCAATCTTTTTCAAAAATAATTTTAACTTTTAGTTTTTTGGCCTGATCAATTTTTTTTTTTGTAGGTTTAGTGTCACCTACAACCAAAAAGTTTAATTTTTTTGAAATTGCCCCCAAAACTTTACCTCCATTATTTTCAACAATTGATTTTGCTTCTGATCTACTCATGTTGTTAAATCCTCCAGTAAACATAAACTTTTTATTTGAGAATTTACCGTCCTTACTTAAAAGAAGATAATCTTGAATATTTAATTTTTCAATTAATTCCTTGGTTATTCTGGTATTGGTACTATTTAAAAAGAAATTATCTATTGAAAGAATTTGTGTTTCTCCTATTCCATCTAAATCAACTAAATTTGACAATATTTTTTTTCTAATTTTTAAATCAAATATTTTTATAAATTCTTTAATAGATCCAAAAAAACCAGCCAAGATTTTTGCATTTTCTTGACCAATATGTCTTATGCCTATTGAAAAAATAAATCTATCTAAACTGATTAATTGAGATTTTGTTATAGCTTTTTTTAAATTATTTATCGATAATTCTCCCCAGCCCTCCAAATTTTTGACCTTTTCAAAATTTATTTCGAATATATCTGAAGGTTCTTTAATCAATTTTAAATCCCAAAACTGATCAATTACTTTTTTTCCTAAACCATCAATATTTAATGCTTCTTTTGAGACTAAATGTTTAAGTTTTTCTCTTGCAATGAATTTACAATCATATCCTTTTAAACATCTTCTAACTGCTTCTATTTTATTTGTAGTTTTACTTATTTCTTTAGTTGTTATGGATCCGCATAAGCATTTTTTTGGGAAAATGAATTTTTTACTATCTTTTTCTCTCTTTGAAAGATCTACAGAGATTACTTGAGGAATAACATCACCTGCTCTTTGAATTTTAACTGAGTCTCCTATTCTTATATCTTTTCTGACAATTTCATCTTCATTATGAAGAGTTGCATTTGAAACTACTACCCCTCCTACTGTTACAGGTTGAACTTTTGCAACTGGGGTGATAGCACCTGTTCGACCTACTTGAATAATTATATCTTTAATTATTGTAAAAGCCTTTTCAGATGAAAACTTGTAAGCTATTGCCCATCTAGGAGCATTTGAAGTATTCCCTAACCTTTTTTGAAGAATTAAATCATTTACTTTAAATACATAGCCATCAATATCATACTCCAGGCTTGACCTGATCTCCTCTAGCTGCTTATGCTCTTTTTCAATTTCATCAACGCCTTCAATAATTCTTGATAACGGATTTGTAATAAACCCCCAGCTTTTAATTTTTTGCAAAAACTCAGATTGTTTTGAAAACGTCATTGGTTTAATAGATCCAAAACCATAAGCAAAATATTTCAATGGAATTTTAGAGGTTTCTAATGGATTTTTCTGTCTTAACGATCCTCCAGCTGCATTTCTTGGATTCGCAAATTTATCTTTAATTTTTTCAAAGTCTTTTTTACTAATATAAATTTCACATCTTATCTCTAAAAGATCTGGGGTTTCTTTACTTTGAATTTTTTTTGGAATGCTTTTAATAGTCTTAAGATTTTGGAGAATATCTTCACCTATCATTCCATCTCCCCTAGAAACACCGGCAGTGAGTAAGCCTTTTTTGTAAATTAGAGTGGCTGAGATGCCATCAATTTTCGGTTCAGCAAAAAATTGAATTGATTGATTGATATTAAGAAAATTTTTAATTTTTTTGATAAAATCATTAATGTCATCTTTTTTAAAAGCATTGGATAGAGATAACATTGGGCTTATGTGCCTTATTTTTTTAAACTTGTTAAGTGGTGGGGCCCCAATAATTTTATTTACTGTGTTTTTTTTTAAAAAGGAGAATTTTTTTTCTAAATTAAGTATTTCGGTTTTCAGAGCATCATATTCCTGATCAGATATTTTTGGATTATCATCATTATAATAATAATTATTAAATTCTTTTAAATTATTAATTTTTATTTTGTGTTGTTCAATTATTTTTTTTTTTTCATCCATTAAAGTTTACTTAATTTTTTCTAATATTCTTTTAATAAAATTCTTCTCTTTTTTTGTTTTCTTATCGTCAATATTTTCTTTTTTAAACTCATATTCCTTGTTAAATAACTTGTAGGACTCTTCAAACCACTTACTGGAATTATAATTATAACCTAATACTTTTGCATATTTTTTTGCCTCATTTTCTAAGCCTAAATGATAATGAATTTCTACTAAACGATGTAATGCTTCCTCCACAAATATTGTCTTATCGTATTTTTTTGTAATCACTATTAGCCTATTAATTGCAGGAACCCATTTTTGGATGGAAATATAATACTTTGCTATAAACAATTCTTTAGCTGCTAATTGATTTTGAATTAGGTCTTTTTTAAATCTAAGATCTACAGCGTAATCGGTTTGCGGATATGTTTTCAAAAAAAAATCTATTTTTTCATTTGCTTTGAGTAATGGGTCTAAATCTTTTTTTTCATCTGAAATTTGTTCATAGTAAATTATAGCTATTAAATAGTGAGCATAAATTATATTTTTATCAGAAGGATAAGTTTTTAAATATCTATTTAAATTTTCTAAAGCTTGATCGTAAAAATTCATTCCGTATAGGGCAAAGCTCGACATAATTGCAGACTTCGCAGACAATTCTACAATTTCAAAATTTAATTCTGCTTCTGAGAATTTTTTTTCAGCAAAGAAAAATTGATTTCTTTCAAACGCCTCGAGACCATCTTTATACAGAACATATGGATCAAGTTTATTTGTAGGATTATATATTTCTTTATCTTTAGAACAAGATTGAAAAGTAAAGATTAATAGTAGAATTAGGATATATCTTTTTAACATATTCAAAATTAATATCAGTTTATATTAATAATATGTTAAAAATTAAGCGCTTGCAGCTATTTTAATAGATTGACTTGTATTTATTTTTTCTGGAATAACAATATCTTTTATTTCTAGGTCCACAAAGTTAGTATTAGATTTAAATAGTTTTTTCAAAAATAAATTGGACAATTCGTGTCCGCCTTGTTTGCAAATAACTTTTCCTAATATCCTATTTCCAGATAGTAAAAAGTCTCCTGCTAAATCCAAAATTTTATGATTCACAAATTCTTTACTATTTCTAAGACCGCTTTTATTAAGTACTTTATTTTTATCTACAACAATTGCATTTTCTAAAGAGCCACCTTTTGCAAGTCCCATTTTTTTAATTTTTTCAATATCTTCAAATAAACAAAATGTTCTAGATTTATAAATATCTTGTAGATCATCTTTGCTGAAATTTATTGAATTGCTTTGAGTTCCAATTATTTCATTCTTGTAGTTTAAATGAAACTCAACCTCAAATGTATTTGGGTTGGGCTCAATTGAAATTTTTCTTTCCCCGTCAGTAAGTTCTACTTTATTAAGAATTTTAATATATTTTCTTTTTTTTGAAAGTTTTTTGATCTCTGCTTTTCTTAATGTTTCTATAAAATCATAAGCTGAGCCGTCCATGATGGGAACTTCTTCATTGTTAATCTCTATAATCGCATTATCGATTTCTGAAATATAAAGTGCAGCAAGTAAATGTTCAACGGTTGAAACTTTTACCCCGTATTTATTTTCTAAAGTTGTACAAAGCTTAGCTGAAGATACGTTTTTATAATTAGCTTTAATTGTATTTTTACTTTTTAAATCAATTCTTTTAAAAATAATTCCACAGTCCTCGTTTGCTGGATGAATGGTTACCTTCGATTTCTCTCCAGTATGCAGGCCCACACCTTGAAAGTTAACAGATTTTTTAATAGTTTTTTGGTAAATTTCTAACATTCAAAGGTTTATACATAAATTGTATCTAGCAATTAAAACAACTAATGTTTCTAAAAATAACAATAATTAATTGAAGATAAGATCAAATAATCTTGAAATTATTGATTTTTTTTCAGGAGTAAAAGGAACAGCCTCCCTTTTCCACCCATATTGAACAATTTTGAATGCGTTCTCAAGAAAGCTTTCAGGATCGCCGTCCTCTAAAAAATTTACTTTGAATTTTTCATTCATTGAAAAAGAAGATTTGTAATTATCATCAAACCATTTCGAAATTAATTTATCTTTTGAGTCAATAAAAATTGTAGTTTCTTTTTTAAGAAAATTAACAATATTAATATTTTTTGTAATGGTAATTTCAGAAATTTCTTGAATTCGAGCTTTTGCTATCTCTAAGATTAATGACTTTTTGATTTTTCTAAAACTATAATCTTCAAAAAATTCTTTTTCGAGAAATTCATCATTTATTTTTTTTTTGTAAATTTTGAATTTATCAAAATCTTTTTAACTATTTCGGTATTCAAACCAATAACTTTTGAAATATCATTAATTATTAAATTTGAACCAAATTTGAAATTCTGCTCAAACTTAATTGATGAATTTTCAAAATAAATTATTTTTATATTATTAAAATTTATATTTACTCTAAAAAAAGTTTCGAGGCTTTGATTGTCGTTTATAATTTTTGTTCCCTCAAGAAAATTTTTTGAAATAATTTTATTTATTTTTAAATTACATTTTTTAAAAATATTTTCTAAATTTTTGTAATCGTTTTTATTTATCAAAAGAAAAGATAGTTCTTGAGAATATAAATTTCCAAAAAGTCCGATTGGTAAATTTTCAGTCTTGTTTTTATCTAATAGATATTTTGAACTAAAAATATGGATTATTTTTTTTTCATTTTCAATGTCGTTTATTTTTGATTTTAACGAATTCAATATATAAGTAACGTTTTCTTTGAGCAATTGTGATCCGTTAAGTTTTTTGAAACCCGAATAATTTATTATAGAACATTCAAAATTATCTATTATTAAGATCGCTTCTTTAAATATTAAATTTAGTTTTTGTTCAATTAAGTAAATATTTTTTTTAAGTGAAGTATAAATTAATTCATAATCTATAATGTTATTATCAATAATCCCTTCAATTGGCGTAGAATAATAGTGTAAAAGTTTTTTACTTTTTTTTTCATCATTTAAATAAACTGAAAAAATAAACTCGATATTATTTATTTCAATAAATAAAATATTCGAAGCATTTCTCATAATTTACTTTAGGATAAGTTGATCATTGATTCTATAATCAAATATTTTATATTTTTTAAAATTATTTTGATCCCTAATACTTAAAAAATTTATAAGAACTTGATTGTAGTTTTTGGGGGGTAATTTTAAAGTTTGATTAGAAGTAGTAATTAGATCCCATCTTTTAGACTCAAAAAAATAGCATGCTTTTATTTCATTAAAGGGGAAATTAATTTTTTCTAAATTTTGGTAAAATTTTTTAAAGTTATCTTTATTGCTAAATACTATTGGCAGATTTCTGAATTTTTCTGAGTCAAAAAAATTAATTACATCACCATTTGTAGTGTAATAATTTTTTTCTTTTTTATTTTGTAAGATTGCTATAGGTATCTTTTCAAAAATTTTAATTTTTATCCTGTCTGGATATATTTTCTTTATTTCATAACTTTCGATTAAGTCAATTTCACTTAACTTTGAATTTATATTTTTTTTAGATAAAACAAAAAGATTAGTTTCATATAAAAAAGATAGCTTTTCAGTTATAGTTCCATCATTTAATATTGAATTGTTCTCTACTGAAATATTTTTAATATTATGATTAAATCTTAATTTAAAACTATCTTGAATTTTATAAGTACTAAAAAGTACCAGCAATACAAAAGCAATGATAAACCTTTTTTTCATTTATTAATACTTGCATCTAATAAAATTTTCTCCACTAAATTTGGAAAATTAATTCCTTTATAATTTGCTATTTCTGGAACTAGAGAAAGATTTGTCATTCCAGGCTGAGTATTTAATTCTAGTAGATAAAACTTATTTTTAAAAAATTTAAAATCTGATCTAGTAACTCCCCTACACCCTAAAGATTGATGTGCTTTTTTTGCCAATTTTAGAACTCTTAAATAGTTTTTCTTACCAAGTCTTGCAGGCATTACGTGTCGAGTTTTGGCTGCTTTTGTATATTTTGCATGGTAATCATAGAACGATCTTTTAGGAATTAATTCGATCGCGCCTAAAGGTTTTTTATCAATAATTGCAGCTTGTATTTCTTGGCCGCCAATATATTCCTCAAAAATTAAATCATTATATTTTTTGAAAAGTTTTTTAGAGGACTTATTCAAATCATTGAAATTTTTACAAATTTTTACACCAAGACTTGAGCCTTCATTAACCGGTTTGACTACAATCGGAAATTTGATTTTTTTTTTATCTATGGATTTTTTTAGAATATTTTTTATTTTTGCTTGTTTGTTATTTAAAGAAAAATATTTTGGCGTTAGAATATTATTTTTTATAAAAATTTCTTTTGAAATAATTTTATTCATAGCATTAAATGAGCTGATGACCCCAGAATGTGTGTAAGGAACTCTCAAATATTCAAAATAGCTTTGAGCTATACCATCCTCACCATCACGTCCGTGTAAAGCATTAAAAATCACATCTATTTTTTTTTTATCTATTAAATTAAAATTTTTAAACTTAGGATCAAATGTTGTAACGTTGTATTTTTTTTTTCTTAGAGCTAATATACATGCTTTTCCACTATCCAAGCTTACTTCCCTTTCTCCAGAGGTGCCTCCTAGTACAACTAATACCTTTTTAAATTTTTTTTTATTCACCTATAATCTTAATCTCTAATTCGAGATTTACTCCTGTTTTTTCAAAAACCGTTTTTTTTACCTTGTTAATAAGTTTTTCAATATCTGATGATTTCGCTTTGCCAATATTTACAAAAAAATTACAATGTTTCTCTGAAATTACTGCATCTCCCACTCTAAACTTATCGCATCCTGTTTCTTTAATTAACTGCCAAGCTTTTTTTTCGTTTATTATATTCTTGAAGGTACTTCCACATGTCTTGATTTGACTCGGCTGTGATAATTTTTTTTGCTCAATAAATTTTTTTTGTTTTTCTTCTATGTTTTCTTCAGCATCTGCCTTTCCTTTTAATTTAGCTGAAATAATAATAAATTTTTTTGAAATATTGGTACCTCTATAGAAAAATTTAATATCTTTTGATTGTATTTCTTTTTCTTCAAAATTATCTGGGTCAATTCCATTAATGGAAACTAAGACTTTTGAAATATCATTTCCGTAACAACCGCTATTCATAATTACTGCTCCACCTATTGAGCCTGGAATACAAGAAAGAAATTCAAAGTTTCCAATACCATTTTCTTTTGCAAAATTAGATATTTTTCGGTCTAAAGCAGCGGCTCCAACTTGAATTGTGCTCTCATTTATTAATTCTATTTTAGAAAAACTTGTGCCGAGTTTTATAACTACACCTTTCACACCATTATCTCTAACAAGAGTATTTGACCCTGCACCTAAAATTGTAGTTTTAAGTTTATATTTTTTATTTTCTTTTAAAAAATTTACAAGTTCCGCTTTATTTTCTGGCTTAAAAAAATATTCAGCTGGCCCTCCTAAATTAAACCAACTATAATTTGAAAGTTTAACATCAGTTTTTATACTGTTATTAAATTCTTTAATTAAATTTAAATTTAGTTTCATAAAGTATTTTTAAGTTCTCTCATCCACTTAGATATTGATCCAGCGCCCATTCCAATAATAATTTCATTACTATATAAATTCTTCCTAAAATATTTTGCAATTTCTCTGTGATCTCTTATTAATATTGCTTGTGTATTTGATAAAATTGAAATTAATTTTGTAAATTTTTTTTGATCGAATTTCAAATTTTTTTTTTCACCGGCTGCATATAACGGGCAAACAAGAACTGTATCAGAATTTAAAAAAGATCTTGCAAACTCTTTTTTGAGCGATAAAACTCTTGAATAGCGATGTGGTTCAAAAACAGAAATTATTTTTCTGTTTTTGTTGACGTTTTTGACACCCTCTAAAATAGATTTAATTTCTGTTGGATGATGAGCGTAATCATCATAAAAATCATTTTTATTTTTTGTAAATATTTTAGTCATTCTTCTTTGAACTCCAGAAAATTTCTTCAAAGACTTTTTAATAATATTCTGGTTAACACCTAGATTTAAGCAAACAGATATTGCTGCAGCTGAGTTTAGTACATTATGTTTTCCTAATAATTTTAAATAAATATTTTTTATCTGTTTATCTCTCTTTTTCACATCCTTGTATATTAAATCAAAAACTGTGTAATTTATTTTATATCTTATATTTAAAATTCGATAATTAGCTTTTTTATTTTCGCCATAGGTAAGTATGTTTTTATTTTTTATATTTTTGTATATTTTTTTTATATTTTTGTTATCTATACATATAATTGATTTTCCTGTTAGCGGCGTTTTTTCTATAAATTTTATAAAAGAGTTTTCTAAATTTTTAAAGTTTTTGTAGTAATCAACATGCTCGAAATCAATATTTGTAACTATCGAATAATTTACTGGTAATTTAAGAAAACTGCCGTCTGACTCATCAGCTTCCAAAATTGCCCAATCTCCTTTACCCAGTCTTGCATTACTTTTAAATGAATTTATTACCCCCCCATTTATAATTGTAGGGTCTAGCTTTTGATCAGACAAAATTTTTGCGACTAAAGATGTAGTAGTTGTTTTTCCATGTGAACCAGTAATTATGATATTTTTTTTTAATGAAACAACATCTGCTAATACATCTGCTCGTGAATAAATCGGTATTTTTTTTTCCTTAGCATATCTTATTTCACTATTCTTATTTTTGATTGCGGAGGATCTAACTAAAATTGTTGAGTTTTTAACATTTTTTTTTGAGTGGCCAATAAAAATTCTTATGCCTATTTTCTTGCAGCTTAAAGTATTTTTACTATTGCTTTGATCGCTACCTTGCACTTTGAAGCCCATGTTTTTCATAATTTGAGCTAAACCACTCATACCGATGCCGCCGATGCCCACAAAATGGATTACTTCATTTTGACCTAAATTAATTTTTTTCATTAATACTTTTGTTTAAAACTAAGTTTATATTGTTATAGACATTTTTGTCAGAAAATTGTCTTTGATTATCCATAATTTTTTCTAAAATAGAGTTACTGTCATGAATTTCTTTTAAAAGTGATAATAGTTTATCATTTAAATCTTTTTCCTCTAAGAGGAATGCCAATTGGTTTTTTTGATAATGTAAAGCATTTTTAAATTGATGATTATCAGCAGATGATGGAAGTGGAACACAAATAAATGGTAAATTTGCGTTTGCAAGCTCTGCTAACATTGATGATCCAGATCTTGTTATTGCTAAATTTGTTTTAAAAAAATAATCAGTCAAATTATTGCTAAAATTAAAAATTTCAAAATCTATGTTTGCTTTTTTATAAAAAGAGCTGAGATAATCATTCTGATGCGGTAAACATTGTTGATAAATTTTGAGAGAAATTCCCTTTTTAGAACATTGCAAGAAAATAGTTGGTAATTTTTCTGCAAAAACTTGGGCCGCTTGGCTGCCTCCCAGTATAAGCAAGCTAAGTCCTTTGAATTTGTTGACTCTTTCATTTTTTGAAAAATTAATTATCTCTTTTTTAATTATATTTCCTATTTCAAAAATTTTTTTGTTATATTTATTTGAAACCCCTTCAACTTCTTTAAATGCAACAATCATTTTTTCAGTAAATGGTAACAATAATTTATTCGCTTTACCAATTACTAAGTTATTTTCATAAATTATAAATCTTATTCTTAAAGCAAAAGCTGCGATACAAATTGGAAAAGATGCATATCCCCCCATACCAAAAATAATATTAGGTCGGTTGAATATTAAAAAAATTGCTGATCTTAAAATTGAGTAAAAAATTGAGAAAAATGAGATAAAGAGTGTAAGTATATTTTTTCCTTTTAAAGGAAAAGAGGGTAAAATATAAATATTAAATTTTTTAAATTTTGATAAAAATCTGTATCCTCTATTATCAGTAATTAAGTCTATATCATAACCGTTTTCCTTCAAATGTATTCCTAGATTATACCCAGGAAAGACATGTCCGCCGGTACCCCCAATTGCTATTAAAGCTTTTATCTTTTTACTCATATAGATACGTTTTATTTTTTGTATAATTTAAAATTACACCAGCTAAAACCGCACTTCCTATCAATGAAGATCCTCCATAACTTAAAAACGGAAGCGTCATACCTGTTGTAGGTATCAAACTTGTGTTCACCCCAACATGTATAAAGGTTTGAAAAATTAATAAGGCAGCTAACCCACATAATGATATCTTTATTGACTGGTCGTCTTGATTAATACAATTTTTTATTATCCTAAAAGAAATGTATAAAAAAATTAATATAATTATTATTGAGATAACTGATCCATATTCCTCAGCAATTACAGCAATAACGTAATCTGTGTGGGCTTCAGGAACGGTTTCTTTTAAAATTCCTTCACCCATACCTTGTCCTTTGAGACCTCCAAGTTTAATTGCATCAAGAGCTGATGAAGATTGAAATTTATCTCCTTTGCTTGGATCAATAAATGATACCAAACGATTAATAATATAACCAAATTTTTCAGGCATCAGAATTAATAAACAACTTATTAAAATTAAAAAAACTGAAAAAAAACCTATTATATAAAATAAGCTTACTCCAGATATAAAAACTGTAGCTATCCAGCTGCCAATTAAAAGAATAGACTGGCCAAGGTCTGGTTGATCAATCAATAAAATTATTACTAATGATAATAGTAAAAAACTAAATAAGTATTTAATCTGAGAATTATGTAGTTTCTTAAAAGTTAAAATTTTTACTGTTATCAAAATAAAAAAGGGTTTTACTAGTTCAATAGGCTGCAACCTAAAAAAGTGAAAATCTAACCATCTTTTGGCGCCTTTGACTTCCACTCCAAATAATGGAACTAGTGCTAAGAGAAGAAAAGTTAAGATAAATAAAGGCACTACCGTCTTTTTAAGCAGACTTGTTTCTATAAAAGAAATTAAAAACATAATACAAAACGCAATAAGAGTAAAAATTAAATGTTTTGAGAAAAAAAAATAATAATCTTTATTCAACCTTTCTCCAGCCAAAGATGAAGTGGAAGAAAATGAAAAAAATAATCCAAGTAAAAAGAGAGTAAAAAAACTAAAAAAAATCTTTTTATCTACAATTCTCCAATAATTAATAAATTTAAATTTAAATGAATTTTCTAGCATAGTATTTACATAATCTTTTAAATTCATCACCTCTCCTTTCGAAATTTGAGAACTGATCAAAAGATGCTGCGGATGGACTTAACAGTATTATATTAAACTCTCTTTTAAAAATTTTAATATCTTCAATGATTTTTATGATAGTATTTTTTAAATTTCTTGTAGTAGAGAAATCAACTTTATATTTAATTTGACTTTTAAAAAAGTTAATATTTTTGCCAATAATATAGGTTTTAACGATATTCTTTCTTAAATCCCTTAATATAATTTTATCATTTTTTTTTGGAAGCCCGCCAACTATCCAAAAAATGTTTTTAGTGTTTTTTAAAGCAAATTTTGATGCTTCGAAAGATGTGGCTTTTGAGTCATTAATAAAAGTTGTGTTGCTTTTCTTGAGAAAAACTTCATACCTATGCGGTAATCCAACAAAAGAATTTAATGCTTCTATTAATAATTTTTCATTTATTTTGAGTATCTTAGATAATGCAAATACGTGAGACATATTTTCATCATTAATGGCAGATTTTATGTAATCATTTTTTATTTTTAACTTTAATTTTTTATAATTTTGAATTTTTGGTATTATCAATTTTCCCCTAAATTTATTAATTTGAAAAATCTTTTTTAACTTTTGATTCACTAATGAAAACTGATTTTTTTTTTGTATACTAAATACTTTTAATTTCGAATTTTTATAATTTGCCCTACTACCATGCCAGTCAAGATGATCATTTGTTATATTAAGCAAAACTGCAAAATCTGGACGAATAAATTTAGAATGAGATAATTGAAAAGAAGATGCCTCAATAATCACAAAGCTATTTTTTTTAATTTTTAGGTTTAGTATTGGAGTACCAATATTTCCTCCTAATGAAACTTTAAACCTATTTTTTTTAAGTATATGACTAATAATTTTACAAGTTGTAGATTTACCATTCGTACCAGTAACAACTATACTCTTAAATTTTCTTTTTAATAAAAAAATCAAATCAATATCGGTGATTATTTTTTTTTTCATACTTAATTAATTTATTCTTATTTTTCGACTTCATCAAACTCACTCCTGGACTTAAAATTATATAATCTGCTTTTTCTAAAGCTTCGTTAAGATTCTTAGCTCTTTTTTTTTTGTGAAGTTTTTTGTTTTTATCGTCCCAAACCTTATAATTATTGATTTTATTTTTTATGAAAAAATTTATTACAGATTTTCCAGTTAAGCCTAAGCCGTAAACTAAAAAAGATAGTTTTTTAAAATTTCTGATTGAGGACATTACCTTAGTTTTAAAGTAGCTAATCCTACTAATGCTAAAATAATAGCTATAATCCAAAAACGAATTACAATAGTTGGCTCAGCCCATCCTTTTTTTTCAAAATGGTGATGAATAGGTGCCATCTTAAAAATTCTTTTTCCAGTTAATTTAAATGAAATTACCTGGATTATTACAGAAACAGTTTCGAGCACAAAAAGCCCTCCAATAATTGCTAGCACTATTTCGTGTTTTACAATTATAGCAACTGCTGCAAGTGATCCTCCCAAAGATAGAGAGCCTGTATCTCCCATAAAAATTTTAGCGGGAGGAGCATTGTACCAAAGAAAACCTAGGCAAGCTCCAACAATTGAACCGCAAAAAATAGAGAGCTCGCCAACTTCTGGAATATATTGAATTTGAAGATACTCTGAGAAAATTGTGTTTCCTACAACATAAGAAATAAGAGTAA
>MDTC01243788.1_pt1 | contig 19484 bp, 18 predicted proteins | sample 811181 | NCBI WGS metagenome assembly MDTC01 (sample SAMN05326644, study PRJNA326480) | marine metagenome | isolation source: seawater | place: Pacific Ocean: North | collected 2011
ATTCAAAGGAGAATGAGCATACAGATGTACTCAAAAAAGTAAAATGTCTTTGCAAAGAGTTTGGTTTTACTTCTGACATGTAAAATATATAAATTGTTTTGCTCATTTAAAACTGGTATTAGGATACTTACTAATTGCATAATTATAATTTTGTATTTTATTACATAGTATTTATATGAGTGATTATAAACTAGGTCAAATCAACTCTTTCAGAGGCTGGGCAATTATAATTATGATGTTATCGCACTCAACAACCGTATCTAATTTCGGCTATATTTGTATTTACGGTGGTCACCTTTTTTATTATAAGCATATCAATCGCTACCTTGGGTTATAATTTTGTCGAAAAAAAAAGAATTGATTTTGGAAAATTTCATATTAAGAAAGTTAAATTGCTTACATTATAAAAAAAATCTAAAATTAAAAATACGGATTACGGTTAAATTGATACATTGAATTGTTTACAGTGACAAATTCATTTTTATTATTTAATTATATATACTAAATTCATGAGATATAGACCAGAGATTGATGGATTAAGAGCTTTGGCTGTGATACCAGTAATTTTTTTTCACGCTGGATTTGAAAGTTTTAAAGGTGGCTTTATTGGAGTTGACATATTTTTTGTTATAAGCGGCTACTTAATAGCATCAATCATTTTTGAGGAAAAACTCTCTAAAAAATTTACTGTAATCAATTTCTATGAACGCAGAGCTAGACGTATATTACCAGCTCTATTTTTTGTAATGATTATTTGCATTCCATTTGCATGGTTTTGGATGCTGCAAGATGATTTAATTCTTTTTTCTAAAAGCTTATTTTTTGTTTCATCATTTATTTCTAATATTCTATTTTGGCAATCAAGTGGTTATTTTCAAATTTCTTCCGAGTTAAATCCTTTGTTACACACTTGGAGCTTAGCTATCGAAGAACAATTCTATATAATTTTTCCAATAGTAATAATTATTTTTTGGAAATTTGGTATTATGAGGATTTTCAATGTACTTTTTATTTTGTTAGTTATATCTTTAACCTTATCACATTGGGGAGCACATAATAAACCCTCTGCAAATTTTTATTTACCTTTAACAAGAGCTTGGGAAATTTTACTAGGAGTACTTGTATCAATTTATATGATTAAAAAAAAAAAAGTTACTTTTTACTCATTAAGTGGGACTTTAAGTTTAATTGGATTTTTTATTATAATAATTTCATTTATTTATTTTGATAAAAATACATTACATCCAAGTTTTTATACGTTAATTCCTGCTACTGGAACCATATTAATTATTTTATTTTCTAATGAAAATTCAATAATTGGGAAATTACTTGGTAGCAAATTATTTGTTTCAGTTGGCTTGATTAGCTATAGTCTGTATTTATGGCATCAACCAATATTTGCTTTTTCTAAAATTAGAAGTTTTGAGGAATTAGATTTTTTTTTTAAAATTGGATTAATTGTTCTCATATTTATTTTTGCATATTTTAGCTGGAAGTACGTAGAGCTTCCTTTTAGAAATAAAAAAAAATTTAATCAAAAAAAAATATTTGCTTTTACTATTATATTTATAATTATATTTTGGATACTTGGTTTAACTGGATATTCTAATCAAGGTTTTGTTAAGAGATTGAAATTACCTATCGATCATAAGGAGCTTGAATTTCCAAAAATTAATAATGGCTGGTGTTTCTACAGTGTTGATGATATCAGGGGTCTGAAAACTGGTAAAGAAGGTCTAAACTGTTGGGTTGGGAAAAAAGATTCTAAAATTAAAGGACTTCTCTTTGGAGATTCATTTGCTGGACAATATGAGCCTTTTTGGGATAAAATTGGAAATATCAGCAACATTAAGATAAATGCTATAACAACAAATTATTGTTTACCTAGTTTAGATTATTTTTTTATTGGTCCAAAAGACTCAAAAGCAAATTATCAATGTAAATTTAACAAAGATTTTGTTTTAAATAATATTTCAGACTATGATTTTTTAATTTTAGGTGGGGCATGGGGTAGTGCAGAAGAAAAAAGTAATATTCTTGATACATTAAATTTAATTGATGATTTATCAAATAAAGTCAAATTAATTTTAATAATGCCTGATCCCAAAATTTTTGAAAAAAATATTTTAAGAGAATATATGAAAAGTATAAAGTTTAATAAATCTTTTAATGTTAGTAAATTTGATAGTAAAAGAGATATCTATTCCACTGAAGCTCACAAAAAATTTGAAAAAATTTCATCAAAATATGAAAATGTAATTTTCATAGACAGAGATTCTATTTTTGAAACTAATCTAAATAATTATAACTTAACAGAACAAATTATACCATACAGTTTTGATGGTTCTCACATAAGTATTTATGGTTCTAATTTAGCAGCAGAAAATTTTAAATTATCAGATAAATATAGATTGTTTTTAAACATGATATATAATTAATTTCAAACATGAATTCATTTATTTTCAAAAATTCAGTGTTTTGTTTTTTTATAGCTTTGGTCAATGCTTTGATATTTAGTTATTTGAGATTAAATCTAGAGACACCACCTTATTTAGCTCTAAAACTCTTAATTATTATTTTCTCAATTTTATTTTTACCAAATTTTTTTTTAAGAATATTTAAGAAAAAAAATGAAAAAATAACTAAATCATTCTACCTCATTTTTAGTCTTTTTGTATTATCTATAGTTATTTGTACTTTACTTTTTAAAAACACTAATAGCTTTATGATAGTATATTATTTTTTTGGTCTAATTTGTTTATACGAATTAATTTATAGTTTTATGAAATTAAAAAAAAAGATTAATTTAAAATATATTATTTATTATTTTTTTATTCTTTTTTTAATTTCAGCCTATTATTTTACAACAATTACTAACTCTAATATTACTTCAGTATTTTCTCCCGAAGAAGCTTTACTAGGAATATTAAATCGTGATACCAATTTTCATGCAGCCATAAGCCATAATATTCAAAATTTTAGAGAGATTAGTCTTGGCTTAGATGGTTTTTTTAAAATAAATTATCATTACTTTTATCATTTATTAGTAGCTGCTTTAGGACTCACTTTAATCGCGGAGCCTCTTTGGATAATGAGTGCGATACAATATATATTGTTTATCCCATTACTTATTTTTTCTATAAATTATAGTGCAGCTTTTTTAGGAGGGTTTAAAGAAAATTTTTTATTTTATACGACATTATCATTTGCACTATTAACACTTTCTGAAAATATATTTACTTATAGATTTTCTTATTTTGATAGTGTGACCCTGCCCCTATCCTTAATAGGCATAATGGCATCATTACCAGTTATCCATTTATTTAATAATTTAAATTTTAGTAAACAAAAAATTTTAATTGGGGTATTTCTTATATTTTTTAGTATTTTTGTATTTTCAAATAAAGTTTCTAGTGGTCTTCTTTATCTATTATTTATTGGCTGGATATTCCTGAGAAATTACAAAATAAGTAAAGAACTTATCATTTTTGGAATAATTACATTGGCAGTCTTTATATTTAATTTTTTAAATTTTTCACCTATGCCCAATGATTACTTGGCGTATGATGGAAATTTATTTAATTTATTTTATATTTTTAAAGTTTATGGACAATTCACATTTTTTTCACCATACTTATTTGTTGTCGTTTATTTAATTTTAATAAAATTTAAATTTAAACTAAATAACTCAAAAAACTTGTATATTGCTGAAAGTTTATTAATCGTCTCTTTTGCTAGCTTATTGTTTGTTTTGTTAGGGTTACCACAAGACTCTGGAGTCGGTTATTTTATTTATGTACCATTGATTATCTCAATTACTTTACTCATTTCTAATTTATCTTTAAGAAATTTTTTATCTATTTATTATAATAATAATAAGCAAACAATAACTTTAAACAAATCAATTTGTTTTTTTCTCGTAACTATATTTTTATTAATTGCTATTGATAAAGCAATTTACTTTGCTCCACAAAAAAATATCATAAAAAAAATTGTTAATACAAATGATAAATTTTCAAAAAATCTTTTATTAAAAAATGTACGATCATCTGATTATGTTAGAAAAAATATTATAGAAAAAAAAACAATCTTTGATAAAAACTTTCAAATTTTTTTAGATAAGTCCTATTATAATCAAATCAGAAAACTTGCTAAAAATATCCAAAAAAATTCTAATGTAGGCTTTTTTATCCCTCCAACAAATGATATTATTTGGAATTTAAGAGATGAAAGTATTTCTAAGTACACTAGATGTAATAATACATTACATATAGTGCCCTCACTAACTGGTTATCCAACTATATTAGGAGCGCATCCTTTAATATATAACTGTCCAAATGAAGCTTATACTAATAATTATTTAAAAAATAATAATTCAAAAATTATTTCTAATAAAAAATTATGTAATAGGGCTAGAAGAATGGATTTAGATATGATTTATATTTTAGATAATGAAAATTTAAATTTAAAATATAATATAATTAATTGTGAGTAAAAATAAAATACCTATCATTATTATTCTATATAATAGACCAAAACATACCGAGAAACTTTTACAAAGTATTACCAGTGGAAAAAATTTTTGTAAGTACGACTTTTATGTTTTTTGTGACGGACCTAGAAATAAGGAAGATGCTAAAAAAATTAAAAAGATTAAAATTTTGATCAACCAATTTAAAAAAAAAACTAGAGTAAAAACCTATTTTAGAAATAAAAATATTGGGCTTATAAAAAACATAACTAATTCAATTAATCTAATATTAAAAAAAAATGATAAAGCAATTATATTAGAAGATGATCTAATTCTTGATTATGATTTTTTCAATTTTATGAAAAAGGCATTAACAACATATGCAAATCATAATAAAATTTTCCAAGTATCAGGTTATTCATATCCAATAAAAAAAAATAATAATTCACATTATTTTTTAGCACTTACTTCATGTTGGGGCTGGGGCATATCAGTAAATAATTGGAAAAATTTTATTGATTTTTTAAATGATAAAAAATTAATAAATTATTATTATCAAAAATTAAGAAATTCAAAATCGCTTAGGCATAGGTTTAATTACAATGGTAGCTATAATTATTTTTCAATGCTAGAGAAAACATTAAATAATAAAGTAAATTCATGGGGTATAATTTTTTATTTATATTTATTTATAAATAAAAAACTTACTCTTTTCCCCAATCAAAGTTTGGTTAAAAATAATGGCTTTGATGGCTCTGGAAATCATCAATCAAAAAGCAATTATTTTAATAAAGAATTTAAAATTATAAATTCTGGCAATTTTCCAAAAAAAGTTTTAAATTGTGAATTATCTAAAAATAAAATTGAAAATTTTTTTAAAAATAATCTAACTTTATATGGAAAAATAAAAAATAAATTTTATGAGAAGTTTTTTTAAGAAAATTATTCCACCAATTCTTATAGATCTATATAGAGATATTTATATTAAAAGCTTAATTGCAAAAAATAAAAAATTAGTATCTCAAGATAAACAAGATATTCAAATTTACGATACTGATCTTACTGCAGAAAAACTAAGTGAGTGGGGAAAGGGAAGTACTTGGAATGAAATTCAAATGTTTTTTGTGTCAAAAAAAGGAAATATACTAGATGTTGCTTGTGGCACTGGTTTAAATATGAGGGACATAAAAAAACTAAGTCCTGAAGCAAATGTATATGGGTGTGACATATCAAAAAATTTAATTGACATATGTTTAAAATCAGGAATTGAAAGTAAAAATTTAATTTGCTCCGATGCAATTAAAATTGATTTTCCTGAAAATTTTTTTGATTATTCTTATTCCATTGGATCATTAGAGCATTTTACAGAAAAAGGTTTAGACGAAGTGATTGAAAAATTACACTTTATTACAAAAAACTATAGCATTCACATGATGCCTGTTTCCAAAAAAAATCAAAATGAAGGATGGATAAAAACATATCAAACTTTTCATAATAATAGTGTGGAATGGTGGATAGATAAATTTAACAAAAAATTTTCAAATGTATTAGTTGTTGACTCTTCTTGGAACGATCATATCTCAGTTGGAAAATGGTTTGTATGCTTTAAATAACATATGTTAAATTTAATAAGTAAAATATTGAATCTTTTAAAAAGTTTTTTAAACAAAAAAAAGATTGATAATTTAGGCAAAAATACCAAAGTTTATTGCCTTATATTTAAAAGGAATAAAGAAAGTAAAATATATATTGGAGACAATTGCCTAATTAATGGAAGACTGGTTACTGAAACGAATGAAAGTATGATAGAGATAGATAATAACGTATTTATTGGGGGAAACACAATAATTGATTGTTTAAGTAAAATTAAAGTATCAGACAACGTTTTAATATCTTATGAATGTGTTTTAAGCGATCATGATAGCCATTCAGTTGATAGCAGTAAAAGAGCCAATGATTTAACTAGATTTCAATCAAATAAAATGATTTGGAGTGAAGTTCACTCAAAAGAGATAACAATTAAAAAAAATGCTTGGATTGGTATGAGATCAATCATTTTAAAAGGGGTGACAATTGGGGAGGGTGCGATTGTTGCTGCTGGAAGTGTTGTGACAAAAGATGTCCCGCCATATACATTGGTTGCAGGAAATCCCGCAATTGTTAAAAAGAAACTAATTTGATGCCCACAAAAAAACATGAATTAATAATTTATAAAAAAAAGCACTATGCAGAAATAATTCGAGCATCGTATACTAAAAAAGAAACTACTTTTTTATCACCTGAAAAATCTTCATTTCAGTTTGGCATATTAGCACACAAAAAAGGTTTTAAAGAGCCTGCTCATTATCACAGACCTTTCAAAAGAACAATTGATGATTTGCAACAAATGTTTGTTGTTCAAAAAGGTAAAATAAGAGTAGATCTATTTTCTGACTCGAAAAAATTGATTAAAAAAATTTTTCTTAAAAAAGGCGATGCAATAGTTCTGATTCATGGAATTCATGCTATTACTGTTCTTGAAGATATGCAATGTATAAGTGTAAAACAAGGACCTTTCCTAGGAGCAAAGTTTGATAAAGTTGAGGTAAAAATTAAAAAATAAAAAATTATGATACCTGTTTTTAAACCTATCTTAAAAAAAAAGGATATCAAAGCTGCATATAATACTATTAAAAAGGGAGAAATTTCAGGAACGTATTCAAAAAGTAATGACTTACTAGAAAAAAATTTTGCAAAATATAATAAAACAAAATATGCTGTAAGTGTATCAAGTGGCACGACAGCTCTTCATTTAGCAATTGCATGTTTGAATTTACCAAAAGGGAGCGAAGTATTAGCAAGTTCCACAACAAACATAGCTACAGGCTTAGCCATAACTCATAACAATTTAATTCCAAAATTTATAGATTCGAAAATAGATACATGGAATATAGATGAAAACTTAATTGAAAAAAGAATTACAAAAAAAACAAAAGCAATTATTATCGTTCACTTTCTGGGAAATCCTTGTAATATGGATGTGATAAGTAAAATTGCAAAAAAGCATAAATTATATTTAATTGAAGATTGTGCAGAAGCTCATGGCTCAACTTATAAAAAAAAAATGGTTGGGAGTTTTGGAATTGCAGGTTGCTATAGTTTTTATGCAAATAAAATAATTTCTTCAGGCGAAGGAGGATTGATAACTACTAATGATAAAAATTTTTATAATAAGTTAAGATTGTATAAAAATCTTGGATTTACCAAACCACGATTTAAACACTATATTCAGGGATACAACTTTAGAATGACAGGTATGCAAGCTGCGATTGCTAATAGTCAATTGTCTTATATAAATGAAATTATAGATAAGAAAATCACTATTCAAAAAACTTATGAAAAGTATTTGAAAAATCAAAATATTAAATTTTTAAGAGTAGAAAACAATGCCAAAAGTGTTTATTGGATGGTAGGTATTTTGCTATCCGATAAAATTAGCTTATCAAGTAATAAATTACAATTAAGATTAAAAAAAAATAAAATTGATACAAGAAATTTTTTTATGTCAATGAATGAGCAGCCATGTTTCAAACAATTTAGATCAAAATATAAAACACCTAATAGTAATAAATTATGGAAAAAAGGACTTTATTTGCCATCAAGCCACAATCTTACTACTAGAGAAATTAAATTTATATGCAAAAAAGTTTTAGAAAATATAATCTAAAATTTGCTATATTTTTAAGTTACAGGCATCCTTCTGAGGGCGGAGGATTTACAATAACAGACGATATACTTGACTCAATCCTTAAAAAACGTAAAAAAAATAAAATAATTTTTATCTTATTAAATGATAAAAAAAATTTTTTAAAAAATAAAATCACAAAAGCAGGCTTTAAATGTAAAGTTTTCTATGAAAATAAATTCTTAATTAAAACAAAAAATATATTATTTAGTTCATTTCCATTTTTGCTCAAAATTTTTAATAAATTTAACCTTAATATATTTCAAAATTTTCAAAAAAAAAATAATATAGATGTAGTTTGGTTTATATCTGCAGAATATTATTATCCATTATTCTCTAAATATATTTCAACAGTTTGGGATATGCAGCACTTAACACACTCAAGATTCCCTGAAAATGGGAGTTTTTTTAGAAAGATTTATAGAGGACTTGTAATTAAAAATTTTTTAAAAAATTCTCACCGTATAATCACCGGTTCAACTGTTTTGATAAAGTTAATAAAGAAAAAATATAAGATTTCATCCAAAAAATTTATTTATAACAACCATCCAACTCCCAGTGTATTCGTTAATACTAAAAAACAATTAAAAAAAATAAAAGGTTTAAATAATTTTTTTTTATATCCTGCCAACTTTTGGCAGCATAAAAATCATATAAATTTATTTGAAGGGTTTAAAGAATTTAATGAAAAAAATGATAATAGATTTAAGCTTGTTTTAGTTGGTGATATTAAAGATGAAAATTATTATAAAAGATTAAAAATTAAATATAAAAAAAATTTTGAAAAAAATTTCATAATTTTAAATTTTGTAAAACTTAATTATCTAATTCGATTATATGATAATAGTTTAGCAATAATCTATAGTTCATTTGCAGGACCTGAAAATTTACCTCCCTTGGAGGCAATGGCAAGAAGAAAGCCTATCATTTGTTCAAACTACGATGGAGCAAAAGAACAGTTGCAAAATATACCTATTTATTTTGACCCATCGAGCCCTAAATCAATCGAAGATGCTTTAAATCAATTTAAAAAAAAGAAATTTAAAGCTAAATATTTAATAAAACCCACAGAAAAATATGTACAAAACATATTTGATAAGCTTAAAGTAAATTAATTTAAAATGATAAAAAATAAGAAAAAAATAATAGCAATAATAGGTCTGGGATATGTTGGCTTACCATTATTACAGACATTAGCTAAAAAAAATTTCAAAATTTTAGGTTTTGATACAAACTTAAAATTAGTTAAAGATTTAAAAAAAAATAAATCCCACATAGATGATATTAGTAAAAATGAACTATCAGATTTAAAAAAATTAATTTAAAAAATATTAACAAATTTGATGCCTGTTTAGTTTTGACAGACCATGATTATGTTAATTATAAATTTATTAGAGAGCATGCTAAATTAATATTTGATACCAGAGGAAGATATACAAAAAAATTTAAAAATGTCATACAATTGTAAATATTGATCAAAATTAGTTTTTTTGAAAAAAATGTAAAAAAATATAATTATCAAAATCAAAATATTTTGTGCTTAGGCTAAAATATGTATACTAAAAACTCATATGAATTGTAATTTTATTAATTTTTTAAAAAAATTTTTTATTTTTCATTGGAATATGTTTTCAAGAATAAATTTTTATTTGAAAAAAAAAAAAATTCTAAATCAACTTAAAAATAAATCTTTAAAAAAAATTAATGTTTTATTAATAAAGCCATTTTATTATTCTGATTTATATTCAGCAAATATAAATAATCCAATTGAAATAATCAAATCATCGCAATATCGTATGGGGCCAGTTGGATTATTATTTGAATTTAATTCTAAAGTTGTAATTTCAAATTATTATAGTGAAATTAAATTAAAAAAAATAAATAAAAACAACACTAGATATAATTATTTTACCAAACAGTATAACCAAAGTATTGATTTTGAAAAATTTGATTTTTCAAGATTTGATTGGGTAATTTCTATAAAAGACTCAATACCAAAAAAAATAATAAAAAAAAATTCAAATATTTTATGGACTAAACTTTTTGAAGATCATAGAGAAAAAAATTACCTTAAAGATAATATTTTTGGTAATAAAAAATATGATTTAACATTTGATACAACTCAAGGATTTACACCTTATGATATTTTTAAGAATAAGAGATCTATAAGTTTCCCATATACATTTTCTCACAATAATATTTGTAAGAAATTATCTTTAAAAAATAATAAAAAAAAACAAATTGTGTTGGAAATTTATCAGCCTAAATATCTTTCTTTTAAAAGTATAGGCAATTTTAATATTGTTAAACTTGATGGAAAATTAAAAATACATGACTATTTCAAGTTATTGTCTAAGACAAAATATTTTTATTGCCCCATCTATAGTATTCCGAGATGGGGAAATTCTATCATTGAAGCTGCAACCTTTAATTGTTTAATTATTGGAAATACAAATTGTTTTTGGAATAGCTTAATTATTCAAGATGAGTGTATCGCAAAAAATCATCTTGATGGTTTATCTATTATAAAGAAATTTGAAAAAAATAAGTCTCTTTATAATAGAGTATTAAAGAAACAACAAAAAGTTTTTAATATGGTTAACTTTAACAGACCTTTAAATAAAATTAAAAGATGTGTTAATGAAAATTTTAGAAATAAGAAAATTTCTAAGATTTTATAAGTTTCATATAAGTTAAGCTATATAAAATTATTCCAAATATAATTATATAAATAGATTGGATATCAAATATTTTACTTAAGATAACCGGAATTATTATTAAACAGCAATAAATTATCAATGTTTTGAATAATGAATATCTATCAATTAAAATATGGTGAAGATGATTTCGATCTGGCAGGAAAGGGTTTTTATTATTCATTAATCTTAAAAAGACTAGTCTAATCATATCGAGTCCAGGTATCATAAAAATTATAAAAATTTTTTCATAAGAAATATTGTTATCTTGTAGATTAAATGTATGGATTGTCACTAATCCCATGAATACTCCAAGAAATAATGTTCCACTGTCACCTAAAAAATATTTACCAAAAAAAATTGGTATTGCATTTAAAAAAATACAAATAGAAAAAAAAATTACATAATTACTAGGACTTACATTCAAATATACTAAACTTAGCAACCATAAAATCGCAATTATACTTGAAACACCGTTTATTCCATCTGTAAAATTAAAAGTATTGACCAGAATAATTAAACAAATAATTGTTAAAAATAAGCTGTGGTTTTTTAACAAATAAATATTTATGTTAAAAATTTCAAATACTGCTTTAGAGATCAAAAGTTCATTATTAAAAATAAAAAATATCGTTAAAATGATAACTGAAAAGAATGATTTTTTAATGTATGAAATTTCATATAAATCATCTAATACTCCAACAATAAAAAAAATTGATGATATAAATAATATTTTTTGTAATATAATATTTGATGGTTCAATAATTAGTGAGTATAAAAAAAATATTATTATTAATGGAAAAGAACCAATTAAAGGTACGTCAAATTTATGTTTTTTCCTTACTTTATCTGGTTTATCGATTAAATTTAAAATTTTACCAATTTTGTTTCTATACTTGTAGTTAATAAATATTAATAATATTAAACATAGGAACAATATAAATAAATTTATAATTTGAGACATTTGCTATTTAATGAATTCTATCATACCAGAAAAATATAACTTTTTTAAAGATTATAATATAATATTTTTTCTTTTTTTTTCTTTTTGTTTGGGTAATGTTTTTATAAATTTAGCTACTTTAATTTGTTTTGTCATTTTTATAATAAGATTTAAGGAAGTTAAGTTTTATATTAATCAATTAAGCACTTTGTTTTATTTGCTATTGTTTTTTTGGTTTATCTTAATTTTATCCACATTAATTAATGATCATAAGAATTTTAAATTAATATTAAAATCTATCGCGTATGTAAGGTTTATTATTTTACCTTTTGTAATTATTTATATGATTACAAAAGTCGATAAAAAAAAATTTATAATTTTTATAAATTTTTTGATAATTTTTTTGATTTTTGATGTTTTATTTCAATTTTACTTTAAGTTTGATGTTTTTGGATACCATCTAAAAGATTTGGGAAACGCAAGGCAAGACAGAATCTCTGGATTTTTTGGCCAAGAATTAGTAGCAGGAAGTTATCTGACTTTATTTGGATTTTTATCACTATTTTTAATTTCAGAGACAGAAATTTTCAAGAATAAAAGACACTTATATTTTATTTATTTATTTATTTTAATAACAGCAATAATAATAACAGGAGACAGAGTTTCTATTATATTAATCTTTGGTATATTTTTATTTAATCTGATTTTTAATAAAAAAATAAGAAAATACTTATTATATTTATTTTTGATTTATCTATTTTTTGTAACTTTGTTGATTAAGAGCTCTGACAAATTATCGTATAGATATATTGAAAACATTAAATCTATTACAAATATTGATGCACCCAAACAATTATCTATCAAAAATTTTTTAAATACTCCTTGGGCGGCTCATTATTTGGTTTCAATAGAAATGATTAAAGATCAACCAATTTTAGGTTATGGAAATAAAGGATTTAGAAAAAATTGTTCAAAATATACCCAAAAAAAAAATCTACCTCATTATGTAAATAAAATTGCTTACCAACACTATGGTTGCGCTAACCATCCGCATAATACTTATTTTGAAATTATTGTTGAAACTGGTTTTTTAGGTTTAATTGTATTTGTAATATTTAATTTTATTATTTTTTTTAAGGTATTGAGAAAAAAAACTACTCTTCTTATACTGATTTATTCAATTATTTTTACTATATTAAATCCTTTTAGACCGACTGGGAGTTTTTTTTCAACCTGGAGTGCAAGTAGTTATTGGGTAATATTGGGAATTTTATTTTATTTTTTAGTTAAAAAATATAATGAAAAAAAATATGAATTGAAATAATTGAAATTATAAAAATGATTAAAAATTTTATCCCTCCAGTGCTATGGAACGTTTTGAAAAAAAATTATTTTAAAAAATATTATGCTTTAAATCAGTTAGATAAAAAATTAGAAAAATATTTAAATTTTGATAATGGATATTTTATTGAATTAGGGGCTAACGATGGAATCACGCAATCGAACACTTATTTTTTTGAGAGAAAAAAAAAATGGAATGGTATTCTTATAGAACCTATACCACATAAATTTTTGGATTGTATTGAGAATAGATCTAAAAAAAACAAAATATATTGTAATGCTTGTGTTGCATTTGATTATAAAAATAAATTTGTTGAAATTATTTATTCTAACTTGATGTCAAGTCCAATTAATTTGAGATCTGATATTCAAAATCCAGAGAAACATGCTTATAGCGGTAAAAAATTTTTAGATTCAAATGATAGTATTTTTAAGTTTGCAGCAATAGCATCAACTTTAAATGATATAATGATTAAATCTAACTCACCAAATAAAATAGATTTTTTATCACTTGATGTCGAGGGCGCAGAAATTGAAGTACTTAATGGAATAGATTTTAATAATTACACTTTTAAATATATATTAGTTGAGTCAAGGAGTTTTGATATTATTGATTTATTTTTAAGGTCTAAAAATTATAAATTAATTGAAAAACTTGGTGAACATGATTATTTATTTGGATATAATCATTAATAACTTATAAAAAAAAATTTATCTGTTACATAAAAAAATGTTTAAAAAGAAAAAAGCCTTAATTTTTGGTGTCACTGGTCAAGATGGATCATATCTTGCAGAGTTTTTATTAAAAAAAAGATATGAAGTCCATGGTGTGAAAAGAAGATCGTCTTCATTAAATACTGATAGAATTGATCATATATATGAAAATAATGATAAATTTTTTTTTCTTCATTATGGAGATTTGACTGATGCTATTTCAATTAATCGACTTATAAATTTAATTAAGCCGGATGAAATATATAATTTGTCGGCACAATCACATGTCGCTGTTTCTTTCGTTATACCAAATTATACAGCAAATGTTGATGCGTTAGGTTGTTTAAATATTTTAGAAGCCATAAAATCTTCTGGTCTAATTAAAAAAGTAAAATTTTATCAAGCAGGTACTTCTGAAATGTTTGGAAAAGTTATGGAAAGCCCTCAGACAGAAAAAACTCCATTCTATCCTAGAAGTCCTTACGGTGTTTCAAAAGTTTTTTCTCACTGGATAACAATAAATTATAGGGAATCTTACAAAATGTTTGCATGCAATGGAATTCTTTTCAACCATGAAAGCCCAAGAAGGGGAGAAACATTTGTTACTAGAAAAATTACAATAGGTTTAGCTAAAATTAAGTTAGGGTATAAAAAAAAATTAATTCTAGGAAATATTAATGCTAAGCGTGACTGGGGTCATGCAAAAGATTATGTTGAAGCACAATGGCTTATGCTACAGCAAAAAAAACCAGACGATTTTGTAATTGCCACAGGAAAACAATACTCTGTAAAATATTTTATAAATATTGTAGCAAAAGAACTTAATATGAAAATTACTTGGCGAGGAAAAGGTATAAATGAAAAAGCATATGATCATAAAGGTAATGTGATAATAGAATGTAACAAAAAATATTTTAGACCTAGCGAAGTTCAAACCTTATTAGGAAATCCTTTAAAAGCGAAAAGAATTTTAAAGTGGAAACCTAAGATATCTGTTGAGGAGTTAGCAAAAGAAATGATTCAAAATGATTTGAAATTGCTAACTAAAGATGATTAAAAAAAGCGATAAAATATTCGTCGCTGGTCACAACGGGTTAGTTGGGTCTGCAGTGATAAGGTTGTTAAAAAATAAAAAATTTAAAAACATAATTATTAAAAGTAGAAAAAGTCTTAATTTATTTGATCAAAAAAAAGTTGAAAATTTTTTAAAAAGAAAAAAACCAAAGGTTGTTATAATATCTGCGGCTAAAGTGGGTGGAATTAAAGCAAATAATCGTTTTAGAGCTGATTTTATAAGAGAAAATTTACAAATCCAATCAAATTTAATACATGGTTGCCATATTAATAATATAAATAATATTATTTTTTTAGGTTCAAGTTGTGTTTATCCAAAAAATTGTAGTTTACCTATTAAAGAAGAGTACTTGTTATCAGGAAAACTTGAGGAAACAAATGAACCCTATGCTATAGCAAAAATAGCAGGAATTAAGATGTGTGAAAGTTATAATAAACAATACAACAGAAAATACATCTCATTAATGCCCACAAACACATTTGGTCCTGGAGATAATTATAATCCTGAAAATTCACATTTTATACCTGCAATTTTGAAAAAAATATATCAGGCAAATATTAAAAACAAAAAATATATTAATTTGTGGGGAACTGGTAAACCTAAAAGGGAAATAATTTATGTTGATGATTTAGCAAATGCAATATTTCACTTTATGAATAAAAAAACAAAACATACCTTAATAAATATTGGAACATCTAAAGAATATTCCATCAAGCAAATTGCCAAGTATATTCTTAAAATTTTAGATTTAAATTTAAAAATCAAATTTGATAATAATTCAAAATATGATGGCATTAAAAGTAAAGTACTTGATACGACAGTTGCAAATAATTATGGTTGGAAGCCTAAGATAAAATTTGAAAATGCTATAATTGAAACTTATGAAGATTTGAAAAAAAATTTTAAAAAAATTAGAAACGAGTAGAAATTTTAAACAATACAAAATAAATATAATTATAAATTATAAGAAATATTAAATATTTTTAATATTAGTTAAAATTGAAAAAAAAAATTACAATAATTACCCCAACATTTAATAGTGCAAAAACTATTGTATCAAATTTAAAGTCTGTAAAAGGACAAAAATTTAAGAATTTTGAACAAATTATAATTGATAATAATTCCAAAGATAATACTAAAAATTTAGTGAAAAAAAATATGAATAAAAAAATTAGATTTATTTCTAGCAAGGATAAAGGAGTATATGATGCAATTAATAAAGGAATAAAATTAGCAAAAGGAGAAATTATTTCTATTTTACATTCAGATGATATTTATCATGATAATAAAACATTATTAAATATTGTGAAAATTTTTAATGAAAATAAAGTTGATATTGTTTATGGAAATTTACTTTACGTTAATAAAAATAATTTAAATAAAGTAGTAAGATTTTGGAAGAGCAGTAAATATTCCAAAGGTAAATTTTTAAAGGGCTGGTCACCACCTCACCCAGCTTTTTTTGTCAAAAAAAAAATTTACAATAAATTTGGTTTTTATAATATAAGAATAGGAAACCCAGCCGACATTGAATTGATGTATAGATTTCTCGAGTTAAAAAATATTAAAAATATCTTTATTAATAAAATTTTTGTAAAAATGAGATATGGTGGAAAATCAAATAATGATATATTGGAAATTTTTAAACAAAATATAAGAATACTTAGTTTTTTAAAAATAAATAATCCATTTAAATTATTTAAATTTATATATTTTAAATTTATAGACAGAATCTTACAATTCATTAGAAAATAAAATAATTTTCTATGAATAATCTTCTTCATAAATTTATCTTATAGATTCATAGATTTAATTAATATTTAATTTGTTAACATAAAATACTAAAAAGAGAGATCTTATTATAGATAATGATTAAAAGCACTTTTAATATTGTTATGATTTATATAAGAATATATAAAAAGATTAATGAAACTTTCCATAATTATTCCATGCTATAACGAAGAGAATACTATTAAAATATTAATTGAAAAAGTTCTGAAGTTCGATTTACTTGAAAAAGAAATAATAATTGTGGATGATTGTTCAGTAGATAAATCAAGGGAAATTATAAAAGCATTAGCAAAAAATAGTTCAATAATAAAATATTTTTTTTTAGAGAAAAATTTAGGAAAAGGTAGTGCGTTAAAGAAAGGTTTTGATGAAGCTAATGGTGATATTATATTAATACAAGATGCAGATTTAGAGTATGATCCAAAAGACTATTCAATTTTAATAAAACCATTTCAAGAGACAGATGCAGACATTGTTTATGGCTCAAGATTTCTTGGCGGAGAATACGTAAGATTGCATTTCTTTTGGCATTATTTGGCTAATAAATTATTAACATTAGCAACTAATCTAGTTACTAACTTAAACATGTCGGATATGGAAACAGGATATAAAGTTTTCAAAAAAAAAGTAATTAATTCAATAAAAATTACCGAAAAGTCATTTGGTGTCGAACCTGAGATAACTGTAAAATTAGCTAAAAAAAAATTTATTTTTTACGAGGTTCCGATTTCATATCGAGGAAGGTCATATGAAGAGGGTAAAAAGATTACTATCAAAGACGCCTTTAAAGCTCTTTACTGTATTTTTAAATATAGGTTTTTTGATTAATCTTTTATATAAAAAGTTGAATAATTATTAACAATTTTTCTCACTAAATTTTTATTATTATAATTTGAACAAGGTGATTTTGAATACATACATTTTTCACCACCGCTATAATAAAATATAAAATTATTATTTTTATCTTTTATTTCTAAAAATTTTTTTTCATTGTTTTGATCATTATCATCAAATGAGTAAATTCTTGGCCATGGAGAATTTTTATAATTCACATCGTAGTTATTTATGATTCGATTTAAATTTTTTGCATAAAACAAAATTAATCCAATACCAATTATACAAAAATAAAATTTTTTCTGGTATATTTGGTCCTTATTAGTAACAAATATTGCGATAAATAGAAATATCATAAGAGTAGAAATAAAACTTATTCCAAATCTATAAACTGGAAATTTCAAAAACCATACTGTGGAGCAATAAAAACTAAAAAGAATTATATAAATAACATTTTTATTTTTTAAAATTTTTTTAATATTAAAATTACTATAAAATGATCTATTTATTATTTTCCTCGAAAAAACTAATAAGAGAAAAATAAAAAATGGGAAAAGTTTTTCTTTAATCTTTAAAAAATGATGATTATACCATGTATTTATCCAATTAAAATTTGAACTATATTCTTTATAATTCATTTTAAGGTTGGTGTCTGGATAATTTTTAGCCCAAGCTTCAGCTTCATTAGATGCTAAATTAGTAAAATTTTCGTTATAATAATATAATTTTTTAAGACATGTTTCTTTTAAAGGAAAAATTGCACATCCACTTACTAATATATTTTTTATAAGCCAAGTTAATAAAAGTATAAAAAAAATTAAAGATTTTTTATTTTTTAAAATTTTGAATTTACCCACACTAAAAAAGAAAATTAGTAAAGGTAATAATAAAACTATTACCATCGATGGTTTTAGAGTAAATAAGAAAATAGATACAATAGAAATATTAAAAAATTCTTCTAAATTAAATTTGTTTATCTTTTTAACATTTAATAAATTTATAATTAAAATAAAAAAGAAAATACTAGCGGGAACATCATTTCCATAATTACTATATCTACTGAAGGAATAAAGTGAAAAAATCATAATAAGAAAAATTGAAATAATTTGAACTGATCTTTTTTCTCTTAATGCATCTAAAAATTGCTTTATTAAAAAAACCAAAAAAAATGGAAATAAAGAAGCCAATGGCAAATTCAGAAATTCTGTTTTTAAAAAATGATTATTATATATAGCTGAAATATATTGAAACATTGAAGTGTGCCCAAAACGATAGTGTAAGTTTGTCAATCCCAGAATTATCTTATTTTCTTGTAAAATACTTATATAAGGAAGATGATAAAGACCTGCATCCGGTCTATTAATATTTGCAAAGGCAATTAATATAAAACTTGTTAATGATACAAAACATAAAATTAATATTAATTCCTTTTTTTTTTTTAAATTATAAAAATAAAAAGAAAATATTATAAATGAGCAAATTATAAAAATTGAACCTAATAATTTATTAATTGGGAAAAAAAAATTAAGGATGAGGCTAGCAAAGCCTATTCCAATAAAACCAAATAATCCAGCTTCCCAAATATTTATTTCATTAATTTTTTTGTTAAAAACTATCTTTATGAATATAATACCGTTTATTAATAAAACTATACTGCTGAAAATCGAGCTTACAAAAACATTTATCATAAAAGCTTATAATTTAATTCAAATTACATACCCAAATATACAGAATTATAATAGAAATTAATTGGATATAATAATTGCAAAAAAGAAATAATGTAATATAAAACCATCGCCTGGTGATTATTGCGAAAGGGTAATACCCGATCCCATTCCGAACTCGGAAGTCAAGCCTTTCTGCGCCAATGGTACTTTGTCTTAAGACATGGAAGA
>MDTC01164298.1_pt1 | contig 19464 bp, 21 predicted proteins | sample 811181 | NCBI WGS metagenome assembly MDTC01 (sample SAMN05326644, study PRJNA326480) | marine metagenome | isolation source: seawater | place: Pacific Ocean: North | collected 2011
TAATAATATGATTTTAAAAAGAATGAAAAGACGTCACTCAAGAGAAATGGCAATCGATTTTTGTAATAAAGTTTTATCTAATAGAAAAGAAGCAACTTTTGGCGCAGATTTTATTACAGGCTTTCCTACAGAGACTGAAAAAATGTTTAGAGATACTCTAGATTTAGTAGATCAGTGTCATCTTACACATCTTCATGTCTTTCCTTATTCTCCTCGAATAAATACTCCTGCTGCAAGTATGCCACAAGTTGCTAAGTCAATAATTAAAGATAGGGCAAATACTTTGCGTCAAATTGGAATGGAAAAACTTAAACAACGTCTATCAAAAAAAGTTGGGAAAAAAAATTTAATTTTAATTGAAAAAATACAAAATGAAAATTCTATAGGTAAGGATCAAAATTTCTTTAACGTTATTATAAATGAAAAAATTACAGAAGGAGATATTGTAACCTGTGTATATACAGGGGTAAATAATGATATGTTGATGGCTAAAAGAATATGAGTCTATTCTCTAAATTTAAAAACAACCTTCAAAAAACATCTAATTTTTTATCATCAAATATTCTAAGTTCTTTTCAAAATAAAAGGGTTGATAACGAAACGTTGGAAGAATTAGAAGCAGTTCTAATTTCTGCAGACATAAGTTTAGATGTGGTAGAAAGATTAATAAATTCAGTGCGTAAAGTAAAAACATCAGATCAAGATATTATAAAAACAGTGTCAGAGACTTTATCTAAGGAAATAGAAGACATACTTCATCCTAGAGAGGGAAACATACTAAAAGAAAACAATAAAAAACAAAAAATTTTGATTTTTGTTGGTGTAAATGGAAGTGGCAAAACAACAACTATAGGTAAAATAGCAAATCAAATTCCTAATAATAAAAAGGTATTAATTGCAGCCTGCGACACATTTAGAGCTGCAGCAATTGAGCAATTAAAAGAATGGGCACATAAAAATCAAAATAATTTTTTTTCTGGAAACGCTAACCAAGACCCTGCCAGTGTTGCCTTTCAAGCAACTGAAAAATTTAATAAAGAAAATTATGATTATCTAATTATCGACACAGCAGGAAGATTATCAAACAATACAAATTTAGTTAATCAATTAGTCAAACTAAAAAATGTTGTATCTAAGATAAATAACGAAGCTACTATTGAAACAATTTTAGTTCTAGATGGAACTAACGGATCAAATATGATTAAGCAGGTGGATATTTTCAGTAAAGAGTTAAAAGTATCAAGTATCATTATCACTAAATTAGATGGCACTGCAAAAGGGGGGGCTTTAATTTCGATTGCAAATAAATACGAAATACCTATAAGTTATGTTGGTCTTGGAGAAAAAACTGAAGATCTTTCAATCTTTAGCGCTAAATCATTTGCAAGATCAATACTAAACTTGGAAGAATAAGATGAGGTCTTTGTATAAACTTTTAATTGATATAGGTCCATTAGCAGTCTTTTTTATTTTCTACAATAAAAGTGGACTACAAGCATCAATTTTACCATTTATGATAGCTACCATAATTGCTGTGATATTTTCATATATTCTAGAAAAAAAAATTCCAATAATGCCAACATTTGGAGCAGGCATAGTTTTAATCTTTGGAGGTTTAACAATATATTTTAATAATGAGATTTTTTTTAAAATGAAGCCAACTATCATTAACTTTCTATTTGCAGCAATACTTTATGGGGGCGTGATAATTAAGAAACCTTTACTCAAACTTTTACTTGGTGCTACATTAAAACTTGAAGAAGAGGGGTGGAAAATATTAACACAAAGATGGATAGGTTTTTTTATAGCCTTAGCAGTACTAAATGAAATTGTTTGGAGAACACAATCAACAGATATATGGGTAAATTTTAAAGTTTTTGGAATATTGCCAATTACTTTTATTTTTACTATGACGCAATTCCCCCTAATAAAAAAATATCAAGTTGAAGATTAGATAAACTTATTTTTTTTTAAGGAAATAACTCCTGGGGATTCATTGCCTTCTAGCCACTCTAAAAAAGCACCTCCCGCATTTGAAATATAATTAAAGGCATCCTCAGAATTAGTATTTTTGATTGCTGATATAGTATCACCACCTCCAGCCAGCATCGATATATTATTTTTTTTCGCGTTTAACTTTATATTCTTAGCAATTTCATTGGTTGATATATCATATGGCTTATACTCAAAAGCTCCTAGGGGGCCATTCCATAATACCATTTTGGATTTTAAAATTGCTTCATTAATTGCTTTAGTTGTATTTTTGCCTATGTCCAAAATCATCTCATTTGGTTCAATTTCCTCAATATTACAATTTTTAGGATTTCTATCCTGAATATTTTTTCCACAGACCACATCTGTTGGGAGTATTAGTTTGCAATTAAATTTTTTTGCCTTTTCTTTAATTATCAAAGCTTCATCAATTAGATTTTTTTCTACCAAAGATTTTCCAATGTTTATCTTTTTTGCCAATAAAAATGTATTTGCCATTGCGCCACCAACAGCTATCAAACTAAATTGCTCAATAAGATTTTTTAAAAGTTGAATTTTAGTTGAGATTTTAGAGCCGCCCAGAATAGCCATGTTTGGTTTTTTAGTATTTTTTAAAAAAAAATTAATATTATGGATTTCTTTTAAAAGATGGTCTCCAGCAACTGCAGGTAAAAAATTTGGAAATCCAACTATAGACATATGATTTCTGTGTGACGAAGAAAACGCATCATTTACAAACACATTAAATAAAACACTTATTCTTTTAGTAAATTCTAAATCAATATTTTCTTCCTCTTTTTGAAATCTTATATTTTCAATAAGACAAACTTCTCCGTCTTTCATGTTTCTATTTTTAATATCTATTTCTTTTTCATTTAAATTTTTAAGAAAATGAATTTTATCTATCTCCAATACTTTTTTGAGATAGGGTATAATAAACTCTAAAGAAAATTTTTTATTAATCCCACCTTTTGGTCTTCCAAAGTGAGATATTATAAAAATTTTATTTTTTCTTAAAATAAGCTTTTGTATAGATGGTTTAACAGCTTCTATACGTGAAATATCTGTAATGTGACCATTTACAACTGGTACATTTAAATCTGCTCTGAACAGAACTTTTTTATTTAGTATCTTATAATTTTCTAAATTTTTCATATTTATAAAAATTTACATCAAAAACCTCATGTTTTTAGAAGTTTTTTAATAAAAATCCTAGTTTTTTGTTTCTAAGCCCGTACATTTAGTATATTAATCTTTAAATATACTACTATATGTAGTTAATTATAAAGGATTAATAATGCCGTGGGATAATGATAATGTATCAAGACTGAAAGAATTATGGGATCAGGGCCTGCCTACTGCTCAAATTGGAAAATTGCTTGGATTTACAAAAAATGCCGTTGTTGGTAAAGCTCACAGAATAGGATTAGAAAGAAGACCTTCTCCAATTCGTAGAACAGCTGTCAAACCTGATAGAAAAAAAGCTAGATCTCCAATTATGCCAAAACTAAATTTTGATCTTAACAAAGAAGAAGCAAAAGAAACGCCTAAACAACAACAAAGTTTTACACCAGCTATAAAGAATTTATTTTTAAATAACCCTAAAAGAGGTTGTGAATGGCCAGAAGGACATCCCGATGAGTCAGATTTTAAATTTTGTGGAAAAGATAGATTTGAAGATAAACCATATTGTATAGAACACTGTGCGGTTGCATATGTAATTCCAGAAAAAGAAGAGGCTGAGAAACAACGAATCAGTCAGAGAATTTAGTTTTTTATAGATTGCTTTGAATTCTACTGTTACCATCTCATAATTTTATGGGAAAAATAAATAATTCTAATATTTTTACACCTATTCTTATTGGTGGAAGTCTAATATTATTAATCAGTTTTGCCATACGTTCAACTTTTGGCTTATTTCAGATCCCTATAGCTGATCAATTTTTATGGGCCAGATCTGAGTTTTCAATGGCTATAGCAATTCAAAATCTAGCTTGGGGAATTGGCACACCTATCTTTAGTGCTTTTGCTGAGAAGTTTGGTGATAGAAAAGCAATAACTCTTGGATTAATTCTATATGCAATAGGTATTTTTGTAAGTAGTTCTGCAACATCCCCTGAAGCACACCAATTATTAAACGTTTTAATTGGTTTTGGAATAGCCGGGAGTGGATTTGGTCCAATATTGGCTGTAGTAGGAAGAACAGCAAATCCAGAGAAAAGATCACTCGCGTTAGGCATAACAACAGCAGCAGGATCAGCAGGACAGGTAGTAGGGCCTCCATTTGCAGCAGCTCTTTTAGATGTATTACCTTGGTCGTCAGTTTTTGTTGTATTTGCAGTTATTAGTATTCTAACAATTTTCTTTGTCCCTCTATTAAAATCAAACCCAAAAATTTCTAAAAAAGAAATTGAAGAAAATTTGAGTGATGCACTTAGAGATGCCCTTAAAGACCCTACTTATATAATGTTATTCCTAGGTTTTTTTTCATGTGGTTTTCAATTAGCGTTCATAACAGCGCATTTCCCAGCCTTTATAGCAGAAGCAAGCAGCCCAATTATACAAGGAAGCTTAATTAGTGTTGTATGTAATTCAGTATCCTCTTTAGGAGCTTTATCGATTGCATTGATTGGTCTCTTTAATATTGTTGGTTCAATTACAGCTGGCGCTTTAGGAAAAAATTTTACAAAAAAATATTTGCTATCAATTATTTACACGGGCAGAACAATTGCAGCAATTATGTTTATTATTCTGCCTATTACCCCAACTTCTGTTGTTGTTTTTTCAATCGTTATGGGCTCATTATGGCTTGCAACGGTTCCACTAACTTCTGGAATAATTGGATATATATATGGTTTAAAATTTATGGGCACACTGTATGGAATTGTTTTTTTATCTCATCAAATTGGTTCATTTGTAGGTGTGTGGTTAGGAGGTTTATTTTATGATATTTATGGAAGTTATGATTTAGTTTGGTGGGTTGGTATTGGTGTTGGGGCCTTTTCAGCAATAATCCATCTACCTATAAAAGAAATACCACTAACGGATAGAAAGCTTAAAGTTGCTTAGTTTATTTAATACTAAAATTATTTATTTTTTTATAAATAGGTATTCAGCATAACCTTGATGTGGTCCCGATTTTCTTCTTGCTTCATTAACTTGTTTCTCATCAAAACTAAAGCCAGTTTGAATCAATGTTTTAATTATTGAATTATCTTGTTCTCTATTTTCATTTATTTCTATTAAAACTGACCTAAGCTCATCAGATGATAAAGTTTTTTTAGATTCCTCAATAATTTTACTTTCAATACCATCAACATCAATCTTTAAATAAGTTGGGATAGGCAATGCCCATTTAAAACATAAATCATCTAATGTTGTAGAAAATATACCTTGAGAAAAATTACTTGATATAACTTCTAAATTTTTATGATCTAAAAGATCTTTTCCAACAGTATGATGCGAGGACCCTGCTTCAAATTTACTAATTTGTAATTTTGATAATTCAGTTTTATTACTTAATCCAATTGGAAATGGCGTTACAATATCACTTAAATTGTTCTGATCTATGTTAAGCATTAATGTTTGAAAATTATTAGACTCAGGCTCAAAAGCATATACATTAACATTGTTATTCAAAGCAGCAAATACAGAATACATCCCAACATTTGCTCCAATATCAAAAAATACTTTCTTGTTTTCAAAACTTCTTATCCATTCAATTGTAATTGGTTCTTTTGTAAATAAAGTTTGAGCTCTCCATAGAGTCATCTCATTGACAATAGAATATTTTAAAACTTTATTTGTTATAGGATCAGATACATTTGCAGTTAATTTCTCATTTTTTAATTTAATTTTTTTTAAAACTTCTTCTTTGCTTTCCATAAATTTCTATTTATTTAATTTTATTTATAATTATAGTTTAATAAAAATACATTTCTTTCATATGAGCCGACATTAATTGAACTAACACCATGATAAGAAAAATCTGTTCTAGGAAATATTAAAACAGAATTCGGTAAAAATTCTGCTAATTTTTTTTCTTCAAATAATTCTTTAGTTTCCTGCTCTGAGTAATGATGACTATAAGCAATATTTTTATTAGCTGTTTTTTTTAATTGATACAATGATGTTCCTATATGCTTATGAGAATCATCACCGGGTAAATAAAATAAAAAGGTCATAAATTTATCAGCAGAGTCAGTATGAGCGCCTAAGTTATAATTTGTATAATCTTTAACTAGAGCCATTCTTATGTTAAGATCTTCAGGCTTAACTTTAAATTCATTATTTCCAAATTTATTTACAACTGCATCAAAAAAATCTTTTGACATCAAACTATTAACAACTTCTCCAAAAAATAATTTCTGCTCATTATCAAAAATTTTAAAACTCTCTGGGTTAATATTAAAAATATATCTTTCATCTGGATAATCTCTTGATACTGATTTTGTTTTATTTATTTGTATATAATTTTCTTTATCAGGCAAAAATTGTAAAAATTTTTTATAAAAAATATGACTGAAAAAATTTTTTATGTAAAGATGCTCAAACGGATTTTTGCACAAATCACTATTTGAAATTGACCTAGATATATGTTGAAGTTCTATTGTCATATTAAATAACTTATATTCTTTTTAATGTATTCTCAATAATCCTGCTATAATTAAATTTTTAATTTGTTCTTTATTATTTCTACTAAATCAGAAATTTGATCAACTGTAATAAGCTCAGTAAAATTAATTTTAATTTTATATTTTTTTTCTAATTCCATTATAATTTGTAAATTAGCCAAACTATCCCATTCTTGGATATCTGTAATTTTGCTATGTAAATTTAATTCACTAATATTTATTTTTATTTTATTTGAAATAATTTCAAATATTTCATGATTATTAATATTCATTTTAAATATTATATTTTATTTTTTTTCTTATTTCATCAACTGAATCAGGATTAATAATTGTTGATAAATCACCATAGTTATACAAATTAGGGTTAATGTAAATATCTCTCATAAGGCGTCTTAATATTTTTCCACTTCTTGTTTTTGGCAACTGTTTTACAAAATAAACTTTTGTTGGAATGGCATATGATCCAAAATATTTGATTACATTTTTAATGATGTTATGTCTAATGTTAAGATCATTTTTTTTTATAACACAAAATAAAATAAATACAGAACCCTGTAAATCATCTTTTACATTTACTGCACAGGTTTCAATAATATTTTTGTTGATTAGTATAATTGATTCAAATTCTGCCGAACCTATCCTGTGCCCTCTAATATTTATCACATCATCAATTCTTCCATCAATTGTTAATGAATTACCTTTTTTTGTAGCTAAATCAAAAAGTTTAAAATTGCCATTTTGATCCCAGTATTCTCTCCAAACTTCATTACCATTTAATACTTGCTTCATACAACCTGGCCATGGATTAGAAATTATAATTTCTTTTTTTATTATTTTTTTATTTTTTGAAACATTAACTAATTTTACTCCCAATATTTTATGAGGAGTGCCAATTGTTCCATGTTTATATTTTGATACTAAATCTTTAAATGTAGGTGATGATATAATAGATCCATTTTCTGTCTGATAATAAGCGTTAACTATAGATTTATTTTTTAATCCAAAAGATTTTGCAAACCAATTACCTACTGGCTCTGCCAATGGCTCACCCATTGATCCAAGGGTCTTGAGATATTTAGATTTAATCAAAAGATTTTTATTTATAGATCTCATCATTCTAATTAGAGTTACAGGTAAATATAAAATAGTAACTTTGTTTGAAACTAATGTGTGTTTTAATATTTCTAGATCTAAAAGAGATTGGTTATTTTTAATTAATATTAATTTTGATCCAAATAAAAGAGGGCCATAAATGCCATATGAATGGCCATTTAACCATCCAGCATCTGATGCAGTTAACATTACACTATTTTTTTCAAGTCCAAAATTTTTTTTACATGTAAAATAGTTATAAGTTAAATAACCACCTAGTGAATGAACAATGCCTTTTGGCTTTCCAGTTGAGCCGGATGTAAATAGAGTAAAAAAACTAGAAGTACTTTTTTTAAAATTACATTTTTCAATTTTATTATTTTTAATTGATTTTTTTAGATTATCAAAATTTATTTTAAATTTATTTTTTGAGTTATAATTTTTTTTTGATAAAATCAGTATTTTAGTTTGTAAAAAATTTTTATTTTTTTTTAAATATTTAAATATTTTATTTATTTTTTCATCATTATCTTTGGTTATTATAATTGAAGGTTTAAAGAGTTGTATTCTTTGAACTATAGCCTCAAAAGATAATTCTCTAAAAACAACACAATGATGAATTCCAAGCCGAGATGCTGCAAGCATAGATGCATTGATCTCTATTGAAGTGCTTCCATGTATCATTATTAAATTTTTTTTTCTTGGATGTAATTTTTTTTTTAGGATTGTGCACAGACTGGAAACTATAGTTAAAAGTTCATTATAAGTGTATTCTTTGAATTCACCATTTTCTTCTAAATAAGTTATTGCTATTTTTTTACCAAGTCCATTAATAATATTTTTATCAATCACATTATAACAAGCGTTTAGATAACCATCTCTGAACCACTTGTGTTTATTATTTATAGTATCGTATTTTAATATTTTTTTTGGAAATTTATTCCATAAAATATTTTTAGCTTGCTTTGACCAAAAATTATTAATTGTATCTATTCTTTGCATTTTGATAATTCATTAAAATTTTTTACTAGCTTAGATATTTTGTTTGCTATTATAAAATTTGCGTAATCAGTAGTATGAACCATATCAATAAAAAAATCTTTATTTTTCATTTTTGAGTCTTTAATATTAATTAATTTAAAATTACAAAAAATCATTGGATTTTTTTTTGAATAAGTTGTTAAATTTTTTTCTACGTTTTCATAATATACAAGTTGTTTTTTTTCAATATCTGGATTGTGCTTAATATAAATATTTTTTTTTATTTGATTATTTTTAGATAAAAAATTTTCAGTAAAAATTGATGGTTCAATTAAATTTATAAACTTAATATTCTTTGATTTGATGAGATCAATAATAGTATTAATATTGCTTGAATAAATATCTGCGGCTTCTTTAGGACTGATTTTTATATAGTTTAATTTTCGCCTTAATAAATTATTATTATATTCATATACTCCCAATAAGTATTTCTTTGTAAGTTTATAAGAAATTATATCCAACAATCTAAATAAATAAAAATTTGATAAAAAATCATATTTTTTTGAACCTGATTTTAAGTAAGAGTTATTCTGAAAAATATAGTTTTGATATGAGGCATATCTATGGTTGTTAAACTTGTTGAATTTTCTATCCCTTTCAGAGAGGTATCCTGAAACAATACTTGATTGAAAAAAATCTGTCCAAGCCCCATAATTTATAATAACTTGTGGATTTAATTCTCTTAAAAGAGAAATCAATTGAATTATGCTTTGATGAGAAGTGTATCCAACAACACTGGCGTTTAATATTTCGTAGTTTACTTCAAGATTTTTAAAAACATTATAAAATATGGTATTTTTTTCATTTGTTGAACCAGTTCCAACAGCTGATGAACTTCCAAGAATTAATATTCTTTTTTTATTACTTTTTAAATCATAATCGAAATTATAATTAATAAAGCCAAAATGATCTATTTTTATATTTTCATTTTCTGTTAAAAAAATTTCTTTATTTGAATCAAACTTATAAGATAGATGGGGATCAAAAACTGTTGGATTTTTGTTAGACTTAGTCGATGTAAATAACATATGAAATTTTGGTGGATTTTTTTGATAGTAACTTAGAGACAAATATGAAATATACTCTAACGATGCAAAAGAAATAAAAAATAATGAAAATGATATTAATAATATTCGCAAAAAATTCATTTAATAACAAAGATATAAAGATTTAATATAATACACACAAGGTAAACTTATTTGATAATTTAAAATGCTATTTTATTCTCATCATTTTCTGATATTTTTTTTCCCTCTAACTCTTATTTTTTATTACACATTTGTTTTAAATAAAATAGAAATTAAAAAAATTAAAATAGATAGAATAAGTATTTTAATTGTTTTAAGCTTATTATTTTACGCATATTGGTCAACAACTTTTCTTTCTTTGTTTGTGTTTTCAATTTTTTGTAACTATTTTTTTTATAAAATAAATTATGAAAAAAAATTCTATATTCTTCTTTTATCAATAATATTTAACTTACTAATATTATTTTATTTTAAATATTTTAATTTCTTCATTGAAAATTTTAATTCAATTTTTGGAATGAACACTTCTACTTTTGATGTTATTTTACCAATAGGTATTTCATTTTATACTTTTCAACAAATTGGTTTTCAAATTGATAAATTTAATAATAGTAAAAAAATCAGTTTTAAAAAATATTTTTTTTTTGTATCTTTCTTTCCTCAACTGATAGCAGGTCCAATTCTAAAATTTGATGAACTCAAAAATCAAATTGATATTTTTGAGAATAAAAAAATTAAATATTTTTTACTATTTGGCTTTTTAATCTTCTTAATAGGAATATTTAAAAAAATAATAATTGCTGACAATATTGGATATTTAATTGTTGACCCAATATATGAGAATTTTAATCAGTTAGATTTTTTTTCTGCATGGTTTTTTTCAATATTTTTTCTTTTTCAAATATATTTTGACTTTAGTGGATATACTGATATGGCAATTGGGCTGGCATTAATGCTTGGATTTACATTACCACAAAATTTTAAATCGCCATTAAAAAGCAAATCAATACTTGAATTTTGGAATAATTGGCACATTACAATGACAAGGTTTTTTAGAGATTATTTATTTTTTTCTATATCTTTGTTTCTTTTAAGATATTTTCAAAATTCTTCATATTTAAAATTTGTTAACCACAATATCCCAATAGTTTTTGCATATTTGTTGGTTTTTTCATTAATTGGTTTATGGCATGGCGCAGGTTGGAATTTTATTGTTTTTGGCTTACTCAATGGCTTATTGCTTGGTTTAAATCAAATATGGCGAGGTATGCCATTTTATTCAAAAGTTAAAAGTGAAAGTATTTATAAAAATATATGTTTTTATATTACAATTTTAAGCGTCATACTTGTATTTGCAATATTTAGACTAGAAAATATTGAACAGGTACTTAAAATTTATTTCAACATTTTTAGTTTCTCACAATTATTTATATTAGATAATTATAATGTTGAGGTACTAACAAAAATTTTCATATTAATTTCTATTTTTATTTTTTTAAACATAACAAAAAATACTGAAGAAATTGTTAATTATTTAAATAATAAATTTTCTAATTTAAAAAATTGGAATAAAATAGCTATAATTTCTTTTTTTTTGATAATTTTATTTTCAGTTATTTTTAAGCTTTATGATATTAACAACTCAATTGGGACATTTATTTATTTTCAATTTTAGTTATTATTTTAATAAAAATTGATAAAATTGATTAGTTGATAAGATTTTATATATAAATTCAAAATAGGTTGTATTAATTTTCATTATTTATTGAGTAATTTAAATTTTATTATGTTATTAATTGAACATGAAAAAAATAGCAGCCTTTATTGCCTCTGGTAGTGGCATGGGAGCAGATGCCGCTAAATACTTAGCATCAAAAGGATATGAAGTCGCGATAATGTCTTCAACTGAAAAAGCAAAAAAACTTGCTCATGAAATAGGCGGTTATGGTTATGTTGGCTCAAACCTAATAGCAAAAAACATAGAAGATTTTATAAATAATATTTATAAAAAATATAACCAATTAGATGTTTTAGTTAATAGTGCTGGGCATGGACCAAAAGGTGAGATTTTAGAAATTTCTGATGAAAATTGGCATGAAGGAATGGAAACATATTTACTTAATGTAATTAGATCATCAAGAGTTGTAACACCAATTATGAAAAAGCAAAAAAATGGATCAATAATTAATATATCTACTTTTGCTGTGTTTGAACCCGAATCAAATTTTCCAACATCTAGTGTTTTTAGATCTGGCTTAGCAACTTTCACCAAACTTTATTCTGATAAATATGCTAAACATAACATAAGGATGAACAATATATTACCTGGTTTTATTGACAGCTTACCAAAAAAAAATGAATTTCTTGAACGTATACCACTTAAACGCTATGGAAGAGTTAGGGAGATTTCAAGTGTAATAGAGTTGTTAGCATCAGATGGAGGGGCCTATATTACAGGTCAAAATATCAGAGTTGATGGTGGTTTTACTAGATCTGTTTAATTTAATAAATGTCTAAACTTAACTATAAAAAAATATTATTAAAAAAAAATAAGGAACCTATTACTTGTCTCACAGCATACTCTAAACCTCTGGCGAATATATTAGATGGTAGAGTAGATTTAATCTTAGTTGGAGACTCGCTCGGAACAACATTATATGGTATGAAAAATACTAGATTAGTAAATCTTGAAATGATGAAAAATCATGGAAAAACTGTTGTTAGTAATACAAAAAAATCAATGACAATAATTGATATGCCTTTCAATACCTATCGTAACAAGAATGAAGCTCTTAAAAACGCCTTGGAAATTTTGAGTTTCACTAAAGCAGATTTTATCAAAATTGAAACAGATCAAACTAATATTGAAATAGTTAAACATCTAACAAAAAACAATATAAAAGTTATATCACATATAGGGGTGACTCCACAAAAATTTTCAGATTTTAGAAAAATTAAAAGTGTTGGAAAAAATATGAATGACGCTAGTGATTTACTTAAACTGGCAAGTAAACTTCAAGATGCTGGTTCAAAATTAATTGTTCTAGAATGTATTAGCTTAAAAGTCTCAAGGAAAATTACAAAAAATTTATCAATACCAACAATTGGAATAGGAGCATCTAAATATTGTGATGGTCAAGTTTTAGTAATTGATGATGTTTTAAACTTAAATTCAACCAGCAAAAAACCAAAATTTATAAAAAGCTATATAAATTTAGAAAAAAATATTATTAAGGCTGTTAATAATTTTTCAAAAGAAGTTAAAAGTAAAAAATTTCCTTCAAAAAAATATTCATATTAATTTTCAAATGTCTTCAAATGCTTCTGTTTGCGAATTTAAAAATTTTAGTTCTCCAGATCCAATATCATGGATTATGCCATGAATTGATAACTTATTTTCTTCAACAGCTTTTTTAATAAAAGGAAAACTAAATAAGTTATTTACAGAAACTTTGATACTTTCTTCTTCTAATTTTTCAATTTGTTTTTGTTCAGAAATTTCTTTTTTAATATTTTCAAAAGCTGGAGAAAGAATACTTAACCATTTATTTATAAACTCATAATTTGTTTTTAAATTATTTGAATAAAAGCTGTGCGCACTTTTAACGCCCCCGCAATCCTTATGACCTAATATAACCAAATGCTTGATTTTAAGTTCTTTTATTGCATATTCAATAGCTGATGACGTTCCATGATTCTCACCATCTGGAGAGTAAGGTGGGACTAAATTTGCAATATTTCTATGAATAAAAAATTCACCAGCATCAGCTCCAAAAATTGATGTAGCATGAACTCTTGAGTCACAACAAGAAATCACCATTGTTCTTGGACTTTGACCAAAAGATACTAATTTTTTATATTTATCTTTATTTTTCAAATACGAGTCAAATTTCCAATTTTTATATCGTATGACCAAAAATTCTGGAAGAGGGGTAAGTTTATTAATCATAATGCACTATATGTTTTAATTTATAGTAACTAATTATTGTAGGCAAGTAATTAGAGGTTTATTTACTTAATATTTATAAAATAAAATTTAATTATGAAAAAAGTTATTGATAGAAAATTTTGTGTCGCTCCAATGATGGGTTACACTACGCCGTATGCAAGAAGCCTTTATAGAATTTTATCAAAAAAAACTTTCTTGTTTTCAGAAATGATAGCCTCTAAAACTCTTATTTATTCGAAAAATACTCAATCAATTGTTGCAAACGAGTCACAAAATCCGATCGCTCTTCAAGTGGGCGGCTCTGAAATTGATGAATTAAAAATTTGTGCAAAATTAGCTTACGAATTAAACTATGATGAAATAAATTTAAATGTTGGATGCCCTAGCAAAGCAGTACAGAAAGGTAGTTTTGGTGCCTGCCTTATGCAGGATAAAAAACTTGTTAGAAATTGCCTTGAGGCAATGAAAATAAACAAAAATATTGAAGTATCAATAAAGTGTAGGATAGGTATAGGAAAAAATTTTAATTATGAATTTTTTGAAGAATTCATTGATGAAATCTTAAAAAGTGAAATTAATTTGGTTTACATCCATGCAAGAAATGCGATTTTGACAGGGATAAGCCCTAAAGGTAACAGAAGTATACCTCCACTTAATTATGATTTTGTTAAAAAAATTAAGTCTAAATACCCTAATATTACTTTCATTTTAAATGGTGGAATTGATAGTATAGAGAAAGCACTGGATTTATCAAAAATTCATGACGGGGTAATGCTCGGAAGATTAGTACAAAATAATCCATTTTGTCTAAAAAATGTTGATAAATTATTTTATAATGAATCAAATAATTATATTATTTCTGAGAACACTATAAAAGATTACTTTAATTTCATTAGACCTAAATTGGGGAAAGACTCTATATACAGGTTGTTAAGTCCTCTATTAAATATATTTTTTGGTATTCCAGATGGAAAACAATTTAAAATCGATATTCATTCGAAAATGAAGGAAAATAATTTTGATATTCTTGAGAAAATATTTTTAAAATTTGTAAATGAGAAGAGGTTATTAATTAATTAAAAGGTATTTGATAAGATAAACTTATAATTTCAGAACCTGGATTTTTTTTGCCAATATTGGCGTTTGATATATGACCAAATGATATTCCTAATCTATTATTATTTTTAAGTTGGTAACTAATTTCTAAAGTTGTCCTAAATTCAATTTTGTTTCCTAACTTTTTACCATTACCATCATCATAGTATCCCACTCCAAAACTTGGCGTAAAATTCCAATTATTTTCTTCACCAATTATTAACTCACCTAGGTTATCTTCTAAATAAATTCCACTGATAAGATAGTAAGCTGAGTCTGTCGTTATTTCAATGCCTGTAAATGGCTTGAGATAAAAAAAATTATCTTCTTCAGGACCAATATCAATTAAAGTATTATCAAATCTTCTTTCGTATCTAAGATCTGTGGCATAATTTGAGGATGATCCATCAAATTTAACATCATAAATACCTATTCCAAAGACATCATATCCTTGAGAGAAGCAAGAAGATGTTTTTAACATTATGAGTATGAAAAATGTTATTCTAATCACGTAACAATTTTTATTTTAAATAATACAAACTATCAAATAAAAAATTCTTTATTCTGTTGAGAAATATCTAAAATAGCAATTTTTAGTTTCTCAAGAGCCTTTGTTTCAATTTGCCTTACTCTTTCTTTACTAATCTTTAACATTTGGCCTAATTCATCTAATGTTATACTTTTATCTTTGAGTTTTCTTAATTTAATTATTGTTTTTTCTCTATCACTTAAAGTTGAAATTGCTTTTTCTATAAACACTTTTTTGAGCTTTCCATCGTTCAAATCTTCCAAAGTCTCTTCAGGGTTTGGCCTTTCATCATTTAGCAAGCTCATTAGATCGTTTTCAGACTCATTATCAATTTTTTGATTAAGATGAACATCTCCACCACTCAATCTTGACTCCATGTTTTGAACCTCTAAATTTTTAACGTTTAATATTTCAGAAACTTTATTAATTTCATTCTGTCCCATAAACTCAGAGGAAGCATCGGAGATTTGTTGTTTGATTTTTCTCAAATTAAAAAATAAAGCTTTTTGTGAAGCAGTTGAACCTGTTTTTACAACAGACCAATTTTTTAATATATAATCTTGAATTGATGCCCTTATCCACCACGAAGCATATGTAGACAATCTAAAATCTTTGGACACATCAAATTTTTCTAATGCATGCATAATTCCAAGAACACCTTCATGAATAAGATCATCCAGTGGTAAACCATAACTTTTAAATTTTTTAGCATAAGAAACTGCCAGTCTAAGATATGCGTTTAGTATAATTTGGAGTGATTTTTGTTCTCTTTTGTTTCTCCATTGTTCAATATGAAAAAACTCTTCTTCTTTTTCAAGAATCTTAGATTTTCTGGAAAAATCGACTAAATTGTTTGATAATGTTGATCTAATTGTCATTATGTATAGTTATACGTAAGAAATCTTACTTTGGATTACTTTGACTCAAATAAATCTAATATTTCCCCGTTTTTCTTAAAAATTCCTGCTAAAATTTTTTTATTTTCAAGAGGTTGTCTGAACAATGTACATAAAATTCTATTTTTTGAGTTCTTTAAATCATTATGTTGATTTGATTGATACCCTCTGACAATTCTTTTAAATGTATTGTACGGCTTATTGATTAAAGAAAAATTTTGATATCCCCACCAGAAACAATCATTCTGAGCTGATAAAGGTCTTGAAAGATCCACTCCCCTGTTCACAAAAAGGACTTCCTTAGTTTCACTATAGGCAGCATGTTTTAAATTTGAAAAAAACTCTTTATGACCAGGAGTTATTGATATTTCATGGTTAAGTTTTGATGTTAATTTATTTATTTGAATTGAACCTTGAGAAGCAACATTTCTAAATTGTTCTGGTTCAAAATTATAAGAAATAACTGTTTGATCAACCCCATGACTGAAAATCCACTCTACTATTTCTAGAGGGTTTGGGGCAATGTGTAATTGAAGCAACTTACTAAACATTTCTTCTTGAGCACCTCTTAAAAAAACTACATCTTCATGATTTAAATTAAACTCTGACATAAGATTAAATCTTAAACTCAAAACTTCAGAAATTATTTCTTTAGATTTATTTCTAAAACCAATAATGTTACCTAAAAAAATTATTTTGTCACCTTTTGAAAAATTTGAAAGAATATAATTTTTTATTGATTTAAAAGAATCAATGCTTGAGTGTAATGAACCAATTGCCCAAATTTTATTTATATTTCTAAACTCGTGAAATTTATTATTTTTGCTCAATTATTTGTTTCTAAGTATGGTTTCAATTTTTTCTGTTGATTGAAAATAATCTGTTTTTTCAACAGCAGCAACTTCTCTTGCCAATCTCTCTATAGCAATTTGAAACATCTGGCGTTCACTATATGATTGTTCCGCTTGAGTATTTTTTCTAAAAAGATCCCTTACCACCTCTGCAATTTTTATTGGGTCTCCAGAAAAGATTTTAGAATCGTATTCCTGAGCTCTTCTGCTCCACATAATTCTTCTTATTTTTGGCTTTAATTTTAATACACCAAATACTTCCTCAATAACTTTCTTAGGAGATATTTTTCTTAAACCAACCTCATTTTGTTTGTCAAGTGGGACTCTAATTGTCAATTTAGATTGTTCCATTTTAACAACATAAAACATTGTTTTTATATTTGCTATTTCCATAGACTCAATCTTAACTATTTCTCCCACTCCATGTTTTGGATAAACAACAGCATCTCCAATTTTAAAATCTAAATTTTTTGGGCTCATAAATTATTTTCCTGGTTCTTCACTAAAATGATCTTCATATTTATTTTTTATTCCTTCCCACTCTTTAGCATCTGCCGGAGGTGTTTTTTTTTCAGTTATTACTGGCCAAATTTCAGAATATTTTCTATTTATCTCTGCCCATTTTTCCATACCATCTTCTGTATCTGAATGTATTGCATCAATTGGACATTCAGGTTCACAAACACCACAGTCAATACACTCATCAGGGTGAATAACAAGCATATTTTCTCCTTCATAAAAACAGTCGACAGGACAAACTTCTACACAATCCATATGCTTACATTTGATGCAATTATCATCGACTACGTAAGTCATTATTTTTGAACCTTTTGATGTGCTCTAATTTTAGCGTTTCCACATTCAACATCAGAGATATACAACAATCCTGCAAGCCTTCTAATTAAATTAGTCTCAAAATCATGCACTTCATTATCTGACAAAATTACTTCCCACAGAACTTCTATTAGTTTTATTTTATCTTTATCTGAGTACGATTTATTTAATTTAGATGTATAATAGTATAAAGACCTTGAATTATCTTTATTTTCAAAAGCTTTTGTTAAACTTACCTCAACAGTTTTTGGATCTTCTTTAAAAACATTTATTAAACTATTAGAAATTTTATTAAGCTCTTCTTGAGTAACTTCTCCATCAGTATTAGCAGCCTCAATCATTAAACCTGATAATATATCAATCTCTTTATTTTTAGTTTCAATATTTAAGCTTTCATTACCTGCAAAGATATTTTTTAAAGATTGTAGCAATTTATATCCTTTTTTTTTATATATTTCTTTAAAGAAGTTTTTCCAGTACCGCAAAAGGAGAATCTGGGTCGATAGATTTTTTATTCACTTTTTGGACTTTCTTTTTTTTCGGTTTTGACTTCAAATCTATTTTTTTAGATTTTATTTTTTGATTTTTTGGTGTTACTTTTTTTGACTCATAACAAAACAAAATTCTTTCATTTGGTAATTTCATAAAACTGAAGCCACAATAAACTAAAATATTTTTTAACTGCTCTCTGTTACACCCAACTGGATTCATTAGATCTGCTGAGTCAAGAAATGGTCCCGATTTTAATTTCTGTCTTGCAATAAAGAATATTCTTTCAAAAACATCAATTCTCAATGCAAAATTATTTAATCTTAAATACCCTATTGCAAACCAATATCCTTTTTTCATTTCATTTTCTGACTCAAACGACACTCTACCATCTTTAGGCAAAGGTAAAAATCCATCAAATTTATGATCATTAAAAATACACCATAAAACTGCTAATAACTCCATAGCAGCTTTTTTAAGAAAATTTGGAACAAAAAAATATTTTGCTCCAATTCTTATTCCTAGTTTTGAAAGTACATTTTTTTCTTCCGGTAAAATATCTTTCAAAAAAATCTTGAATTTTTCTATCGGCAATGTTCCTAAATTTTCAAATAAATTAAACTGAATTGCCCTTATGTTAGGTGATAAATTCTCATTAATGCTTTCTTTAATTGGCCACAAGTTAACTTTAATCAAATCATCAATCCATTTTTGAAGTTTTGCTGAAACTAATAATTTATTTTCTGTACTTAAGTATTCCGTATTAATAGCCTCAGCTATAGGTGATGATATTAATGGTCCTTTTGTAAGCTGACCTATATATTCTTCTCCCCAGTAAATTTTAATATTTTCATTAAAACGTAAATTATTTACATCGCCAAAATTGATCGAGTCATTTGGAGCGTTTAAAAAATTATTAATTTTTTCTTCTATCATTAATCTAGTTGATTTTTTTACATGACTTAATGAAAAAAGAGAATGAGAAAATACATTTTTATTTAATTTTAGATCAAAGCCTTCAAATGAGCCATATA
>MDTC01273464.1_pt1 | contig 19464 bp, 21 predicted proteins | sample 811181 | NCBI WGS metagenome assembly MDTC01 (sample SAMN05326644, study PRJNA326480) | marine metagenome | isolation source: seawater | place: Pacific Ocean: North | collected 2011
AGTGTGCCGTCCACGCCGAGCATGTCCAGTCCCTGCTCGAAGGCACGCGGACCCGCGGGCCCGCCGACGGCGTAGACGACGAGATGGGCTCCGGACCCATTGGTCAGTTTTCGCACCGCCGCAACGGGGTCTTCCTCAGCCGCATTGATGACACGGTCGGCGCCGAGATCAGCCGCCATCTGACAACGACCATCGAGGGCATCCACAGCCACGATGTAGCCATTCCCCCGAGCCTTCATCACCTGCAGCATGAGAGATCCCACCAGTCCCTGCCCCAGGATCACGACCGTATCATCGGGGCCGATCTCTTCGATATCGACCCAGGTCACCGAACCCGATGCCAGGGGATAGTAAGGCGCCGCATCCCAGCTGACGTCATCGGGCAGGGCCACAACCCACGACATATCTGCGAGGCTGTCAGCGTTGGCGCGACGCACGCTATACTCGGCGTGGGGAGACAGAGCCACGACCCGATCGCCGACTTCGAAGTGTCCAACCCCCTCACCCACTGCATCGATGGTGCCCGCCATGCAATACCCCATGACTTCGGGGGATACGGCGTGGTCGCGTGTGTAGCGGGCACCCATCTCTGAACCACGACTGATCAAGGAGCGGACGGCCTTCAACCGAACTTCACCCGCCGCGGGTTCCGGAATCGGCGCATCCTCAACGACGAGGTTGTATCTTCCTTCCGCCTTGGCAAGGCGCTTCATCATCTTCGTCTCCTGTTAGGAACTGGAACTATGCGCACTGAACTGACCGTCGACCACATCGACCACTATCGCACGGAAGGGTTCGTCATCGTCGACGAGTTCCTCGATGCCGATGAACTCAACACGTGGCGAACTGCCGTCGATGACGCTGTCGCCAAGCGACAGGACAGAAAGCTGGCTCACGGAGACAGCCGTGAAGGCGACAGTTATTATGACAAGGTCTTCACACAACGACTCAATCTATGGATGGATCACGATGACGTCCGGGGACTCATGCTCGATCGCCGACTGGGACAGATGGCAGCCACGTTGGAGGGTGTTGACGGCATCCGGATCTGGCATGACCAGGCACTGATCAAGCAGCCCTGGGCGAATCCGTCCGGTTGGCATCTGGACAACCCCTACTGGTCCTTCAGTTCGCGCCACGCCATCAGCATCTGGGTCGCCCTCGACGATGCGACACCGGACAATGGCAGCCTTTACTTCATCCCGGGGTCGCACCGGGAGGCGAACTGGGAGAATTCCCCCATCGGCCAGAACATGGGCGAACTGTTCGAACTCTATCCACAATGGACGACGCGGGCCAGCGTCGGTGCCCCCATGCGTGCTGGCACCTGCTCCTTCCACAATGGGCTCACCGCTCACGGCGCCGGCGCCAACATGACCCCCGGCCTACGGCGCGCCATGACCTGTGCCTACATGCCCGACGGCGAAGTGTTCAATGGCCAGGCCAACGTGCTGCCGCCTGAATACCTGGGCACGCTGAAGCAAGGCGATGTGCTGGAGAATGACGAGATCAATCCCCTGCTGTACCACATCAGCAAGCCCTGTCCTGCCGTGGACGGAGACTAGGAGCTACGTCGCGGCGAGTCCTTCCAGAAACACGACGAACATCTTCCCATCTACGGCGTTGCCCTCGGCCGGCTTCCAGGGCTTGCCCAGGATGTCGAGTGTACCGTTCCCCGTCACATCGCCCACGACGATTTCATGCCCACCCAGATTCGCGTCGAGGATCACGTGCTCCTGCCACTGAGTGCCTTTGCCATCCACGTTCTCCCACAGATACCAGCGCGGCTCGGCATCGCCACCGACGGCTTCCATCTCTGCTGAAAAGATGTCGAGATCTCCATCGCCATCGGCATCCACCACCTGCAGCGAGTGATACGCTCCACGTCGGGGCCCGTCGGACTGGGGTAGATCGTGACGGATCCATGTGCGGCCCTCTCCGTCGGCATTTTCCATCCACCAGATCTTCCCACCGGGAATTTCTGCATCTGTGAAAACGATGTCGGCGCGGCCATTCTGATTCATATCGCAGACGACGGCCTTGGTGGCGTCGTCTGCAAAGGGTGGCTGAAAATCGGCAGGCGGCGGTGTGCTGGGACCGATGGGAACTTCCTCCCATTCGGAGCCGTCGCCATTCACATTGCGAAACCAGACATTGGTCCGCACCACGTCGAGATGGCCATCGCCATCGAGATCTCCGAGTCCGATGCCAGCGTGTACAGGATCACCGATGCGAGTTGGCGCCGACCAGGGCTGTGTGGGATCGTCGCCGATGCGGTACCAGCGCACATCGCTGCGATCCGACATGGTGACCACCTCAGGCTTCCCATCCCCGTCGAGATCTCCCACGGCGACGTCGTGGACACCCGTCAGATCGGCATCGAAGACGAATCGCTCGAAGGGAACGGAGAAGTCTCCACTGTTTCGATACCAGGCCCCACCGGTGACGACGTCTAAACGACCATCCCCATCGACATCGACGATCGCCGCCCCAACATCAGAGGGCGAATCGGCGCCCAGCAGAAAACAGGTCCAGTGATCGGGGGCGCGATACTTGTAGACGTAGAGGTCTCCCTCCCGTCGCCCCACGATGTATTCAGGACGACCGCATCCATCCAGATCGGCCAGGGCCGTCTGTGCGTACCCACCGCCCTCGAGGCCGGTGTCGATCACATGATGCTTGAATTCCGGGTTCATCGATCTGAATCCGCTTTGCCTTTCTCCTGCTCGGCGTGTTCGAGCAATGAGCGCAGCATGTCGCCAATATCTCGGGCACCGCCAAAGACGACGACGACCTCCACCAGAAAAAACAGAAACACGGAGAGGCCGAAGATCCAGGTCCAGAAGGTCTGCAGGCCGCTCATGAGGATTCTCCACGCCTCACCAGCGCTTTGGGCGGATGAGAGGATTGGGTCAGCAGGGATACGATGACGATGCAGGCGAAGCTGGCCACGAAGGTGGCGATACCGACGACTTTGTCCTGCACCATCCACTCATACTCGACAGGTAGGATATGAGCCCCATCGAGGAAGATGGTGGTCAACGGAAGGGCGCCAGCCACGACGAGAGAAGCGAGGGTGCCCGGTGTGTTGGCCTTCTTCCAATACAGACCGGCCGCTGTCGTAAGCAACACGCTGGCTGAATACATGGTCCCCGTAATGGCCATGAAGCGGAAAAAGGTCTCTGGCGGCGAATACAGATAACCCCATCCCAGGACGAACAACCCGCAACCCACAACGGCGAAACGAGTGAGTTTAATCTTCTGTCGATCGTTGAGTCCCGGTCGCAGAGGCAAAACGATGTCATTGATGAGAATCGAACTCCAGCACAACAGATACGAGTCGAAGGTCGACATCATCGCCGCCAGCGCCGCGGCCACCATCAAACCTCGAACGCCGGCGGGCAGAATCTGTGACAGGTAGACGGGCATCGCCGCCGCCGTATCGGGCGCACCATCGAGCATCGGCAGATCGATCGAGATATCGCCGGCGAAGTAGGTGAACGCACAGATCCCCCACATCATGGGCATGAGCGCCCGCCCCAGGAAGGAAAGACCGACGAAGCTGTAGAGTTTCTTCGACGTGTCTCCGTCCACCGTCGACAAAGCACGCGACAGGGCCGGTGGCCACATGCCGGAGAAGGGAATCCCGAAGACGAGCCAGATGATGAACAGCCAGCCCAGATCCTCGCTGACGAAGGGATCGAATCCTCCGGCGCCATACTCCCGCTGCACCGTGTCGAGGACGGTGTCGTAGCCCACGTGGGTGATGGCGAAATACGTCGTGAAGACGACGCTGCTGAAGAGAATGAGAAACTGCAGGTAGTCCGTCAGGACCACCGACACCATGCCCCCCACGACGGTGTAGGCGAGCACCAGCAGCAGGAGTCCCACCATCAGGTAAGGCAGCATGTCTGCGGGCAGGCCGACCATGTAGAGGAGGAACTTGGCCCCCAGGACCAGGAACAGACCCATGTTCATTAGGCCTGCCGCAAAGGTGATGATGGCGGCGACAACCTGGGAGGAGCGGTTGTAGCGCAATCCAAAGAACTCGGCGATCGTGTGGACCTGCAGGTCGCGCAGTCCCTTGACGATGAAACCTGTCTTGCCGACGAAACTGAAGCCGATGAGGGCGATCACGCCGATGGCGAAGGCGGAAAACCCACTCCGGAAGCCCTGTTCGCTGAAGTACATCAGCGTCACCAGACCGAGTTCGGTGGCCCCCATGGTCGCCATGGCCAAGTAGAGCTTGAGCGAGCGTCCAGCGAGTAAGAACGAGTCGTAGTCGCTGATCAAGCGGCGAGTACCGAGGGCCACACCGGTCGTGATCGCCAGGAAGGCGATGACCGTGACCCAGTCGATCCAGATAAAATTCAAAGTGTTGTTGCCTCCATCAGGTTCAACGTCTCCAGGGTCGTCTCACTTGAGCAGCAGCATCTTGTGGGTCAGGATCGTACCGGCCATCTCGAGGCGTACCAGATACGGCCCCGACGCCACCGACGAACCGTCTGTGGCCCTCCCATCCCAACGGACATGATGCTGACCGGCCTTCGTCCAGGCAGAACGCAGTCGTTGCACGTGTCGGCCAACCAGATCGTAGACCGACAGATCGATGACCCCGTCGGCGACAAGGCTGAAGGGGATGATGGTCGTCGAATTGAAGGGATTGGGATGATTCGCCGTCAGTGAAATCTGAGAGGGGACAGCAGATTTTCCGTCTTCTAGGATGGCTGTAGGCCGGGGCGCGAGATAACCGGTCAACTCAGCGCCGCTGATCACATGCAACTCGCCCGCGTTGTTGCGCACGTTGAAGGGACCATCACCCGCCATGCCATTGGGCATCACATCCACGTGCCCGTCCCCATCCATGTCACCCGCCGTCGCCCAGTAGGCGGAAAAGTCGTTCACGTCAGGTGCTTCGATCCACACAATCGGTACGGACGGATCCGCCAGATCGATGACTCGTGGCAAGTTAGGTCCCCCCGAAATCACGACGATGCCGCCGGCATTGCGGCGCCCCAGGGGGCCCGCGTCGCCCGGAACACCGATAAACAGATCGTCGAAGCCGTCCCCCTGGATATCCCCGGCAGAGATGGAATCGCCCGAGATCGCCCCTTCCATGGCGCCATAGATGGTGATCACATCCGTGGGCGGATCGGCCATGTCGATCACACGACCTCGGAGCGAGGGCGAACCAAACACGACATACGTTTCTCCTGCATCGCGACGTGAATTGTCGGGGCCATCGGCCCGATAGGCGCCGACGAGCAGGTCACCCATCCCATCACCGTCGATGTCGGCCGTGACGATCTCCTCCCCCAACCGGTCGGGAGAATTGCCGCCGCCATCGGCGCCATACATGACCATGACCTGTTCGCCGGTCCCAGCGACGGACGCCTTCAGATCGACCCGTCTGCCTCGGGTGGCGTTGCCGAACACGACATACATCTCCCCCGCCTGGGGACGCAGATTGTCGGGGCCGTCCCCGGCGCCTCCCGTCGCATCGTATGCATTGCGCAGGGTACCGTAGGCACCGGCGCCAACAACGGCGTCGGCATACCCGTCCCCATCCACATCAGCGCAGGCGACGGTGGAGCCGGTGTGATCGAGGAAGTCAGCGCCGTAGATGACACTCGCCTCTGCCGGAGGATCCGCCAGGTCGATGACCTCGCCAAAACGCTGGGGTCCATACAGGATCCACGTCTGCCCCGCTTCGCTATCAGAGCTGGTGACATTCCCGGCCTGGTCAGCACCGACGACGATGTCCTGGACCCCGTCACCATCGACATCGCCGGTGGCCATCCACACACCCAGCCGGGAACGAGCCTGTGGGCCGTGGACGACGGTGACGCCGTCGATGGGCAGATCGGCCAGGTCGAGATCCTCCCCGGTCTCGAGCAGGGCCGACAACAGATGACCGGAGATGACATAGAGTTTTCCTGCGTCGAGTCCGGAAGGCCCGTCGGCGTAGAAGGCACCGACCAGTAGGTCCTGACGGCCATCTGCGTCAACGTCGTCGACCTCCGTCTTGATCCCAAAGATGTCCATCGATGCTTCCCCATAGACGGTGACCACATTGTCCATGGGCTCGCGCAGATCAGCGGTGCCTGCGATCACGCCCTGACTGAAATAGACGGCCACCTCGCCCGCATTGGCTCTGAGGTAGGAGGCGGGGCCATCACCGGCCATGGCGGACACCACCAGATCATCGAGGCCATCGCCATTCAGATCGCCCGAGCGAACGGGCGTGCCGAACTGGGCGTCCTGCGGATCGGGATTGTAGATGGTGAATTGACCTGGTCGATCGGTCTGCGCCAGGTCCCATACGTGGACGATCTGCGCCGTGGAGCCGGAGACGGTGCAGAGCATCAGGCCCATAGCGAGAGCTATCCTGCATTTCATATCCATGCTTTCGGTTGAGGAAACTCGGACTCAACAACGGCATAGAATGGCTGATTTGGCAAGCCCGGCCCGGCGGCGCTGCGGCGGGTGCACTCGACAGCAACACTCCGTGATCAGGTCACGGAACCGCCCTTCTCGATCAGATGGCGGAAGGGTCCTTCACCGGCAAAGAGATGTGCAGATGATCCGCCGTGCCCACATGACGCTCGGCGCGTAGCCCCATCAGAAGAAACAGACCCTGACGGGCCCAGTTCTGCAGATCTCCCGCGTCGTGGACGCGCAGATCGACGGCGTGGGCATATCCGTCGGATTGTGGATAGTGCCGGGAGGTAAAGGGCAACCGCAGTCCCATGAGACGATAGTCGTGCGGGCCACGTCGAGGATCGGTCAGCACGAGAGTTGGGTCGCCGAGACGCGCGACCCACAGAGCGTGGCGGAGGGTCGGGTGCAGATGGGTCCATTCTGCACGGACCTCGTCACTCTTGAAGTTGCTCGGTGGAAAATGGGTCGTGGCCAGACTCCCCATCAGGACCATCACAAGTGGCAACCCAACAAGCAGCGAGCCAGCACGTCGCACAGAGCCAAATCGTAGCACAAATCTGAGCGAGGCAAACAGCACCAACCCACCCGTGGCCAGACCACCCGAGACCGTCTGAACATCGAGGATAGCCAGCTGCGCACGCACGGCCACCAGCAGTGCCAGGACTCCACCCACACAGCACCCCACCCACCGGATCACCAGGAAACTGAGCCGACGACCCAGATACAGGGCTGTGGGGCCGTCCTGCGAGGACATCGTCGAAGGAAAGCCCAGCATCGCCAGGCCTATCATCAACCGGCGGGAGGTGTTCGGCGAGGGTGGCAGATGGCCGCTAGGGCCGAGGTCACGGATAGGGCAGCTGTTCTATCGCGAAGGCGGGACATGATCAGGCCTCTGCGAGAGGTGTTGCGGTAGTATACGAAGTGCCAGGGACATTCAAGGTGATATCCCCTATGCGGGGTAGGTGACGCGCTCATCGACTCGGTCGCTCATGTCCAGGAGGACGCCCTGGAGATCGGTAAGTTGCCGGTCGATCCGGTCGATCCGGCCCTGCAGTTCCCCTACACGGGCCGGGGCGGCATCCGGTTCTTCCCATCGACGCAGCAGTCGTCCTTCTGCGTCGCGGAAGGCACCGACGATGATGAAGATCAGATCGATGGTCGCCCACACGCCAAAACCACCGATGGTAAGCACCATGAGGATCGCCGTTTCCACCTTCCCGACGTAGAAGCGATGCACTCCCAACCATCCAAAGAAGAAACACAACAGGCCTGCAGCCAGGCGCGATTTTGGCGACACGTCAGTTTGCATCGGTCTTCTCCGTCTTTGGCGCTTCCGGTGTCGCCTCCTCCGGCTTCTCCCCACGCAGTGCCGCCAACTCGGCGTCGACGCGCTTGCGAATGGCAAGTTGCTCAAATGCGTGGCATAGACCGCCGTCACCGAAGATATCGCGGCGAACCTCTTGCGTCGCTGCGTCGGTTTCGTCGGCCAGGTCCAGCCGCTGGCGGAGACGATCAAACTCGCTACGCTTCTCTTGCAGGCGGCGCTCCAGATTCTGCACATCCTTGACAGGGTCATGCTCCCCAATCACATCCGCATGCTGTTCGTCGACGCGGCGGGCGTTGCGGAGACGAGCGATCAGCGCTCCCTGACGATTCTGCGCATCGCGAAGATCATCTCGAAGCATGCTCAGCTTTGCTCGCAGATCTTCCACGGTCTGCTGCCCCTGATGGAGGGCAGGTTCGATGCCGGCCAGCGTTTCCTCGAGAACGACCTTGCGTGCCAGCGCTTGCCGGGCCAGAGCTTCGTCGCCCCGTTCGAGAGCACGAGTGGCTTTCGCGTGCATGTTCTCGATCCGCTCCCGCGTGGCCGCCTTTTCTTTGGCCAGGCGACGCTGATCGGCGACGGCCGTGCTCACGGCCCCCACGGCTCTGTCGACGGCCGCTTCCATGTCACGCACCATCTGGCGCACCATCTTTTCAGGGTCTTCGAGACGGTCGAGGACCTCGTTGACATTCGAGCGGAGGATGTGGCTGATGCGGTCCAGAGTTTTGATCATCATGTTTCTCCTGTGTTCGACTTGCTCAGACGATTCTGACACGAGACCTCTTTGCAAGCCTCGTGCCAGCCACAGACAGAGTCGCTTAACATGTTGTATATAAAATATTTATATATTTTTCTTCGAGATCAGGATTTGACCGAATATCGCCCGCTCCCGCCACTTGGATGGCGGACGGCGCCATTTCGGTGACCCGCCAAGTTCGGCGACCCGCCATAGAGTCAGATGTCGACGCAGATATCTCGGCGACAGAAACCTGTCGGGACACAGAACGACGAATGGCCCGCAGCGGCTGCTGCGGGCCATTTGTGCCGATCAGTACGAGCATGATGACGAGCAGATAAAGATTGCCCATCTCCGACATCTCGCGGCGCATCTGATCGGTTCGTGGCAGGTCCATGGGATCCTCCTCGGGTTACGAGGTGTCTCCCTAACAAACTCGGTGCCAGTGCTCGACCAGGGTGGACCCCAAGGGGATTCTGCACGGGATTGAGACGAGGCCGTCTCAGCGTCAAATCATGGTGAAGGTTGGGCGTCTCGATGGAGGATCATCGAGTACTTCAATTTCGGCAGCTGCGCAGTTGTCGGCAGCGTTTGGCGTAGGGCGTCTCGATTCCATACTTCGTGCACAGCCGGCTGAAGCTGCGCAGCGTGATGCCGAGTGCCTTCGACGCATCTCCATTGCTCCGATATATCCGCGCAACTCGTTCGATCGTTTCCTGATCATAGCCGCGATTCATGACGGGGCCCGTCCTCTCTGGGTGATCTTGGTGAGGGGGCAGCACAAGCCCTCGTCTTAGGGCTTGTGATGGTAAGAGCCGTACCGTTGCAACCTAACCAGAGGCAACCCCTTTGTCACAGATGACTTTAGGAAAGCTGACCCGGAGCCGAACCGATCGCCCAGTGGTGTGAGTCGCCAGCCAAATGGCGGAATCGGCCATCACGAGTCGGGAGGATCAGGTCGTCACCTCGCCCGAAGAGATCAGGTATTCAGCGACGGCATCCATATCAAGTTCGCCTCCCAATCCGGGACCGGTGGGAACCTGAATTCGTTCTCCCTCACGCCCGGGCATCTGTACGACGAAGTCGTCCACGTGGAGAGGCGTTGACAGGATATCGTGAGGGATGGTCGCTGCCTCGGGCACGGCACAGGCATGGATGTAGGCCAGATCCAGGATTCCGAGATCAACCGCCGATCCATGCCAGCAGGACTTGCCTGCCGCACCGGCGACGTCGACCATGCGCACAAACTCGACGCTGGAAGGGGGGCTGCAATTGAAGATGTCTGCCGCTTCGGCCTGCAGTGCGTCGATGATGGATTTCGTCGACCCCAGATGCAGGGCGATGGGGATGTCGGTGCCCTCTCGAAGGACGCGATACCAGTCGTATCGATCCTTGGGTAGAGGATCCTCGAGACAGACAACGTTGAGATCCTCCATCTGGCGCGTGAGAGCTCGCATCTCGTCGAGACTGTCGTATCGCTGCATCGCATCGACGATGAAGCGAAGATCGGGAGCCACCTTGCGCATTCTCTCGAGGCGCTCAATGACCTCCATCCCCTGTGTGATCTTGATCTTCAGACAGCTGTAGCCACCATCCCGAGCCGCTTGTGCAGCGTCGAGAGAATGCGTCGGATTCTGCAAACCTGCCCAATAGCTGCCGATGACGTGATCGCGACAGGCACCACCGAGCAGATCACACACCCTCATCTCTCGCAAACGACCCACCAGGTCGAGAAACGCCGTCTCGTAGGCCTTGTAGACGGTGGCAGCCCCATCCTTCAGGGGCAGCTTGCGCAACGGAATCTGCAGAGGATTCTGCCCGATCAGTTGTCGGGCTGCCGTCTCCACGTCTTCTCTTTGGGCACCGCGTGAGGTCTCCCCCACGCCGTAGGTCCCGTCCCCCGTGTGCAGGCGAATCAGGAACTTTGGGACCAGATCCCACCGTTCGTGGGCATCGTGATACTCAGCACTGTTCACCATCTCCTGGTGTACGAACTGATTCACCTCCCACCACTCTATGCGTTCAATCTTCATGCTCGTCTGTCCCGATCTCGCCAGCAACCTCATCGTCGGTGGCGTCATCGTTAGTGTCGTCGTGATTGTGCAGGTCAGGGACAATCCTCTGGCCGTGAGAATTCTCGTCGGGCAGCGCGCTGCCTGAAGTACTTCGTTCACCGAGGAAACGACGGATGAGGGCTTCCCCGTGGTGCATGCTGCGCCGCAGCCAGCGCAGTCGAATCTGCGTCTGCTCCACCTCGCTCAAAGAACCATCGACGTCAGATCGAGCGCGCAACGAGGCGGTCAATTGACGCAGGATCAGGGCGGCACTGACTGACACATTCAGACTCTGCGTGAATCCGACCATGGGAATTCGGATCGCTTCGTCCACTTGTTCCATCGCCTGCGACGTGAGGCCCTCCAGTTCAGTACCGAAGAGGAGGGCAATCGGTCCCGCCGCCACATCGACCTCATCGAGCTCGGTGGCTCCAGGATCGGGGGTTGTTGCCAACAGGCGATACCCGCGGCCTCTCAGGCCGTCGCAACATCGCCGGATCGCCGCCTCACTGTTGGGCCCCTCGTGACGATAGAGGTCCAGCCACTGCGCCGAGCCGAGGGCGATCGTGTTGTGGATGGTGTATTGGTTTCGTTCGTCGACGATATGCACATCCTGCGCGCCGAAGCAGTCGCACGAACGCAGGATGGCACTGGCATTGTGTGTCTGATAGACCTCTTCAAGGGCGACCGTCACCCACCGTGTACGTTGCGCCAGGACCTGCTCGATACGTTGGAGGCGATCGGGCGACACGAACTGAGCGAGGTGATCACACAGCGCCCGCCGCAGGTCCAGATCGTCGGGTACCGGTTCCTCCTTTGCCGGGCGAAGAGGGATCGCGTCGATTTCGTCCATCCTTATCCGACCACGGCGGCGCCGTCCGTGGCTCTGCAGACGTACAGTTGGGGCTCGTGCCCACTTCGAGTCTGATAGGCAGCGCCCACTTCTGCACAGAAGCCCTGCGTCTGTGTGGCCTCCACGAGGGCGACGGTGCAGCCACCAAAACCAGCTCCCGTCATTCGTGCACCAAGGCAGCCGGCCGCCGGACGCGCACATTCGACCATCACATCGAGAGCTTCGGAGGACACCTCGAAATCCTCTTTCAGACTAAGGTGACTTGCATCCATGAGCGATCCGAGCAACGCTTTGTCCCCTTCCCGCATGGCCGCCGCCGCCGCGGTGGTGCGTTCGTTTTCGGAGATGACGTGGCGCGCCCGTCTGCGTGTCGTCTCGTCGAGTTCGCCGCGCGCCTGAAACCGTTGCCAGCGTGACATCGCGCAGGGCCGTCACGTCGAAGTGAGCCGCAGCAGCTTCGCACTGGCTGCGTCGCTCATTGTAGGCGGAGTCGACGAGACCGCGTCGTGTTCCCGTGTCGAGGATGACGATGTTTGTCGAGTCGGGCAGTGGTACCAGGTCGGTCTCGAGGGTTCGACAGTCGAGCAGCAGCGCGCGCCCTTCGGCACCGGCGGCGCTGATCATCTGATCCATGATTCCGCAGTTGACACCGACCCAGCGATTCTCCGCCCGCTGACTGCACACAGCCATCCGAGCAGGGCCCCAGGGAAGATCGCCGATGGTGGCACACGCACGAGCGACGGCCAGTTCCACGGCGGCGGAAGAGGAGAGACCTGCCCCGATGGGAACATCGCCGACCATGGCTCCATCCCATCCGGTGACCGACAACCCCTCCTGCAGCAGGGACCATACTGTGCCACGGACATAGTCGATCCAGGCTGTGGCCGGCGCCGTCGGCAATTGCCGGACGCTGTCGACATCGAACTGCTCGGTCTGTTCAAAATCGAGCGAGTGGATTCGAATCATCTCATCCGATCGGGCACCGATGGCGATCCAGACGGCGCGATCGATGGCCAGCGGCAGGACAAAACCATCATTGTAGTCGGTGTGCTCACCGATCAAGTTGACGCGTCCTGACGCCCGCACGAGTACATCGGGCGGGCGGCCAAAGGCATCGGTAAAAGCCTGGGTCGCCTGGTCCTGCAAGCTCAACGTCACGGGTTTTCTCCCGGTACGGGTAGTTCACGCAAACGCGCCGCCGCCTGCTCCGGCGTCAGATCGCGCTGTGCCTCAGCCAGCAGCTCGTAGCCCACCATGAACTTCCTCACCGACGCCGAGCGCAGCAGCGGCGGATAGAAATGTGCGTGAAGGTGCCAATGATCACGCGGCTGTGCCGAGGGGGCTCCGTGCCACCCCATGGAGTAGGGGAAGGACGTCGCAAACAGCGCATCATAGCGACGGAGCAAACGCTGCATCACGTGTGCGAGGGACTGCCGTTGACCATCGTCGAGTGAATGGAGATGGTCGACGGGCACACGGGGTGCCAGCAGAATCTCGAAGGGCCACACGGCCCAGAACGGGACCAGAGCCACCCAGTGTTCGTCGGCCTCGACGATGCGCTCGGCCCGATCGCATTCCAACTCGACATAGTCACTCAGCAAGGTCGAACCGTGTTCGTCGTAGTAGGCCGCCTGCGTCCGGTCTTCTCGAGCCGGTTCATTTGGCAGCGCATCGAGGGCCCAGATCTGTCCGTGAGGGTGTGGGTTCGAGCATCCCATGATGGCGCCTTTGTTCTCAAAGACCTGTACCCAGCGATAGAGCTGGCTCAGTTCTTCGACCTGCGCACCCCATAGGTCGATGACGGCTCCAATGTCCTTGGTCGACATCTGCGCCAGCGTCAGATCATGTCTCGGTGAAAAACAGATGACACGACACGCTCCCCGGACGGGGGCCGATTGCAGCAGCGGCGACTCGTCAGATTCGGCTGCCGAAGTCGCCTCGATGGGCCCCTCATCCAGCAATGCCGCAAAGTCGTTGTCGAAGACGAAGACCTGCTCGAAGTCAGGATTCCGCTGGCCGCCGGCGCGCTCGTTGCCCGGACACAGAGAGCAGGCCGGATCGTGCGCGGGACGATCATCCGCTACCGGCGAATCCAGATGCCCCTGCCAGGGGCGCTGGTTGCGGTGTGGGGACACCTGCACCCACTCATCGCTGAGGGCATTGTAGCGCCGGTGAGGCTGTGAATACAGGTCGATCGCCATCGCTGTCGTCTCCTTCCCCCTCAATGGGAGCCCACCGTCACGATGCCGTCAAGACCTGCCCTGGCAGCGGTGTCCAGCCAGGCCTATCGTAAGCGACGCGTGTTTCATCTGGAAACCTTGCAGGAGAGTCGCCCGTGTGCGGCCGCTTCACCCTCCATCATGTGACCGAAGATGTGGCTGCCGCTTTCGCCGTCGAGCAGACCCTCCTCGACCTGAAGCCACGCTACAATATTGCGCCGACCCAGCCTGTTGCGAGTGTCGTTCAACAGGAGAGTCGCGTCTTACAGAATCTGCAGTGGGGTTTGGTTCCATCGAGGGCGCGGGATCCGTCGGTGGGTGCTCGCATGATCAATGCCCGTGCCGAAACGCTGGCGAGCAAGCCGGCGTTTAAACACGCCCTCACCCATTCGCGATGTGTGATCCCTGCCAGCGGCTACTATGAGTGGAAACGCCGGTCTCATGGCCAACCACCGGTACCGATGCATTTTCACCAGTCCCAGGGCCGCCCATTGGCCTTCGCCGGACTTCACGAGCAGTGGGTCACACCTGAGGGAGCGACGCTGCGCACCTGCTCGATCGTGACCACCGCTGCCAACGACATGGTCGACTCGGTTCACCATCGCATGCCGGCCATGCTGACAGCGACGGAGATCAAAGTGTGGCTGGACCGCCACGTGCAGGATCCTGCCCATCTGCTGCCTCTGCTTCATCCCTATCGACTCGGTGACCTCGAAGTGCATCCTGTGGCGGATCTGGTCAATCGTGTGAGCGAGGACAGCGAAGACTGCATCACACCGGTCCTGCGCAGTACCGAGTCAGATCAGCTGGAACTGTATTAGCCCCCGTTACTTTCGGGAAGAGACGCTCTGACCAGGTAGGTCAGCTGGTGTAAACAGGATTCGGGCGATATCCCCGAGTCCGGGGCGTGCGCCCACAGCGAGCACGCCTACCCGGAAGAGTCGCGACGCCCCCTTTACCACCAGCCAGATCGACACCAGCAGGAGTAGACCGGTGAGAACAAACTCCCACCATTCGGGGGGGCCGGCGGCTCGATTCATCATGATGAACGGCGTAAAGGGCGGCACAAAGGAGAGGATCCGTGCCAGAAGCCCATTGGGATCTTCGCCTACGTGTTTCATCGAAAAGATGGCCGTAAACAGAGGGATCATCACGGGCCACATCACGTTCTGGGCCTCCTTCAGCGTGCCGCACAACGATCCCACACCGACCAGGAGCGATGCGTAGAACAGATAGCCCAGCAGGAAATACATGACGAAACTGGCCAGAAACAGGGGATCGGCGGCGGCACCGCCCAGATCGATGTCGGCCCCCATCACCTTGGGAATGATGGCGATCGCGCCAAACAGGATCGTCGCCCACGAGCCAACCACGATCAAACCGGCGCCGGCGACGCCCGCGATCTTCCCAAGCATCAGCTCTTCTGGGGATACAGAAGAGACCAGGATCTCCATGATCCGGGCAGACTTCTCTTCGATCGTGCTCGTGATCAGCATCTGAGAACTGGTGAACACGGCGAGCCACAGCAGATATGTAAAGATGAGGGGGACGAACTGACGAAACTTGTCGCGGTCCTTCACTTCCTCTACGTCTCCGCGCTCGTCGATCTTCCGAGCCTCAAACGCGAGTGATGCCTGAATCCAATCTGCCGTGTCAGGCGCGACACCGCTCCGTTCCATGCGGTGCTCTCGTACGACACGCTCGGCGCGCCGGCTGAACCAGTTGCGCAGGCCTCGGTCCGTGAGATTGTTGGACACGTATCTGCAGCCCTCGTCACTGGTCACCGGATCAGGACCGATGACGAAATAGGCGAACAGCTTGCCCGAGTGAATCTGGTCGTTTAGCCACCCGATGGTGTCCGGATCGGCCGGCACGGGACGGCGTTCGTAGTGGCGGCGGGCCAGTTCGATGTCATGCCGCTCGTCGACCTTGGCGGGGTCCGCCTCTTCCCACCACTGAAACAGGGCCACACCGCCTGAATCGACGAACTCGAACGGGGTAGCACTCGCGTCGCCAAAGGCGCGGCGCCCCAGCGCCTCGACCAGCAGAGGCCGGTCAGGTTCATCCAAACCCATCCAGGCCGCAACGTACGCCCTGATGGGATCTGGCAGAGCCGCATACCCCTCGTTGTCCTCGCGCCGGAGCTCTCGGCCTCGTTGACCGATCTGCGTCAGATCCTCTCCGTAGACGGCCTTTTCCACGGCATTAAGAAGAAAGCCGGAGTGATCGATGACGACGTAGGGGCGTGCTTCCTTCGCCTTCTCCAGAAAGAGGGGAACGGCGATGGCCAGCGCGATGATGACGGGAAAAGCTGCCAGCCCGATCCAGAAGGACTTGGTCCCGACGGTCTGCCAGAACTCTTCCCTTGCCACCAGGAAGGTGCGGTTCATGATGCACCCCTTCCCGATGAACCCACCTGCCCAACATCCAACTCTTCCTCAGGCGCAAAGGCTGCCTCCTCCACGCTGCGACCCACCTTGCGGACGAAGATCTCGTGAAGGGATGGGGGCCGAAGATCGAAGGTATGGAGTCGCACGCCGCCCGAGACGAGTTCCTTGAGGACACCCTGCGGATCGACACCGTCGGCAAGAACGACCTCGGCCTGGCGCCCCGTATCGTTGACGTGCACCACACCCTGCATCTGATGAAGGGGCTCCAGGTTGCCCTCATAGTCGAGGTGGACGGCGCCACCACCGGCGCCCCGAACCTCATCGATGGGTCCATCGACGATTTTCCTCCCCCCATCGATCAGGACAACATGGTCGCAGATCTGCTCAGCCTGCTCCATGATGTGGGTGGAGAAAATGACGCTGCGACCGTCTGCCCGTAACTGGAGGATCACATCGCGCATCAGATCTCGATTGACCGGATCCAGGCCGGAGAAGGGCTCGTCGAGAACGATCAGTTCCGGATCGTGCAGCAAGGTCGCCAGAATCTGTGCCTTCTGAGCCATGCCCTTCGACAGCGACTCACAGGTCTGTTCGGTGTTGTCTCCGAGACCATATTCGTGCAGGCGTCGCATCGCCGCCTCACGGGCGGTGCGACTGGACATCCCCTTCAGGGTGCCGAAATACGCCACTTGATCGACGACCTTCATCTTCGGATACAGGCCTCGCTCCTCGGGCAGATAACCCAGACGTTCGCGTACCAGGGTCGGATCATCGACGCCGAGGACGTTCACCTGGCCTGTATCAGGGGCGAAGATGCCGAGGATCATCCGCATCGTCGTCGTTTTCCCCGCTCCATTGGGGCCCAGAAAGCCGTAGATGCTTGCGGGAGGCACCGACAGAGACAACTCGTCCACTGCCCGTTTTTCGCGGAAGGATTTGCTGACCCCGGTCAGCGTCACCGCATCACTCATGACCACCTGTCTTTTGCCCTGAAACGAGGGACCCTTTGCCTGGCACCACGGTTGCGCACTGGACACTTCTTACCAGTATATGATCAAATCGACTTCGCCGTCGCGGACAATACGGCCGCCCCTAGATTGTTACCCGTTTCGTGGTATATTTACCACATCAGTGCAACGTCTCCTGGACGACGATCGCCTGTGGAAACAACCTCGACAGCCATTCCCGATCACATACCCGACAGCGTCGATGCCGATCTGCATCGCCAGCTCTGGCATCGGATGCGCTGATCACGACGGAGGACTTCGTCACCGTCCTCGAGGTGGAGTACCGGGCCCTCACGGGTGATCCCATCACGACTCCCCTGCGGGAGATCTTTGCCAAAACCATCAGCAGCTTCAATCGAGAAAACCCCGACCGCTACGTCGCTGTAGGGGTCCAGAATTCTGTGCGTCGCGCCTTCGAGTCAAACTGCTTCAAACTCGAGTGGGACCTGCGTCGAATCGAGGATGTGGGCAGCCGCTCGATCGCCTGATTCAAGTCACGAAATCTGGTCCAGGGTCTGCTCCGGAATGTGAATGTGAGCACCACCGCCATCAATGACCTCGAGTTTGTACAGAATGCGGTCGACGTCGTGTCCGGTCGCAAGCCTCGCACGCAAACACGAACTCGATGAGCCTCTCGACGAGGCTGATCTGCCCGATTTGGTCGAGGACGAGCCGGCCCCACCGAACCAGAGGCGTCCACAGAGGAGCCGATCCCGGAGGAAACGCAGGAGGCCCTCAAGGATGGCACCATCTCCGATGGCGAACTGCAGGCGCGACAGGCCGAACAGGATCAGGCCCACGCGCGGCTCGAACATCGAGAGATGGGCCGTGCCGCTGAACGTGTTGATCAATACGTCCAGCAAGGGTATCTCACCACAGATGAAGGCGAGACGGTTCGCCAACTCAGCGACATCGACAAGCGCGAGAAGAGTGGTGAAATCGACGCAGAGGAAGCCAGTCACCTGCGCAATTCTCTGCTCAGCGACGACCTGTGCACGAAACTGGAACGGAAGGTCAAGGGCGCCGTCGACCACGCCGTGCGATTCCTTCAAGCCTTCGAGTCTCTACAGCGTGTATCGACGTCCATCGACGAAGGTCTGCGTTTTCTGATTCACCACAAAAACATCCTCGATTCGGAACTCGGGCCTCGTGAACGCGGACTGGCGGCGCAGGAACTGCTCGAGGATCGCGAAATACTGCGTCTGGTCATCGACATCATGGACCGCAAGGATCGTGAGATCCGTATGATCTCCGTCTGCCTGCCGCCTTACAGCTACATCGTCAAACGTGGCAATGAACGGATCGGTAATCTGACCATCGAGGAAGACTTCGTCGACGACCTGCGCGAACTCAAGGCCGACGACATGTCCGACAAGCTGCATTCAGATGACCCCATGGTGCGGGTCCGACCCGCTGCCGACATACGCTGTCTTGTGGCCATTCTCAACCACCTGATCAAGGCGACACCGTGGCGCAAGGAAGTCCGCATGCTACGCGTCCGGGCAACGCTGAACCAGCTGTCGGTCACGATCTGTGTAGCAATGGCAACCTGCTGGTCCGACAAGCAGTTACGAATACATCTCGTCGGTGCTCCCAGTGAGACCCTATATTGCAGGAATGGAAGCCTCGTCGAAATCGCCGCAAACAAACGAGCCACCAGATGCGTCGGGAAACGTATCTGCCAGCGCGTCGGGACCGCAGGACGGGCCATGCGTGGCTCCGGGACAGTGCGGGGACTGCCGCCACGCTCGTGTTGTGCACGGTGGGCACTCACAATTCTATCTATGCCAGCGCGCCTCCGAGGACGATCGGTATTCTCGTTATCCTCGTCTCCCCATGCTCGACTGTCGTGGCGCTGAGCCCGCTTCTGACCTCAAAGTTAACCCGCGCCACCGACCTGGTTACCACACCTGACACTCGCGACCTGACTGACGAAGGCCATGGCGAAATCGCCCAAGACACGTGGCACGCGTCGCAAGAAGCGGTCTCGCCGCCGCCGGCCTGATCCTGGCGCTGCCCGGCTGTTGGTTGCCGTCGCGATTCTGCTCGTTCTGGCCATCGTTGGGTTTATTGCCTTTGACGATCGCCACTGGCATGCATTCGATGACGCCGGCGATGGCGCATTTGCACGTCGAAACTATGAGTACGCGGAGAGTATGTATCGAAAGGCGCTGCTCGAGGCCGAGCGATTAGAGGATCGACAACTGATCGCTGCGACCCTGTCGGATCTGGAACGGATCGCTCGAGCCAGCGGTCGTTCGGCCGATGCAGCAAGTTATGCGGCTCGACGGGCCGCCCTGGGGCGCTGAATCCCGCCCAGAGGGCGTGATACCCCGGCAGTTGCCAGAATCAGGCAATCGTGGCTATCCTAGAGGGCGACGTCCCCCCCCCCCCCCCCCCCCCCCCCCCCCCCCCCCCCCCCCCCCCCCCCCCCCCCCCC
>MDTC01161004.1_pt1 | contig 19459 bp, 8 predicted proteins | sample 811181 | NCBI WGS metagenome assembly MDTC01 (sample SAMN05326644, study PRJNA326480) | marine metagenome | isolation source: seawater | place: Pacific Ocean: North | collected 2011
AGCTTGCATCGCCGCACCCGCCATTGTCCGTAAGACACTCGTCGATATCGATACAATCAGCAAAACCGCCGACCTGATTGGCGCAGGTGAAATAGGTCGCATCGCACCCCCCATTGTCCACAAGGCATTCGTCAATATCGCTGCATACGGCTTGGGCCCCAATCTGATTGTCACAGTTGAAGAAAGCTGCGTCGCCACAGCCACCGTTGTCGGTGGCGCACTCATTGACATCTGAGCAGAGTGCTGCTTGACCCTGGCGGTTGTTACAGGCAAAGAAGACAGCGTCGCCGCAGCCTCCGTTGTCCGTTAGGCATTCGTCGATGTCCATGCAAGCCGGCGCCGCACCCACTTGATTAAAGCATCGGGTATATGCGGCATCACCACAGCCACCGTTATCCGTCAGGCACTCATCGATATCAGCACAGATGGGGGCGGCCCCGATTTGATTGGTGCACGTAAAGCGGGCGGGCTCACCGCAGCCTCCGTTGTCGGTCTCGCATTCATTTATATCGGCGCAACTCTGACCATCCCCGGCGTACCCCGCCTGGCAGCGACAAACAACGCCGCCAATGGCATTCTGGCAGGTGGCATTGACATCACAACTGCCGTTGTCTTCTAAACATTCATCGATATCGAAGCAGACCTCCCCGTTGCCCTGAAATCCGGCGTTGCAGGTACAGATGCGCCCGCCGATGGTGTTGGTGCAGAGTGCGTCGGCAGAGCAGCCACCGTTGTCCACAGCACACTCATCAACATCGGCGCATGGCGTGGCGATACCACCACCGATGTACCCGGCAGCACAGGTGCAGAGATAATCAGTGTCACTGCCCTCGATGTCTGAGCACACCCCGCCCGGCCCGCAATCCACATCCGCGCAAAGCTCAACATTGGTGCATGGCCGGTTCAATCCGCCGCCGGCATACCCGGCATCGCAAGCACAGGTATACTGACCGGCAACGGCCTCACCTTCTAATTGATTACAGGTCCCGCCAGGGCCACAGTCTGCGCCCAGGCATTCATCGATATCCTGGCAGGGTGAACCGACGCCTCCCCCCTCGTAGCCAGGGTCGCAGACACATGTGTACCGGTCGGCAACACGTTCACCCTCGTCATGGACGCAGGTTCCGCCCGGCCCGCAATCTACGTCGGCACATTCGTCGATATCTGTGCAATCGATACCATCACCGACATAGCCATCTAAGCAGGTACACGAGAACTGACCTAGCTCGTTTTGGCACTGGGCGTTTTCGTTGCAGCCGCCGTTGTCCGTCAGGCACTCATCCACATCAAAGCAGACCTCCCCCGGCCCCTGGTAACCTGAATTACAGGCACATTCGAAGCGACCGACCACATTGGTGCAGGTCGCGTTGACATCACAGGGCGATACGTCCGCAGCGCATTCGTCGATATCGACGCAGGTGGCGTCAATGGGTTCAAACCCAGGGGTGCACCCACATTCAAAGCCACCATCGACATTGGTACATAGCGCATTTGGTCCGCATGGAGAGGGCTGTGCAGCGCATTCATCAATGTCGATGCATTCGCCCTCCATCAGAACAGACCCGTCGGCGCATTCAGTGATCAACGGCTCACCAGCATCGGCTTCAATGGACGCGTCGGCATCGTCTGGGCCAACATCTACAGCCACTGAGTCGGCGTCCACATCTTGAATGGACCCATCTGTGGAGAGCCGCGACCCGTCGTCGGCCTGGTTCAGTTCGCCACCACCATCGGAGTCGCTGGATTCACAGGCTGTAAACGCACACAAAAAGAGCATGAAGAGAAGTCGAAACGTAGAAGAATGCATGGCTGGTCCTTGGTCGCAGTACACTGGTGAGCGATCGCGCCGTGTTTAACTCAAAATGAAGCGATACACACCCATCAAATCAAGTTGGCTGGCATTTTTTGCGGATGATGACCCCTTGGAATGAGATGCTATTAGAATTAGCCGGCTGCCTACTCTGAAATCGCTAAGGCTGAAAAAAAAGAACACGCAGCAAATCTATTGAATCAAACTCCCGTATCGCGCCCTGTCGTGCCCAATATCCACACACTCCGAAACGCACTGGCATCGCCGCACCTAAACTGTTGACTCTTGACGCCATCAGCGGACAATGAGTCTAGAGACCCGCTTCGTCTAATATGGACTCGAATAAGTCTACTCGCTCGCTCAAACTGTCGATGGTCTCGGCCCAAAAGCCGGGCTCGCTCAAGTCAACGCCGAGATGTTTGCGCGCAATCTCCTCCGCGGTCATTCGACCGGTATCCCGCAACAGCTCAACATAATTCTGAAAGAAATGATCTCCAAATGTCTCACGACGGCCATAAACACCTAAGCTGAAGAGGTATCCAAAGAGATAGGGGAAGTTGTAAAACGAGATGTAGGACATATGAAAATGCAGCTTGCTCGCCCAAAACATCGGATCGGGTTCCGCCAGCGCGTCGCCATACCACGTCGACCATGCATTGCTCATCATGGCCTTTAATTCAGCGGGTCGAAACGGACGTGTACTGCGTCCTTCGCACAGTTTTTCCTCGAATGTGAACCGCGCCGGAATGTTGAGCATGAAACTGGTCATCGCCCGCATCTCTGCCCAAACCATATCCAGACGAGCCTGTAGCGATGTGGACTGCCGTAACAGGGCATCCCGCACCAAGGTCTCGCCAAAGGTACTTGCGGTCTCAGCTAACGACATGCCGTAGTCTTTCTGTGCCTCTGGTAGGTCCCGCATGACCCATGAATGATACGCGTGTCCCAATTCATGAGCTAAGGTGATGACATTGCTCGCACCGCCGCTATACGTCATGTACACTCTGGGCGTGTTCGATTTCCGAAAGCCCGTACAATAAGCGCCCGGGCGCTTATTGGGGCCCACTGTCCCCTCGACCCAGGCATTTTCGTCCATCATGCGAACAAAATCGCCCATAGATGGGTCCACCTCATCGAAGGCATCGGCAATCTGAGAGAGCGCGTCAGCGTAGGGTATGGGCGGGACTTGGGCGTCCGATATTGAGGGGGCTGGTGCCCGGACATCCCAGGGCGCGAAGTGAGATTTACCATACGCTCGCGCCTGTAATTTTGCGGCCCGCTGCGCCAGCGGACGATAGGTCTCCGTAACGCTCATCAGAGTCTCGAGGGTCACTCGGCTGATCCGACTCATGTGCACTGGTTGGTCGAGATAATGCTCTGTTTTCATGACGCTGCGCTGCGTACGCATCTCAAGGCGCCAACCCGAGATGGCGTTGATGACAGCGGCGCAAGCCTCCTCATGGACAGACCATCCTGCATTGACGCCCAACCAAGCCTGTTTTCGCTGCTGTTCATCACCGCTCAGAAGCAGGCTAGACGCCTCAGCGAGGCCCATAGATTGGAGGCGTCCATCGACCTCGACCGGGCAGACAAGCGTACCAGAAATTTGTCCGTAGAGTTGATTCCATGCGTGCAAGCCATCTTGGGCCAAGCCCTGTATGAGCTGCTCCTTATCCAGCCCCAAACGCGTGTGGCGCCGCGAGCGTCTATGGTTGATTTCGAAATCACTGGCCGCGAGGTCGTCGGCGCTCAAGAAATGTGCGATCACGTCTGCGTCGGCGCTGTCCAAAAACTGAGACAGCGGTTCGCTGAGCACGGCATGACGTTTATGGTATTGGGCAAGCCGGCCCACTAATTCACGCGCTTGAGCATCGCGTCCATCGACCGAGAGGAGGCATTTTGCAAAGACAGCGAGGTTACTCAGGAGGACTTCCGCCCGAGCACGAAGCCGGTACAGGTCTTGAGCATCGCTGACATTTCCATCGCCAAAGCCTGAGTTCACGTCATACATTTGGTCCAGAATCGAACCTGCTTCGCTCAGATCGTCTGCAATCTGTGGGTCATCGACATCTCTATACTCAGCGCTTAAGTCCCAACTGGGTCCCTGGACATTCGCATCACTCATTTAGGCAACTCCACTGTGCGTTACCTTGCCATCTTGACACACATCGTAGAGGACCGCACGCACGAGACCTGGTGGGAGACCATGGGCCTATCGGCGAGTTGACGAACGGGCTGAAATCAGACCGATTATAGCCACATTCTAGCTGCGCGCGCATGAGGCCGTACAATACACAGTGGACTCAAACCAAAGCCCCAAAAGACAGGTTTACGCAGCCAGAATGAAAGACAATTCTTGAACGGCCTGGGGTACTCTGACTGAAAAAATTGAGTCAGCCTACAGGCGAGGTCTCTATCAGGCCGAGGCCTCACGAATCCAAGAGCGTCTGCACCGTGTCGATTGCTCTGGCTAGGGTCGATTCGGCAGTGACGTCTGTCTCTTGCGCCAATCCCCTCGCCCGCGCCAGGTTGGCCAACGCATCTGCCCGACGTAGGGCCAGGATTTCAATGTGAGCACGCTTGCACAAGGCGACGCCCAGTTCGATTAGGTCGATGCCTTCTAATTGCGCCTGGCCATCATCGACCATAGCCAACGCGTCGTCGAGCGAACCCCGTTTCGCGTTCAACAGGGCTAAAGACGCCCGAAAGGCACCAGAGCCGAGTCGGTCTTCCATGTCATCGCATAAGGTCACCGCCTTTTGCAGATAGTCTATGGCCTCTTGCTCACGACCCATATCGGCTAAGAGGTCGCCCATATTGCCAAAGGTATAGGCCTCTTGTCGGCCGAAGCCGACGGCTTTCTGAGTTTCTAATGCCTCATGGTAGCGTTGTAATGACTCGTCTCGGCGGCCCTCAGCAGCGTAGAGAAACGCTAGATTTCCGAGCGCAGTAGAGAGGCCGATTCGATCTCCTAAGCGCCGGTGCTGCTCCAAGGCGGTCAAGTACATGTTCTCCGCTTTTTTACGTTCCCCACGTTGGTCATACATCGTGGCCAGGTGGATGGAGTGATTAGCGGACTCGCGCAGGTCCTGGCGTTCATTGGCCAACTCGATACTGCGCTCTGAAAGGGGAATTGCAGAGTTGATTTCCCCCTGGCGACACATCACCTTCGAAAAGGTGTCGAGTATATGTTGTTCAAGGGTCTGGTCTCCAACGTCCTGGGCACGCTGGAGGTGGTTTTCAAAGGTTGTGCGTATGTCACGCGCTTGTCCGATCGACGCCAAATAGAAGGTCTCCATATTGGCGATCTTAAGCTGTAACCTCGAATCGGCCAGTTGAGTTGCGTGTCTCTTGGCCTCACCGACCGCCTTTTCAAATTCGCGCCCATCATGTTGTCGTAGGCACCAGGCGGCATATTGCGCCCAACTTGGACCTGCAAGGTGTGCAGGCAACTCCGATTGGGTCAGTTTTTTCGCGATGGCAACCGCGCTGTCGAGAGGTCCTTGAATTCCATAAACACTCAGCAGAGCGGAGGTCAACAATGACGCCTCTTCAAAGTTTTCAATCCGAATGGCATCATCTAAAGCGAGCCTAAAATTATCCATTTCCACGTCGTATTTGGTGAGAAGCGTACGCGCATCGGGACCATTTAAGCTCCTTAATCTAGACGACTCCGCATACGCAGAATAGTGAGCACTGTGCCGCGCTTTGACCGCGTCGGTCCCAGACGCTCTGTCGTCCTCTAAAGCCAGCGTGGCATCGAGTTCGTCTTGGCGTTGTGCCGCATATTCACGGAGGCTTTCATACATGGTGAATCGAACCATCCCATCCAAAGGCGCACGCCGTTGAATCAGGTGCTTATCGACCAATGCACCGATCACCTCTTCTAATTCGAACTGGTCGTCTGTCGGCAAGTGGATAACGGCTTCTGCTGCTTCGAGCGTAAATCCACCCCGGAAAAGACTCGCTTGCGCACACACGCTTTGTTCAACGGGATCCAGAAGAGACCACGACCATGCGATGGTGGCTTGCATGGTCGCTTGACGGTCGCCAACTCGTGTCCCACGGGTCTTCAAAAGGCGAAACCGCTGCGTCAGTCTATCCTTTAATTGGACAAGCCCAAGAGTACGCATTCGCTTGGCAGCCAGCTCGATTGCAAGGGGGATTTGGTCCAATTCAATGATGATACTCTCGATGATGGGTCGATTTTCAGCCGTGCATTCAAATCCGGGCGCGGCCCGAGACGCGTATTCCGTAAACAGATGTACAGCATCGTCCATGGGAAAAGGGGTCACCGAGAGCACATGTTCACCTGGGATTCTAAGGGTCTCGCGACTGGTGACGAGAAAACAGGCCAGCGGTGCTTTTTTAAGCCACACACCGAGAGTCGCCTCGGCGTGTTCGACCACGTGCTCAAAATTATCCAGAATCAACAGGCACCGTTTTTTGCCCGCCAATGTCTTGGCCAATTGCTGGATGGGATGGCCCAATTTCAGTGGCACTTCGAGGGCATTGGCAACAGACGTACAGACCCCATTTAAGGAGTGCACTTCAGAGAGGTCACAAAACCAGATGCCCCCTGGATACTGTCGCTGATTTTCTTGTCCATGCTGAATGGAAAGACGGGTCTTACCAACACCGCCGGTCCCGGCCAACGTCACCAGCCGCTGCCCTGTAATGGAAAAGGCCTGTATCATGTCTCCCAGTAGATCAGATCGCCCGATAAATGGCGTGGCATGGTAGGGCAGATGGCAAGAGACATCCTGCTCCATAATGGTGATGTCTGACACAATGGTCGCCAGGCTGACAGCAGACTTTTCTGGATGACTTAGGTCAAGAGTCGGTTCGATGCCACTGGGTAAAATCACAACAGTCCTAGAGGCTTGCTCCATTCCGTTATGCCCATACTGCGTCCGCCATTGATCGAGAGACCGCCGAACAGCACTGACCGATGCGGGGCGATTCTCGGGTTTCTTTTGCAAGAGTTGGTCGCGGATGTCCACAAGGCCCTGGGGCGTATCATCTGGCAATGGCGGGAGGTTATCGAAGTGTTTGGCCATCAAGAGCGGGGTGTTCGTTTCGCTGAAAGTCGGTCTGCCGCGCAAACATTCGTCGAGGATAAGGCCGAGACCATATATGTCCGTCAACTTTGACGGTTCGTTGCCGTAGAGCATCTCGGGTGCCATATACTTCGGTGTACCCACGACGCCAAAAGGCTGAGCGTTTTGTTTGTCTCCTGGACCCAAGATCCGTGCAATCCCAAAATCTAAAACCCGGGTAATCTCGCCGCGCCCAGAAATGGATTCCACCATAATATTGGCCGGCTTAAGGTCTAGGTGCAGAATGTCCATGGCGTGTGCCTCTGCCACAGACTCGCAAACCTCGCTTAATATTCGAGCCGCTCGCGACGGATTCATTGCCGAGACGGACAACTCGCTGGCAAGGGTCTCCCCCGCGATCAATTCCATGGCGAAATAAGGGTATCCATCGTCGGTTTTACCGTAGTCGTAGAGCCGAACCGTATGTGGACTTCGGAGATTGGCGATGATGCGTGCCTCACGCTCGAACGGCTCCATGGCCGAGGCGTCGTCTGCCGTCGCACGGCAGACTTTGACTGCTACGGGTCGGTCCAAGGGAGACTGCAATGCGCTGTAGACTGTCCCAAAGCCACCCTGACCGAGAACAGAGCGCAAATGATATCGCCCGCCGATGGTCTTTTGAGACGCAGATTTCAACTGAGAGTCACCTGTGTTCATTGCGTCTCGAAAGCCCTCGTATCTGAGGTTTGAAAACAGTGCCTATGGTAATCAAAAAGACCACCGCCCTTCTTGAGAGTGGCATCACATCAGTGTCCACTCTAGCCATTCACTCACCTATTTGACGCCCATGGGTCTGGTCACTAACCAAACGCGGCCGCGCCAGCAGGATAGAAAGGTCAAAACCATTTTGGCAAGGCCCAACCGGATCCCATCAGACCGCTTTTTTTTAAAGAACGCCTCCAGCGGGACAAACTTGAAGCCTAAGAAGACTGTCCAAGGAGCCAACGACTCTGAAAAATAAATCCTATGACCCTTAGGGCAACCACATAAGCTGGTCTGAAATGAGGTTTTGCTGCGCCGGTAGGCCAGCCCCCTTCGTCAGGATGAGCAACTGTAGTGAGACACACCACCGGCATTGAAGAATTCCCTTGGCTTGAGTCGATCATACTTTTCGGCCAGGCCCGGTGGCGGTTCATCATATGGACGGCTAAACACCTGTTGCAGCTCATGGACCAGGTGATTATCGCCGCCTTCGGCCGCCTTATATGCAGGCGCGACCAACCACTCCCGCCACCCGATGCTCGGGTTCGTCTGCTTCATCGCGTTCGAGATGGCCTTCATGTCACCCGCGCTGGAGATAAGCTCGCGCCAACGGCTAAGCCAGACTCGCCATCGCCCATCGAGTTCGTCTGACGTGGGCTGATAGACGCTCTTTTTTAAGGCATCTAAGTCATCTGGAATATGAGAGAGCGCCCTGAAGAAGATGGTGTAGTCCACCTTGGTCTCGACCATGAGGCGCAGCAACTCATGTAAAAGCGGGCTGTCCAAGGTCTGAAGACCTAATTTCCGAGCCCACATTCGCTCGAGCTCTTTCTCCATCGCTGGACCGAAACCGTCCCGGATTGCCTCGAGGTTATCTAAGGCCTCTGCATCCTCCATGAGTAATGGTCTTAAGGCTGAATAGAACATCTGAAAATTGGTTTGGGCGGCTGCCGGTTGGTTTAAAAAGCAGAAGTGGTCACCGCCTCCGGTCCATGGTTGAAACCGCGGCTCGAAAAGCTCGCAAAAGCCGAAGGGGCCATAGTCGAGGGTAAATCCACCGGCAGCGCAATTGTCACTGTTAAAATTCCCTTGGCAATACCCCACCCGAAGCCAGTTGGCCACCAGGCTGATGAGCCGTCCACGAAACAATTGCGCCAGTTGAAGCACTTGGTTGTTGAAGGGTAGGCTCGACTGGATCTCTGGCCGGTAGTTTCTCTCAATGAGGTGCTCTACGATCATCCGAAGTTCATCGAGCGCATTTGGATGAGCACTCTTGCGCGCTCGCCGAGCAAATAATTCAAGCTGGCCCACCCTGAGAAAAGAGGGGGCCACTCTGGTGGTGATGGCCACGGGCGTATTGACCAAGATGTCTGGGTTGTAGGACCTCGAATGCTCAGAATACCACGGTCGTCGGACCGTTTCACTTTGTGACCGATAAAGCGTCAATGAGCGGGATGTGGGTACACCGAGGGCATGCATAAACTCCTGGGCTAAAAACTCACGCACGCTGGACCGCAGGACGGCACGGCCATCGGCACCACGGCAGTATGGCGTTCTGCCACCGCCCTTTAATTGCATTTCCCAACGCGCTCCCTGAAAAACCCCCTCGAATATGGAGATGGCACGGCCGTCCCCGTAGCCGTTACCGGTTCCGAAGGGACACTGCTGATTGTATTCGGTCCCATAAATTGACAACGCGTAGCCGGTGGCCCAACCAAGAGGCTGCATCGGCTCTGTGGCCACGCGGCTATCACCGGAGAACAGACGACTGAAGTTATCATCATGTGCGAGGGTCTCGCTGAGCCCCAGTTCATTAAATAAGGCGCTGCTATGGGCGACATAATCTGGTGCCAAAATCGGTGTGGGCCTGACGGGTACATAGTGTCCGGAGCGTACTTGCCGAGGCTCATGGTCATGGCCGTCTTCAGTGGACTCAGGGTCCGCATTGAGGGCGGCCATCAGGGAATAATCGACCCGCTCGACAAAATCGTCGAAGGTGGTTTTTTGAGGGAATTTCATGTGGTCGTCCATAGGCTGTGTGGCTCAATCTTTCTGGTTTCATGTCTAGCATTGTAACGGATTGATCAGCCCCTTACTCGTAAGGACTTCACACCGCCTCGTCAACTCTAAGAGTAGATGCATATCACTCAGCCAACGATGCACTCAACTGGTATCAAAATGGGGTCTTTTCAAATAGATGATGAGTTAGGCATAGGTCACTGCAGGTGGTTTTAGAAACGCGCACACCAACCGTCGACACTCTCCCATATAAAGCGCGACCGATGCGTCCGTCAGAAGCCTCAATCCAGAGCAGCATGTGCTCATCCTCCAGTACGCATGCAGCAGCGGCGGTCGGTGCCAAGTGATGTTCAACGAATTGCAAAAGAGAAAAGCCTGTCACCGGCGCCTGCAGGAATGATCGTGGGTGACCACCCCCAAGTCGAATGATTCCGATGGCCTCAATCTGAACTTTTTAGCCGAAGAGTGCATTACGGACCAGAGCCGCCGACATACAATGATACACGCAATGATGATCGGCTGTTGTCAAAGCAACAAAATCAAAGTTATGGCTACGTATTCTGATGTAAACAACGACCCAGTCCTCATAGTCATACCTCACCAATCATCAGCCGAAGAAATCACATACCAGGCTTATCGTCTTTATGGCTTAGTTAACTTTTCAGTAACTTTATGAAATCTGACAATCAAAACACTTGCAAACCAAGAGATTAAATTCTTATTTTCCGGTCAAGTGCTCGGCCAAGTTGAGCTTAGTGGCAACGATTTTGGAGAACAAAAAAATGACGTTCGGTCGTAGACCTCTGCATCTCCTGCGAGCTGACGCAGGCGCCATTCACCGTAAATCGGGCCGAGAACAACGAGACTGAATATTGCTATAATGTTGGGTTCTTGGACCATGATGACAAACCAGAGGAAAAACCCCGGTAGGGCCCCCATAACATAGATTGGGATCATAAATACTCCAGCCAGAATCGTCTGCGCGGGCGTGAAGAAAAGGCTGGCTAAAATGCCAAGTAGATAACCACCGATATATTTCGAGATGGTGGTCATCACCGCTTTCAGATTCATGACAAGACACCTTCAGTGCTGGTACAAATTGGGTTCATGTGCAGACAGAGCTGACAAAGGGCTTTATTCCCGCACAACGGGAAGACAGTGTAGTCATATTTCATTGGGTAACGCCTCCACAAAGCCACACGCCGGTCAGTGCATCTTCGCCCTGACCGATGAACGCCCAAACTTGTTCATCCATGATTTGTTTCTCAGTCTTGGCCATTTTTGACAAATGGGTCACACGTCTACGGTGGGGGTTTGAAAAACACCAAGGGCAATCAGTTTGACTTGAACGAGCATGGACCCGATGACAACACGCAAATAAGCCGGGCTCAAGTCACTGAGATTGCGCTCACTCCGCCTTTGCGGTGACCCCTGCTTTCTCGTATAGCTTGGCACAAATACGCCAGACTCGACTCGGTTTGATCGGCGAATCCGCATCGAGGAACGTTGTCGCCCGCGCAAGATCTTCGATGGTCTCAGACATCACCCTCGGCGTCTCAGATTCCAAGTAGGCCAAGTGTGTCTCTAGTTCATCCCACAGACCCAATTTCGAGGCGGTCAGGCTGGCATAACAGTGCGTCATATGCACGCCATCAACTGCATCAAAGAGCTGAGCACTTTTGGCGGAGTGTGAAATGGTCTCGTGCGCCTCAGCCCACCGAGAGGTTTTGACGTAGGCTGTGGCCAAACAGTATTCCGTAGCCCAAACATCTGCATTGCCAATGCGCCTCAGCGCATCGACAGACCGACGAAACAGGGTTGTCGCGCTGTCTACGTCGCCCCGAGCCAGTTCCAATTGCCCGCCGACCATAGACAAAATCCCAATGTGATAGGTCGGTATCGTCTCGTCGATCAGTTCAAAAGCGGCGTCGGCGGCTGTTTTTGCTTCGTCAAGACGGCCCTGCCCGGTCCAAAGTGAAATCAATCCACGGAGAGCATCGACCTGAAGGCTGCGATAAGCAGGGATTCCTTGAACCTGGACCAGAGTTTCTTTGAGTAACGTCTCTGCCTCATCATGCTGGCCTGCGTAGGTCAGAGAGTACCCCAGGTAATTGCGAGTGCTGTGAGCGGTCTCCTGGTCTCCGATCTCTTCTGCGACCAGCAGGGCATCCCGCTGATGTTCAATGGCGTCTTTGAGACGACCAAGACCACCTAAAGTCAGTGCGCGTTCAATCAACCCACGAGCGAGCCCAAGGCGAAGATTGGCCTCGCGACAGCGCTGGTTTAATAGCCCGAGTCGATGCGCAGCTCGTTCGCGGTGACCCGTCGCACGAGACACAAAGTGCCAACGACTTGCCATCAGCTGCCATTCGTCGGAGAGCAGTCTGTACCCACTCTGTCGTAGTGCGGATGCCTCATGCATGATGACCCGCTGTGTTGCCCTATAGTCATGCATTTGTGCTGCATCTTTGCGTGCCTGCTCCAGCGGTTCGACGGCTTTGTCCGGGCGTCCGCCTCGCAACCAGTGGAATCCGATGCGTTCATTGGTTGCACTCCGACTGCTTTGAAGCATCTCTGCAATCAAACGATGCCACCGCTTTATCCGCCCTGAGTTCTGGGCGTGAGAGACCAGAAAATCCCTGAAAAGGACGTGTTGAAAAGACCAGCCGTGAAAATCATCACACCTGACTAACTCGCCCTCTTCGAGCTGCGATACCAAATAGGCATCAGACGGGACCGACGCAGACTCGCAGACAGTCGTCCATTCATCTCCATCGACCTGAACCCCGATAATGGCTGCCAGCTCCAAGCTCTGCCAAAGAACACCGTCCACCTCGACAAAGGCAGTCAATCTGTCCCACCAAACTCGATTGATTGACTCTGGTAGCGTGAGTTGAACCTGACCGTGGAGTCGAAAGCCATCTCGTCCTCGTACAAGTGAGCCTTGTTGAATCCAGTGGTTGACCATGGATTCGAGAAAGAGTGGATTCCCTTGAGTTTTCTCAACAGCGGCATTGAGTGTCTCACCGTCTACCCGCAATCGTTGGCTGACGATTTTTGCTAAGTCAGCGGGGGGCAGTGGGTCTATCCGAAGCATGTCCGCAAGACCGCTGACGACCCATGGATTGAATGTGACGCAGGCGGGGTGCCGGTCATGGACTAAGTCAGCGCGCAGAGTACAGACGACCAAAACAGGGATGTCAGACCATCGGGATGCCAAGACCTCAAGCCAACCCAAGGCCGTATCGCCCCACTGCACATCATCGATACTCACAATCATCGTTCTCGTACGAGAGAGTGCGGCCAAGAGCTGAGACAATGCTTCAAAGCGTTCAACGAGACCAATTGGCCGATTTTGAGGGCGGGTCTCATGGGTTGGGCGACCATCATCGAGAATCGCCTTGAGGGCATCGGAGAAGTCGGCTAGACCGAGACGCGAACACAATTGGTCAATCTGTGACCAGGCCTTCTCCGGAGGCATGCCCTGTACTCTCAAGGCTCTTCGAAGCATTCCGGCCAAGCCGCAGGAATTGCTGTTGGGAAACTCATGGGTCATCACCCAGGTATCAGCCACGCCCGTTGCGTGCGCGTGTTCCCTAAGCCAGCGAACCAATGCACTCTTTCCGATGCCCGGTCGACCAGTGAGACCAACGATACCGAGGGACTTCTCATCCCTCGCGGCTTTCAAGGCCGACCAGAGCGCTGAGCGTTCAGCGTCTCGACCGATGATGTTTGAATTCGACCACGCGAATAAAGCGCGTCCGAGGCCATGCTTGGCCGGTCCAGCGGAGTCGGTCTCTTGCGACGCCCATGATGAGGGGATCTCCGGTAACTCCGATGGTCTGACCAGTGTTTCCAAGGATTTGAAATAGACTGGGACATCGACAGGTGCCGAAGATTTAGTGGGGTCTATGAGGGTATCATGAGTCCATTCATCCTCCTGATTTAAGAAAATATCTAGATCAGACGGATGGTCTGTAGCAGCCGGGACGGGGGCTAGCTTGAGTAAGTCAAAGATAGCGTCCGCGGCGAATTGATATCGACGGTGAGGTGCTTTGTGGAGCAGACGTTGGATCCATTTGGCCAAACCGTCGGGTACATCGAATCGTGGTGTCATCTGTGGAATGTCGGCGCGCAGATGCGCGGTGGCGATGTCGGGGAAACTAGCCCCCTTAAATGGACGTTCGCCAGTGACCGCCAAGAATGTGAGACAGCCAACCGCGTATAAGTCCGTCCAGGGACCATACATGCACACTTCGCCACAGATTTGCTCAGGGGACATAAAGCTGGGCGTGCCAAAGATGGTTCTGCTGGCGGCCTCCGTCTGAACACTTTCTTCCACGAAGGCAATGCCAAAGTCAGACAAGACTGGCCCACGATCAGAGAGGAGAATGTTGTCTGGCTTAATATCACGATGAATGATGCCTCGGGAGTGAGCCATCCCAAGCGCGTCGAGCAAGAGCAGTAAGGTGCGCTGCAATGTCGGCCAATTCAAACTATCAATGGCGGAACTGAGGGTGCCTCCGTCGCTCCATTCCATGACGAAGAAGGGCGTATTTTCATCATAGAAATGGTCAGAGTCGGGGTGTATGGGGTGTGTCAACCGCCCATAATCCCAGATATCGATCACACCGGGATGCTCTAAGCGGGCTGTCGAACGCACCTCCCGTAGAAACTGCTCATCTAGCCGTGGCGTCATAAATCCATGGCCACGCGGGATCTTGATGGCGGCGGCATAGCCATCTGTCTTGTGTTCGCCCCTCCAAACGTCAGCGAAAGCCCCTCGACCCGCCAGTGATGTCAGTTCAAATGAACCAGCTAAACATTTCAAAACAACTGCCTAAAGATCACACCAATACAGCACCGAAATGATAGGCAAGTCAGAGTTCCTTTGGCAAACCCCATGTTCTCTTTGTAATGGGCGATAGCGCCGGGGGTGACGCTCTTGTTCACCAAAAGAGCCAAGGACCGTTGACTCCCCATTGTTTTTTTAGGTGGTTTTAATGTGTCAGAAAGAGCAAGTCGCTGAGCTGCGACCAGCTGTCCCCCGTCTCGCCTAGTCAAGGTTAAACCCAGACACGTCCACCGCGTGAGCCCAAGGGATTATCGTCGAGCCAGCCCAACTCAAGCACCGCCCATAGCCCAATTAGGATCGCCTCTGCTGCATCGTGTCGGAGAGACGTTGGCCGGTCTAATCCCGACCACTGGATTATTCGTCTCGCCAACACCGCGGCCTCAGCTTTGGCCACTTTCCGATTCAATTGTTTTCGAGGCAATAGAAATTGCCCCCGCCATTGTTCCGCACTCACCGTCTGAAATTGACACCCATGGTAATCCGCCCATTTTCTCCAAATATCGCCCAGATTACGGTCACCCTCAACGACGACATGGTCAATGGGACCTAAAGACTTAAAAATGCCCGGAATTCCTTTTTTTAAACTTTTGAGCGAACCAAAATGAGTCGATCGATACTTTAGGAGACGTCCATCGCGTCCATATTGAGCCAGGCCCGACCGAAGACCCAGGTCGACAGCAAGTAAGGTCGGGGTCTGCTTATCAATTCTCATGGTTGATTTCCAAGCAGGCAGAGTCATTGACAAGGTGCGACAACTAACCGAATCGTATCCAGGGGCGTCCGTGTCCCGATTATGTATTGTTTCGCCAATATCTGACAGACCATCCACTCAGAAAGAGGCTGTGGACCATTCGGTTGGCAGTCCTTAAAAGCCATCATCCATCAAAATAAATCACCTCACGGCAGATCAGCCTGGCCGACTAAAATCCATTGCGCCACATTTGTTGGTCGCTTTCCAAAGCCGTCATTAAGCAGCTTAAACCATGTGCGTCCGCGACTTGACTTTGGCGAAGTGTCACGAAACCGATAAACCCAAAACCAGTATCCATGGGACAAAAGACGATACGGGTGCATTTTGTAGAGCGCGAGAGCGAGGGCCGAATGCGAAGGCTCTGGGGTTCCGTACGCCTATCAGTCCATCTCGATTGATTGACGCTGGCAGGGTGAGTTGCACCTGACCGTGAAGTCGAAAGCCATCTCGTCCGCGTACACGTGTACCATCAGCTCATCTTGAACCTCTGATGGGTAACCGCGACATGGGTCATTGAATCCTCTAGGGCGGAGTACGTTTTGTTGAATTAAGGAAACGCAGCAAACCTGCGGCCACTTTCTGCTTGAGCCCTCCGGGGAAAGTCAGGCCTACTGGCTTGGCGAATACGCATGGAGGCCCCAAAATTAATAGCCCATTTCAGCCAAGCAGCAGATATGAAAGCCCTAGGGGCGGCTTTTTCGTGCAACTCGAGTTAGACGGCACCGACATCGTACACATGGTCAAGGCTGGCAAACAGGATCTCAAAGACGCAGAAGCGGAGCGCGACCTTGTGACCGCTTTTCTCGACACCCACTTTGGGGATGGTCGGACCCCTTTTCTACTCGTAGATGCCACGGGTCTTCAATCGATCACCCGCCGCGCGAGACAGTTACAGGCCAAGCTTCACCGCGACATGCCCTTCGGCGCCATCGCGGCCTATGGAGTGAAGCTCCCCTTGCGGATTCTGGGAGCAGTTCTGGTCAAAGTAACGACGCCCACCACAAGACCGACCCGTTTATTTCGTGATTCGGACTCAGCGCGCAAGTTCCTGATGAACCGAATCAGGCAAGCAGAGAGCCCTCCAAAAGAGATCGTAGGCAAGCTCACAAAAACGGTCGGTGCCGACCCTGACCGGCTTAGACAATTGTCGACAGAGGTTGATGTCACACAGCGCCGATTCGGTGATCACGACGTGCCGGCCATCTCGCCTGAGCAATGGAGGATACAGGTCCCGAATGCGCCTTTCACATCGCATTTCACGCTTCTTGGCGATGACATCCTCCTGTCGGAGAGTCGTGGCATCTGCACAGAAGCCGTTGTCGAAAAAAGTCAAACAATTTTAGCAAATGCCATGGATGAACTGGGCGCTGAGCGGATGTATTTCATTCATGATACAAGTCACTTAGGTTCGGTCACGCGTAAGGCGCGCATGGCCCTCAAGGCTCAATACCGCACCGATAAAAAGCGAGTTGCTCTCGTCGCTCTCGTCGGTAAACGCCATCACACAATTATGCTCAGATGGCTCAAAGCCATAGCGCCTAAGACCTTTGAAGGATGGGTCGCAGCTCAGAGCATCGAATCAGCGATGCAACGAATAAGAGAGCATCGGCGGAAAAGTCATAACCGTAAGCACCTGACAGACGGTCGCCGTCACCTAATTGGCCTAAGACGCCCCAATGATAAAAAACTGACACGCCGAGATCACACTGAGCTGGTTCAACTCATTGAAGAACAACGGACAAAGCTCAACACGTATGAACGTCTTGTGGACATCCTCGTTGAGAGAATGGGGCTTATCGCCTGGGGTGAGACAACGGGTCTGCCTCCCCTTCCCGATACGTTCGACGGAGATGAATTGCATGCGGTTGTCCTCAGCGCGCTCGAAGTCATGGAAGCGGATCTCATCGAGTCGGCGAACGAAGCCAATGTACGCATGAAAGAGGTTGAGGCCAGTGAGGCTAGGCTGGCCTTGTCACAGAGCGTGGCCGGCGTCGGAGGCTTTGAATGGGATGGCCTGAGCGATACCTTCCACTGCTCAGAACAGCTGTTCCACATCTTTGGCTTTGATGCCGGGACGCACCCGCCGAAGATCGAGCAATTTCTGACGGCACTTACAGACAGAAGGCTTAAAACAACAGCTGATTTAAAGGCATTCGTCACGAAATCGCCAGCCGACTTTGAGTCCGAGCTCGTCGTCTTGCGTTTAGATGGTGACAAACGCACGGTCTCCATTCGAGGTCGTGTTGAGACGCCCGGCACCGATGAGACAACTCGCCACGTCTACGGGACAGTGCACGATATCACTGAAATCGTACGAGCCCAGAAGGCAGAGCTTAAAGCGATGCGGGAAAAACGAAGACAGAATGAGGCTTTGCATCGGACGCTGATCGATCTAAGCCACGATGTCCGAACGCCACTTGCGTCCCTTAAACTCGGCTTGAGCAGCCTTGGACAAGGCCATGAACGCGGCTGGGTGGGCGCTTCTTTAAGAGCGGAAGTCGAGTATCTAGACGGTCTGTTTGCGAACCTCATGTCAGTCCTTCGGTATCGTTCGGAATCCATGGAACACAACTTTAGAGCAATCGACCCGCAAGACGTGATCGATCGGGTCATCACTCGCTTATCCGTTTTAGCCGCCGACAAAAACATATCCCTCGCGAGCGCCGGATGCGAGGAACCGCTGACCGTCATGGCCGACGCACTCACTTTAGAGCAAGCGCTGGCAAATGTGACTCACAATGCCATTAAATACGCTGAGGCAAACGTGGCTGTTCTGCTCGTCCGGCGAAATGAAGACTTGGTCATAGAAGTGCGAGATGACGGACCCGGAGTCTCTAATCTCACGATTCCAAAGCTGACAAACCGATACTTCCGAGATGCAAGTCGCTCCAACTCCAGTAATCGAGGACTCGGTCTTGGACTGTCAATCACTCGGGCGATTACGACCGACCACAAGGGCACACTGACGATACAAAACGAAGAGCGTAGCGGGACTCTCGTTCAGATTAGACTCCCATTGGCCGCGACTTAATCACAGCCCGCTGGCAGCTGTATCAGAGCCCTTTTAAGGCATCCAACTACGATAAAAGCCGAAGCCCACCGAAGACTTTTTTAGGGTTGGCCCACGTGAAAGACTCACGCATGAAGAGCGAATCCATCAGACTCAAATCAATCTATCTTTGGTGGCATTGAGCGCCACCGCTGCTCAAATCTCTGGCACCAATGGCCTGCATTTCGGACCAAATGGTCTCTTGTACATCGCATCTTTAATTAGCGGTTAAATCGTCGTCATCGCGTGGTCTGCCGGTCTTTCCACCGTCTAACATGTTTAACGGGATCGATATGGATAGCGACGGCCATTTGTTTGTCAGCGGTGAGGTCGACCGTGTCCTGTATCGGATACAAGCCCCATGGTAGTCGATGATACAGCGACTGATTGAGTTCAAACCCAAGGGCAGAACGCGCCGCGTCAACTCAGGGCACTATGTTCATGCATAACGCACCGAATTCGCCCCAAACCCGTCGGCTACCTATGCAGCTCCACAATGGCCCGCTTGACCCAACCATTACCCCGGGTCAATGAATGAGAATTTTGTTGCTCGATGGCAGCGTCCGTGGATATCGTCCCGTCGTCGCCCTGTTGGCGACCGCGCTCAGCATGAGCGTGCAACAAACCGAATTTCTTTTTTTTATTTTAGAGAATAAACTCGAGAAGAAGACGTCGGACGCCCCGCGCATCATTGGGGATCAGCGCTAAAGGAGAAAACTATGTTTCGTATGTCGATGATTATAACCGCCGCTCTGGGATTGGCTTTTGTGAGTTTAGACGCAGCTGCAGAACGTAATAAGACCTCGCATTCAGCAAAGAAGACAGCAAAAGTAAATAAGACGGACACAAAGGGGAAAAAGAAGACTGGTAAGCGTATTAAGAAGAAGTTTGGCAAGGTCAATAAGAGCGCATTTCGCGCAGACCCAAGCCCAAAGTGCGTTCGGATGTATCAGGCCTTCGCGCGGAAGTATCACACCTGCATGGATAAGTCTAACGACAAGACCCAATGTGGCGGGTGCAGTGACGCCAACGATGCCATTAAAAAAGCAACTGAGTCTGGCTGCTCTGTAAACCACTTGGATGGTATGATTAAAGACGTGGCCGGGATGGAAAAGAAGCTAGGCTGCAGGGCACTTGGCAGCGATGCCGATACGAATCCAACCGTAGAAGCAGA
>MDTC01153278.1_pt1 | contig 19455 bp, 3 predicted proteins | sample 811181 | NCBI WGS metagenome assembly MDTC01 (sample SAMN05326644, study PRJNA326480) | marine metagenome | isolation source: seawater | place: Pacific Ocean: North | collected 2011
AGTAGCATTAGAAAGTATTTCTCTAGGATCAGTAACCTGTAGTGAATATAATGGATCTCCAGCCTGAGCAGATCTATTTTGCGTATAGCTTTGCAGGATACCGCCAAAGGCAAGATGGTCTTTACCTCTCCACTTTGTGTCGTAATTGTACAGTGGGCTTTTGTCTACCCACGTATTTAGCTGGTCTTTTGTGCCTTTCTTCTCGATTTTTCTGAGGTAATGCTGGTCTCCCGGCTGTTGGACGATTTTTCCGCTTGTCTCTACTTCTTCAAAGTCTTCAGGAGCACCAATAGTATCTCCGTAAACGGGGTACGTTTCATCAAACGTTCTTCTATACGCCTGTTCAATAGTGGCAGGATTTGTGCCAAACTTAAAGTACACGGGAGTACCAACAACTGGAGGGCTAAATTGGTCTCCAGTAGAACCATTGTGGTAGGGATCGTCACCGCTTCCAAGTTCAGTAAGATCAGAAACGTTAAATTCATCATTAACTAGCTCGACAGAAAGTGTAGATACACTGTCTCCAAAGCCAGCGTTCAGACTAAAACTTCTGATGGAAGCTCCTAAGAATGTCTGTTGTGGTAGTCCTTCGTTGCCTTCTGTCCATGCGGCGTCAGATAAAGATCCGTGTACACCCTGAGTTATAACTGGATGTGCTGGCCATTCTAAGCCATACAACCCACTTGGCGGTATGATGCCATATGTCTGGTCTGGATCTCGTTCCTCTCTTGGTGTATCGTGCATTATTTATTCCTTAATATGGGTACGGTCTAAAAGGCGTAGCCAAAATATAATCTGAGACGTAGGGTATTTCAAATTGCTGGTCAGGTTCATTATTGTCTAGACCATGATGTATGTAGGGCTGAAATAAATTAAAGTCAGTTGCAACCTTTTTAGTTCCAGATTCAGTAAACTGACCCTTGATACCTTTAAAATGAAATATACCAGACTCATCCTCATTGATAAATAGTCCTGATGTGCCAGCAGCAAAGCCGTATGTCTGCACAACACCCGAAGTAATCCACCACTCTCTACTGTACCTAGTGTTTGCGACTTCTGAGTAATAAGACGGAAAGGGGTGATTGATACCACTCCCGTCATTATTGCTTGGGTCTTGTGAATGATCGTAAAAATGCGCCCACCCCTCAATGTTTGCAAGTGAGCCGTCATCTAGTTTTCTTACTAGATTTAAATACCCCGAGCCGGGGATAGGTAAAACGGCACTAGGTGGATACTTGTATGGAGGCAGCATTATTTGTCAAGCTCATAGGTGAATGAAATGTTAAAACTGTACGTCCCAGCTTTTGGGTTCCAGCTTTCAGAAGGTGGAGATATGAAACACTTTCTTACATTAGGTTCATTCTTAGGGCTAACTTCACTTAGCAATTTTGCTATTTGACCTGCTGTTGGCTCAACAATACTTGGCTTCTGTAGCATCAGTGGATTACGTCCTGAGCCGTAAGGTATCCTTGTGTAGTCCATAACTAAACTTAAAGATACATCTCTACGATGCTCTGTTCTTCCTCCCAGATATTGCAGAACAGGCCCAGTCTTTCTTCCGATAACAGGGATTGTCGCAAACACATCTCCGGGGTATGTGTCATTAATTTCTAAATTTTCTGATACTACCCCTGATATTATATTAGTTGGTCTGTTGTCAAATTGCAACTGATAACTTAAAGTTCCAGCAAATTTATTTGCACCAATAGTAACAGAATTTGGCTGACTATTTAGTGTTACCGCCACCATGTTATTTGCACGTTTATATATCTGACTGCCTACGCCAAAATAACCAGATAGTGCAATTTCATTATATTTATGTAATGCGTTATCGTATGCAGAAGACCCAGAAGCCGTGGGATCAAGGATAGAAGTTTCATCTGATCCACCATTTATAAATCCGCTAGGACTAAATGTAGAAAGACCAGTGACGTTTCCGTCCATAGACACTGTTACAAAAGGACTGCTCGTTGATGTGCTGACGTTGACAGTATAGTTCTCATACGCAACGCCGCTAGATAAGAACCAGTTTTCTGTTACTGAGTAAGAACCAGCAGCTTCGTCAATATTCTCGCTTCTTACTAGGTTATAGCCGCCATACTTATCAATTAAGTCTAAAGTACCGCTACCTATAAATTCTACGCCGTTGATATTTGTGAATTGATTAGGATAACTATTTGTGGCTTCGCGTCCAAGGCGATTAGTAACGAACTTTCTTGCAGACTCCCAAGCAGGTATTTTTAAGGGTGTGTCGCCCTCCCTGTGCATGAAATGAGTTTTACCAGTAGCATTGATAGAATGTGATATACGGTAAGATCTTGGTGCTATAATTTCATTAACTTCGTCTATAACTTCTCCACGAGAGTCGTCTACTTCTATGTTCCAGCTTTCAGAATAGTTCTGTATGAAAGCTCCACTGAGAGCAACAACTAAATCGTTTTCAGCTCCAGCTATTGTCTTTCTGTCTACCGACGTGCCAAATGCACCTTGGCCTTCTCCGCTACCCACCGGTATGAGTGTACCGTCTAAGTCTGCACGAACACCGTCAGCTTCTGGGTGTAATAAAATATCAGCTTCTAAAGTTATATTAAAATCAGATCTAAGAACATATGTACCTTCAGAGAAACTAATGTTTGTCACTCTTGGATAGCATATGATTGCTGGTAAGTCTTCCCTAATATCTGTTATTTCTACTCGTTGTCCATCTTGTGCAAATAAAGCCCTTAGTGCTCTCTGCTTGCTCATTATAGCTGTCGCAGAGTCTTCCATAGGAACTATCTGTTGTGGAGGGCGTTTGATTCCAGTGTGAGATCTGTTGCTGTCAAACGCACTGTATGGCCCAACGTGCGTCGGAGCGGGATTGTCACCACCAAAACTGTCAGCATCACGGAATGGGTAAGGAGCGTCAAAAGAACCACCCTGAGTAGATGTGCTGTCTAGAGCGTAGGGAGACCCTTCGTCTGGCAATAGAGTACCCGTAAGTGTAATTGCGTATGTCACTCCATACGTTTCCCCAGCACCATTTTTTAGTACATTGCTAGTTATACTAATAAGCGGTGTAGGTCTAATTGTACACTCTTGTGCTGGGTCGTTTTGATATCTTACTCTAATTGGCATTACTTACCCCTAACTCTTAAATTGAGATTTTCCGTAGTTTGAGTGCTAGCGACATTCAAGTTCAAGATTCCGCTGGAAGCTCCACTTGGTGCGGAAATGAACATTGGGAAGTCTCCACTAGGTGTCCCACTAGCACCAACAGTCCTTAAGTTCATATTATTATACACATCTGCGGACGCTGCACCCGATAACATGAGGTTCATATTAGCGTCAATGTCTACAGGCTTTCCAGAAGCTATGAGATTCAAAGAGGCGTTGAGACTTTCTCCTCCAACGAAATCTCCGATCACAGATTCTACAAAAGGTCTATGAGCTACAAAACCTTTTGTGGCAGGATCAAAGCCAGAAGCCTCAATATACAGGTCTCCATATGCGTTAGCAAATACTAGTCCTGAAGTCAAGAACGTCTGCGGCTCACCAGAAGTATTTTGGTAAACTCTGTTGAGCAGCATGTTCTGACCATCTTGGGTCTTGGCTCCAAATATCTTAACATCAATCCAACTACCTGAGTTTGGTATGGCAGGTATCTGCTCTCTCAGCATCGCGTCATACGTGAAAGCAGCACCAGCATCAGTCAGTCCGCTAGATATATGATCTCCGCTAGTAGGATGGTCGTGGAAAGGTGATCCCACCGCCAAGGTGTAATCACTGTCACCTCTTTCCGACCTGAACAGTGCAACAGATCGTCCGAACTGATCATTGTCATTTCCACTAGCTGTTAAATTATCACCTACAAAAATACTTCCAGAATTGGTATGATGTCCGTGAGCTACCAATTTCTCTCCGTATACCCATTCTTTAGCACGCTTGGAGAAGTCAACCATGCTGTGTCTAAAGTTAAACACGGCTCCTCTATTGAGAACCATCGTGCCACTACCTGAGAATCTAGTTCTGTTTCCAGAGTCCCCTAGATCGAAGTATTGATGTAATGGAATATCAAATTCTGCGTTAAAGCTCTTTCTTTGGAAAGCAGTGTTGAAGTCGTTAGCAACAACAGCACCGCTATAGATGTGATCGTGCAGCGTTTCAAAGTCGTGATGAGGAGCACCGATAGCAGCCATGTCTGCGTCAATCGCAACAGAGTATCCAAACTGATCGCCTCTGCCAGCGTGAGTAGTAACAAAGTCGCTGCTTAGATCGTGATTACCATAAACATTTTGTAAATGAGAAACAGTACAATTATCAATACCTATGTTCAGGCTACTAGGTTTAATTTTCTGTATGAACTCCCAAGCAAGTTTTTCACTTACAACGCTTGTTCCGCTTCCTGTTCTTTCAAAGTAGAAAGCAGCTCCCGCTCCACCATTTTGACTGACAGAAACTCCAGATCTAAATGGGTCGTTCTTAATTTCGTGCCACTGAACTATTCCGCTTACACCGCTGGCTACATCTTCAGTGACAAACCCGTTGAATGGAGTACCTACAATCAATTTTTCATTTGACAAATCAACAGAGAAACCAAATAGGTCGCCGGGACATCCTGATGTAAAGTAATCAAAGTCAAGATAGTCTTGGCCATAGTGGATTTTCATTAGGTCGTTAAGACCTCCACGCCTGTCTGCGTCAACCAAGAAGTCTTTTTCTACCCCGTCTACAACATATGATCCTTCGTTCAAGAAGTCTCCACTAAATCTAGGGAAACTAGCATAATCTGGAACTACTTCTTCTCCAAAATGCTTTATCTCTTCTTTGATTTTTGCAATCGTGTCAGGATTCTTTGGTCTAAACACATCTGCTGGATGGAATGTATCTTCGTCGTCATAGTATTTAGTGACATCTGTAGTACCGCCGCCGCCGTATAGCGGAGGTAAAGTATTGTTTATACCTTTAGCAGCAAAGTATTTACCCGCACTTCCTCTTTCTGGAGCACGAAGTTTCTGAGTAAACTGGAACTGTCTATCGCTGGCAACAACGTCAAAGTCAAAACCTAAGTCGCCTCTGTTGTGAGGACTGACTGGATACAAACTCCTGATAAAGCCTTGGTTTTCTCCAGTAGAGTCATTTCTATAATGAGGACATTGACCTTGTATCATGGTAGAGTCGGATATAACTACAATCTTTGATCTTCTATGACCATTAGTACCATCAGTAAAATGCTCAAACTCTTCTGCTGCTAAGATTGGACCATCTTCTATTTCATTCTCGCCTCTTGGTGGGCAGCAGTTTTCGTCTGGACAGGCTGGTGCAGAAGGATCACAGTATTCCTCACTAGGATGTTTGATCGGTCTGAACTCTCCCGGTATAGTACCGCTAGCTGCTGGAATAGTCGTACATTCTTCCCAGCAATCTAAACCAATTTGTCTACGCTTTCTGATTCTTCTAGTTGTTACAGTCTCTTCTATAGGCAGAGGAAATCCAGAAACGCCGACAATTCTGACAGTCTGAGGTAATCCAAATTTTTCTGGGTCATGCTTTGGATTCCTAATACCACCAGCAGATAGTTGAATCCTGTCTGTATCAAAACCAACGTAGATCTTACCATCTTTATTTGCTCTAACATCTAGATACGCAGATTGAGGTGTTGCTACATCTGTCTGTGTGAGACCTCCCTCGTCTTGCAATGCTCCATCGTCGTCTCTATTAAAGTAGCGTCTCCAGCCATCTTTTAGATCTTCTGTCTTCCTGCAATCTACGTCGTGGATAGGATAGACATAAGCATCTATGGGATACTTCTCATTCTTAGTTTCAGAAACCCATTCTACAAATATTCTGTAGCCAGATCCCGGTTCTACATCAAATTCAGCCTGTGCTTCGCCTTCAATGTACCAAGTGTTATCTTTGGTAACAACCGGACACCTGTCTCTAATTTGAGCATCGTACCAAGCGAGCTTCTTGTAATCACCGCCACCTGACAGTGGAATGAAATCAAACTCGCTATTTGCCATATCGTTAAATTCAGCAGGTGCTTCCCATCTGAAAGAAATCTTCTGCACGCTAGTGCGTTCTTGCGAATTGTAGTTCTTCTTCCAGCCGTAACCAGCTTCGCAACCAGCAAAGATATCGGAAGTGCCATCTACATTTTGAATAGGCTCAATCTCGCCTTCGTATGGGCAGCACTCTTGCTTGTTACCTGCCTTAACGGTATCCTCTCCGCCCTGCACGTAGTAATCGCCCTCGCATGGACGGGAGAATGGCCTACTCTTCAATCCTAATTTTTCACATATAACAGAAATATTATTTGCATATTCCTGTCTCTTGTTTATATCCCAACCAGCATATGTGATAATAAGATTTTTATTTCCATTCTTCATCCAGTTAGACAGGATAGTAATATCTGTGTCGGAAGGTATACCATCTGGGTTTGCAATCCAAACTGTATCGGTAGTCTTAACAGCGTCTATATCTTGTCCAGCAGTGTACGTTCCGTTTTCTGTAACATCAAAGCCGAATGACGAGAGCTTTTCTTTTATAACTGATTTTTCGTAAGCGTCAGTAAATGATGTTCGCTTTGTCCAACCACCAAGCTGCACTATGTGTCCCGGCTGTTGGCAGTCTCTTTTTGCCATATTAGTGTAGAATACCAAGTTCTGGTCGCTATTGCCGCCCGGATCATTGGGGTCGCCACCGCCATCTGTGAAGCTAGTATTGTTTTCTCCGTGAAGAGATGCGAGTATAAATACTCTGTTGTCGCCATCTACGTTGTTGCCATCGGCATCTTGGTAAATGTATGGCTCTTCAATAAGTATAGTAGCTTCTTCGGAAAGAACTGGATACTTGTAAGTAACTTTTACATCTTCTCTTACATCACCAATACCTCTGATGATGCAGTCCCTACCATTAGCTGGTTCAGGATCAATAAATCCAGCCTTATTCTGCGTTAATGAGAAGTCCTCAAAAGTACCGACAATCGCAGAGTTATTATCTCCAGATACAGATAGATAGATATTCTCTAGTGGTTTTTCTGCGAAATCGCAAGTTGTTGTGCTTTTTTCTATGAAGTAGTATTCCCATATTGGATCGCATCCAGAGTCACAGAAAGTTTCTTCTGGTCTAAACCAGAATTGATCGGGTAAGAACTCCGCCGCCGTCAAGATAGGAACGATATCTTCATACGGTCTTCTGATTCTTGGGTTGGGAGCTTCTGGATAGTCCTTACAACCAATTGCTGGGTTTGGATTCTCAAAGTGGAAAGGCCAGTTGGTCTTGTACTTGATTGCAGCACCACCAGCACTTGCACAGGCTGAGTTCCATTGTGCTCGCAAATCTCCTCGGTGCCTGATTGGTAGATTGCAAACATCTGCATTTTTGTCATCACATGGTGCATCTAACCACATATCTTCCAGACCTAAGTCTGAGATATCAATAACAATTTTACCGACACCTTTAGCGAACATATTGTTAGCTTGTATAGGTGAGTCAAATGTCTCAGTGTGAGCATACTTTGGAACAAATGATTTAGTTACATTCCATCTGTCATTAACTACTTCTTCTTCTGTCTTGCAGCCCTGTAGTGATTCGTACTCTGTATCGGCGGCAGTAATCCTCATACGAGAACCAAGTTTTTCCAATAACTTATTAGCAATGTCATTAGAATCTTTGTATAGACCTTCTTCTTCCCACAGAGGGTCGTTACCCACAATAACCAGTGTTCTGTCGCCCAACGCCAACCAATTTTTAATATTATCAACTATTTCATCACTTGTTGCGTCAAGCTCAGGGGTGATAATAAATGCCAATCCAACATCTCGTGGTATTTCTATTTCCGAGAAACCCATTCTTCTGAATGAAATATTGTCTGGAGCAAAATAGTTAGGCATACCATCATAGTAACCTTGCTCTCTAAGGTCTCCATGTACAGATCTGTCCAAGTTTCCGAATCTTGTAAATTCTACAGCCCCGCTATGAGGCACGTAAACTTTAGACTCAAATATTCTCACCGCACCAGCGTTGGTGAACGATGGGAATCTTTCGCTCGTATTCTTGGTGTACCAGACATTTGTGTCTTCAAATAGGTTGGTAGAGTCTGTAGGTGCTCCAAACGCAATAGTATTTCCGTTGTCGCTCACGGATGTGCTATAGCCTAGTCGTGACGTTCCGGCGAACGAGTTTGCGATAAAGCCCCATGTACCCGTAGACTTAATATCACTATATTTATAATTGAATATAGGTTTATATAGTTGTATGGGCTGTTGGTTTTCTTTTGTCCAGTAGTTCTTATCTGTTCTTAACCAGAATTTATTAGTGTGTGATAATTCGTGATAGGTCTGTTTCTGTGCAACGTCTACGCCAGACTGCTCTACAAGAGATATATATCTATTTAATGGTATGTCTAGATTTCTATAGTCTAACCATCCACTAATATTATTATACATTCTTATGTTTTCTGCGTCTTGTCTTTCATAGACTTCGCATGGTACATAAGTGTAAGGTGAGCCAATAGATATAATAGATGTATCTTTACTAATTCCTACAGAGTGACCAAACCTATCATTGTATTCTATAGTACCTAAGAACTGGTCGGTGCCTATATTGTTGTCGTCGGACTGTTCTGTTTCTCTTTCGCTGTAAGGTAGTATCTCTTGGACGCAGTTGAACTTACCGCTTTCTTTCTCAAAGATAAATACTCTACCGCCAGACGCTGGTGGAATTTGGAACTCATTAGCATTGGATTTGGCCCACTTCTGACCAACACCACTAGTTATAACACTAAGCACAGGATAGTCTGTGTTAGTAAGATTAGTGTTGATTAGATAGCCAGAGTCTAAGGTTTGGTTGATAAGTGTACTTGTAGTCTTTGCCCAGTCCTCTGACTTATCCGCTTCTATTCTAAAGTGGCCGCTGATTGCAGCTTCGGCTTCTGGATTGATTGTACCACTAGTAAAACTGTATTCTTGGTAGAAGTCTACAAAATCATTTATAACATCTTCATTTGTATCCTCTATTTGGTAAGAACCACCAAAGAATGTACTATGACTTTCTTCTTTGAACACACCTAAAATTGGAGGTATACCGCTATGAGGCTTGAAGCTGGTTGGGTATGGGAACATCTCCTTGAAGGCATCGACAATACCACTATACATACTATTGTATACGTTTCTCTCGCCAAAGTTTTCGACGAGTTTATCGTCATCCATTCTTGGTATGTAATGATGCCTGAAGAAATGCTTGTATTTTTCTGGTACTGGATTCTGCTCGTCATCATGGAAAGCTAGTTGGAAAACTAAAACTTTGACATCTAGACTTGGTTGGAATTCTAGTGTTGGATCGTATGCGTTCCAAGGTGCAGAGAAATACTTGTACAGGTGTTCCCATCTCTTACCAGCGTTACCTATGCCTTTGATCTTTTTATCTTCATAATCAAACTTGTCAACGAACACCATCATACAGGTTGGGATACCTGAAGACTGGATGTGTGGGAACTGTCTAGACCACGAAGCAAATGGTGCTCCAGCAACGATTGTTTCTCTGTCTCCAGATACACCAATATCTAATGAGCTACCTAGCTTTCTACCTTCTTGACCGATATCCCACTTCTGTCCAGAGATTGTAAACTGGTCAAACCTTAGTACATTTTGCAATACTTCGCTGACGTAATCTCTTCTGAAACCAGATGGCAGCATCAGCTTGTCTTCCATTTGCCATGCTGCTTTTTCTCCAGCTACATCGGTTTGTCTTCTGTACAAGAATAGAGAGCCTGCATCTGGAATAGAATAACCAGAAGCGTCAGGTACTTCGATTCTTGGAGAGGAAACTACCATTAAATCATCGGTAACAGCAACCTTTTCTCCGTAGTTGTCAAGTGCGTTTCTGCCTGAGTCTGGCGTGATGGACGCATCGCCACTTAGATACGGATAGTCGCCAATTAGTTTTGCACCGGAGTATACAATATCAGTGTCGCAATCTCCATCTCCCTGAACTCCGCCTCTCCAGTTTGGACCGCAAGTTCCGTATTCCCATTCTTCAAAGTCTCTTGGAACTTTGATTGGGTAAGTAAATCCGGTTGTGATTTTAAGAGTTGCTTGATATGGAGCGTGGGGAACTAGTCCGGTATACTTTCTAAACCCATAGTAATTGCCACTGTAGCCAGAGTAAACACCGTCAAAGTTAAGAGCACCTGAATTTGTATATGTTTCTACCGCTCTGAAGATACCACCATCGTAGCATATTTCTGGTCTCCAAGTAGTCTCATCGGTAACTAGTGCTTTATCTATAGCTTTCTTGGGGCTATCGCTATCGCAAGCACCATAACCAATTAAGTCAACACCACGTATTTCGTTATCAATATCTAACGCCGAGAAAGGATTGTCTCTTTGGTCAATTCCTACGCCGTAGTTCTTATTGAACCATCTTAGATAGACAGAGCCAACTCCGCCATAGTTTGGTATGTATAGGTTCATACCCAATGACGATCCATCACCATCTTCGCCGTCAGCAGATCCGCTACTTGAAGAATTTGCTTGACTAGTAGTACTATCGTCACCGTATACGGTTAGGTTGAGAGTACCTGAGCTAACAAATTGATCATTTACAATAACCAGAGGCATACTCACTTCTGGAGAAGTATCTACAAGCGGTGCCGAAGCAAGAATGTAGAGTGGCATTGTGCCAGAATCAGCTACAGAACCACCTTTGATATTGTTCTCAAGGTGGAGCTGCATTGAGGTGAAGACGCCACCCTCAACACCACTATGAGCAAATATGTTAAGTGGTAATAGTTGTCCGCTTGGTGTCTCTATCAACCCGTCATTAATAACGGTAAGAGGAAGCTGGACAGAAGATAAGCCTTTGCCGTTAGTGATTAAATTGAAGGAGCCAGAATTATTTACAACAACATCACAACACCCTTGAGTCAACAGTGACATTCCGGGAGGATTCCAAGAACTGTCAGCAACACCGATGGCGATAGCGTGCAAGCTCATACTACCATCTCGTCGGAACGTTCCGCTAGCATTTAATTGCAGTCCTGACTCATGTATGAGTACCGGACCAAATGTATTTAAATTAAGTGTGCCACTATCTTTTGGTGTTTCTCTAAATGTGTGTAGATTGACAGAGGCTTTAAGTGTATCTGTACATCCGCTAGCGAATAAGTTAAAGCTGCCTGAGTTTGGCGTGCAGGTAACAAAGGCATCGTCCATTCTAACATGAGCACTGTGAACGTCAATGTTAGAATCAAAAGGACCACCAGATGGATATACCAAGTCGTATTGCAAGAACATATCATCTACGTCTTGCGAATAGTATTTCTCTGTGAACTCTGTGAGTCTAGGCTCTTGCGGGAACAATGCCCACTTCTCTGACTCGTCTGTTAAGTTATGATAGTCAAATTTACTACTGAGCTTCATCATGCAGCTTGAAGGATCTACATAATGAATAGCCCTATTTATCAGCCCCCAGTTTGATTCGTTGGGTGTCCAGTAAGGATCTTTCTTCTTGGTATAAAGACTGACAATAAGTCTTGGACCTGAGAAATGATCTTTGTGAGAATGTCTATGTTCTGAGCACAAGTGGAAAGTAGTGGGTTGACATTCAGGCCATTCTATTGTGCCGCTAGATCTATGTTCTATAATTGTGTCAACAACCAATGCTTCATCAGCAAAGACGTATCCATGAGGCAGGTCTTTTGTGATTCTTTTTGCGACAGAGTAGAAGTTGTCGGTAGTATCGCTAAGATGGAATCTCAGGAAGTCATTTTCTATCTGCGTATGATAAGATACACCGCTACTAACTGTAGAAGGCCAAGATGTCAGATCTATATCATCTTGGTTTTGGTAAGGGATGCCGCTACTTCTCAGATGGAAGCTAATCAGATCTTTACCGGTTCTCTTTCCGGGTCTGCTAGACAGGCTGGCAAATCCTATACCAAACTCACAGTGTTGGAATCCGCCTAAGTTCCAATCAGCATATGTATCTTCATTTACGTAATCCCAGAGTTTGTAAGTGTCGTTATCGCTGGGTTCTCCCGGCTCAAAGAACTTGACTCTATGGTTTTCTAGGAACTTCTGGGCAGTAACCTGTTTGTAGGTAGCGTCTGCATTTGTCTGTACAATATTAGTACCAGAGCCATATACACCGCTAGTATAGGTGGAGATACCAAACTCTGATAATAGCATATTCATACCAACGCCAGAACCATCGGAGTGGCCGACAATCAAATCAGCATTGTTGGCGTGTTTTGTAAACTCTGACGAAGAAGCACGTAAGGTATTCCAAACCCCAGAATGTAATTCATTATCTGTATAGAGTTTTAGTTTTTCACTCTCGTGGTCATTGTATGTTAGTATAACAGAAAGTGGGTATTGGTATCCGCTATATTTTACTGTGTCTTTGACACTCACTACGGTGCCATCCGTGGCTTTAGCATACCCGCAAAGGTAGCCATCGTCGTATCCTAACGCAAAGTCCATATCTGATGGTGAGGACCACTTAGAGAAGAGAACTCCAGACTGGAACAAGTCGTAGCTTGTGCCGGAAACATCTACATCTGGCGTGAATCTTGCAAAGACAGAGAATCCGCCAGACGCATCAACATTTCCAAAGTTAATATTTTTATTGTGACCAGACACCCTAACAATATTGTCAAACGCATCAGCAATATGGCCATACAGTTCGTGCTGCGATCCAATATAGGAGGTCCAGTCGCTTGTTCTGTAGCTACTGGTGAGCGAGGGAGCATTGGAATCAAAGATGTTCTGGCTCTTGAATCTCCAGCCAACGTTCTTGTATCTTTCTGGCGTAGCATTAAATAATCCGCTAACTCCTCCGTATCCATCGCCTAATGTTCTAGACTTAACATACTTGCCTTCTACATAGTCAAAGTTGTAGAACCCTGACAAGAATGGGAACTCAAGAAGCGGGTTGTTGAATCCGAAGCTGAATTGATCTGTGTCAAACGCTCCTTGAACAGTTCCCTCTAAACCTCTCCATCTTCTAGAGTAATTACTCTTGATGCTAGATGGTGTAGTGTAAGCATGAGGAATGTTCTGTATAGTAGATAATGGATTGTAACCAGAACCAGCATTAATTATACTGTCATTAGATTGCTTAGTAGTTGGGAAGATCTTACCTTCACTTCTACCGTCTTGTATTTTACCAATACATTCTCCACCTTGCACGCTAAGTTTAAGTGCGGCTTGTGGGGCATATCTGACAAGAAGATGAGCACTTGCAATCGCAGCACCACTTGGAAGTGGGTATATATCTAAGAACAAATGTTCAAGCATAGAGCTTACATTATAGTTTCTAGATAAACCTAATTCTACATCGTCTGGATATATCTTAAGTGGTATCTCATAGTCTTGGAACTCTGTGGAGTTGACTACTGGATAATTTGTTAAGGAATAATGATCGCCACCGAGATTACCGCTGGTCTCGTGATACTTCTCTCTCTCAGAGAGGCTTCTGGTAGACAGAGCTAGGTCATCGTCGTTTGAGTCAAATCCTGAGACTACTGGATGTGTACCATCACTAGAGATGATGTCGCCGTTGATTTGCACAGAGTTTGGATTCTGCAAGAACCCGCTAGGTGCTTTCGTGACATTAAGAAGTCTATCGTCACTCCAGCCTACAACGTCTAGAACATAGTCGCGGGAATCGACAGCTTTTTTAGCCTTGACCTTGAGTGTTATAGACTCAATTTCTAAATAGTTATTGTCAAATCCTGCTGGCGACTTAGTCTCAGTATTGAAAGCTCCGCTAGGGTTAAACCAGATTGGGCAAGTGGTCTGGTCAAATGCACAGCCAAATGCACCTTTGACAATCTCGTTGACAGCACCATTGCCATAACCAAATTTCATTATCAACTTACCGGAATCCAGATGTGGTCCGGTGGTGTGCAATTCTGCATAGTCTAAAGATGAGTCAGTTTGCAGAGCTTTTACAATTTGCTCAGAACCGCAAACATCTAAGTTGTTGCCAAGCACTAAGTCTGTAGGTTCATTCTTATGATTCCATATACTGCTCACTGCTGGCCAGATACCACTATTAGTGCCAGACTCAGCAATAGCAAAGAACGAAGGTAAGATTTTCTTTTCTAATCTTCTGCCTTTAGACGGAACATCTAAGAACAGATTAAAATAGTCTTCTCGTCTTGGTCTTGTAAACGCACTTAGCCATGAGCCGCCACTGTTGCAGATCTCAATCGCGGAGATTCTGATACCCTTGGTTGGGTTGATTAGTGACTGATCTTGGGTTGCAAGTGGAGCACCGTCAAGTGCTAAGTAGTCATCACCACTAGCATAACTCAAATGCATCACATAATCTTCTTCAAAGCCTTCGTCAAAACCGGGATCAAAGGCGTCGTCTCTTGGTGTAACCTTTACCTCAAAAGATAACTGATAACCAGTAAGATCGTCTGTATGGGGCTTATCTCTACGCTGCCAATCATACTGATCAGTAAATATATTTGTCTTGGGTTTAAGTGAGTATGTAGCAAAGTTACCAAACGTAGCATCATTAGTATAGTCTACGTCTCCGAGTATTTCAATATCGTCATACTGCACCATGAGATTCCCTGACGGATCAGAGAACTTAATATTTTGTAATTTATATATAGGTGCAATTCTAGATTCGTAGTTAGCAAGGGGAGCAGAAGCCCTGAATCTAATTCTTGTTTCATCTGGCCTTATATGAAAATTAGTCAGCTCACTCTTATATTGGAATGTACCCTCTGTGTGGAAACTGTTAGGCGTAATCCAAGAAGCTGCGTCGTCAGAAATAACAGACCCTAGACCAAGATGTTTGTGATAGTCATCACCAACTATAACTCCTTCGTCAATACTAGTATATAGATTGCCGCTTTCTAGGTTTCTGTCTACAAAACCTTTCATTCCCGCATCTAATTCTAGATCACCACTAGGATATAGTTTTTCTAAACATTCATATTCTTTGAAATCGCCAGCGAACTTATCTAGGAATGTAGGCGACAGAACACCGACACCTTCTACTTTTTGTCTGACAGAGTAATCTGCCGTCATGACTCCGCTGGTTATTTCGCCAATACCAGTAATTGATCTAGCTAGCAGTCCAGCTCTTGCAGAAAGTTTAGCATCAACATCTGTAACGGCAGTAAGTTTTTGCTTAACGCCCCTCTCAGCAATGATAACAGGCTTGCTTTTTGTAGAGTGGTGTATTTCGCCCTTACAAGAAAACGTAGCTCTAAGATTAGAAGTACCGTGAATTTTTGCTTTGGATATACTGCTTACCGAAGAAGGTTTAGCAGAAGCGTCCTTGAAGCAAAGGCACTCTAAGTTTTTAATACTCTTAAATGATGACATCTATGTTTCCTGTATCCTAATTTTGAACCAGACCGGTTGACTTTCGTGAATCACCACTTTGTGTAGACTTGTATTTCGGAATTTCTGCGGCAACTGTTTCAAGAACAACATCCCTAATCTTATCATCTATTACAGTTAATATATTATCGTTAAGAAGTCTGACATTTACATCTATTGGTTTAGATACATTTACGCCAACTTCTAATGTGCTTAGAGTTTGTACAGCGTCAGAGAATGTTCTGAATATATTTTCTAGATTTGGTAGAGCTTGTCCGAATACACCTCCAAGACCTTGAACTAAGTCGCCAAACTGGTAGTACCCCACTTGACCGCCAGACGATAGTGCAGCGGCCCCTGCTGCTCCAGCATTTACTGTGGCTCCATTACCGTTCATGGCTCTTAATATTTGTAGGTTATTTCCTCTTTGTACGGCAGATCTATTTACTACAAACTCTCCCGGAGTAAGCATAGCAGGAACTGTATCTGTACCTCGTGGTACAAACATTCCTCTGCTTGCGTACACCATGCCGCCTCTGGCTAAAGCCAAGCCTTGTGCTGCTCTTTCTTCTGCCGCATTGGTCTTAGCCATAGAATTCTTAAAGATAACATTTGCTTGTTCAATGGCAACCTCTGCTTGTGCAACTTCCATCATTGCACTTTCTGCCAGCATCTGAGATACTTCTGCTCCAGCCTGAGCCAAGCTGCGACCTCTTGCTCTAGCATCATTTAGCTCGTCAGTCGTTCCTGTTAGAACCTGACCAGCTCTAGCGTCAAGACCAACAGCCTGTGCCGCAATCTCACCAGCACGTCTTAGAGTTGCTTCATCTGCACCCTCGCCTCTAAGCTGCTCTATCGCTTGGGATATTTGTGCAGGGCTGAACAGTTGAGCTAATTCAGAATCTCCAGCTCGCAATGCTGAAGCTGCTCCAGCAGCACCTTGACCCTCAACAAATCCAGACACATCACCTTTAAGTAGTGCGTTTATAGAATCTTGTTCTGCTTTATTTCTCTGTTCTATAACCGCAATCTGTTCTTTAGTTGCTTGGATTTGCGAGTTGATAAATCCTACCAAGTCTTTGATAGAAGAATTAGTTTCTTTGATTCTGTCAGCGTCAATACCCTGAGCATCTCTAAACTGACCAGTAGCTCTATCGACCTGCTGTTGGTTTAGTCGTCCTCTGATACTTTGTGCAACATTTTGTATGTCTGAAACACTTCCACTTCTAAGCGTCCTTACTCCAGCGTCTCTAGCACCAAGATTAAATTTGGCTAAGTTAGCGGATAGCTTTTGGTCTGATGTTAATTTAGCACCACCAAAATCTTCAAATGTTTGAGCAAATTGTAATTGACTATCAATAGCCTGTCTTTGTGCAGCTATGTATGAAAGCTCTGCTTGTCTCCTTTGTTGAGTAAGTTGAGCTATAGTAGTTTCATGTTTTAGTAATGCTTTAGCAGACTGTATTGCACCGTCTTTCAGTGGGCCAAGGCTCTTTGTGACTTCTGCTATAATTTGACTTGCGTCTTTACCGACGACCTTATCCATTCCTTGAACCGCGCCCTCAATTGCCTTTCTGACATCAGGATCGGTTACACCGGCAGTAAGTCTGGTTACAATCTGTGATCTAGCCTCACTGTCATTCTTGCTTATGTCTAAATCTCCGAGTCGTTGCTGGAGACCGCCCATAAACTCAGTAACGGTAGAGGCTCTGCTGAATTGTCGATTGATAGCTCCTGCCTGAGCACTACCTTCGCTGGCACCACTGGCAGTAAGAACTCGCTGTCTAATACTTTCAAGAGCATTTCTACCCTCAGCACCCATACCAATATTGGTAGCAGCAGCCTCGACCGTGGCAATAGAATCCGCGAGTGTAGAGGAGCCTGTTTGTAGTGAATTTACAAACTGATCAACGCCAAGGTTAGCTTTATTAAATGCAGATACAACTTTAAGGTTGTCAAACTGTGCTCTTGCAAGTGCTCTGTTAGCTTCGGCAACAGCAAATGCTGACCGAGCCATTCTCATTGCTGCTTCACCTCCAGTAGCGGAACCGTGAGCCATTTGAGCAAGCCCTGCTTCCAGTTCTTCTGCGGTCGTGGCGGTCTGAGCAAAAGCTAATATTACTTCTTTTTCAGCAGCTTTTCTTTGGTTGGTTGCTTCCGTAATAACACCTTGGTCAGCACCTCTGCTTTGTGCAAGAACCGAGCTGGATGTAGCTGTTATATCCTTTAATGCGTCTAGGCTACTTTTGGTGCCATCATTAAGCTGCTGCATGACACTTTGGTCTCTCGTGGCACCAGCTTGGGAGGCAGCTTGAAGTCCTTTATTTGCTGCATCTGTCTCAACTCTCTGCTTAAAGCCTTTAGGATCAGCTAAGGCTTCAACTAAACCTCCAATACTAAATAACCTTCCAAATCCTTCTGCTCTAGCTCCCCTTCGGGCAGCAGTTGCAGCCCCGCCTACATTACCTGCTCCAATAGCAGCTTCTTTTTGTCTTTCTGATGTTTCCGATATAAAGCCAGCTATTGCTGTTCCTATTTGTGCGGCGATAGCTATAGCAGCTCCAGCACCAGCAGTTACTTTGCCCACGCCCCTAGCTATACCGGCGGCACCAGCACGAACACCCGGAGATTGAGCAAGTTTTTTAAGGTTTCGTGTAGTCCTTATGATTGCTCTATCAGCAGCTACGAAGCCTCTTACGAGTTGAGACCCTATTTTGCGATTAAAGTTGCTAATGGTGCGTCCAGATCTTCCAAGTTTGCCGATAGTACTATTTACTTTGCCTGCGAATGTACCAACTGCATTTCCTGCTTTTCTTATGTTGGTATCAGTTTTGGCAAGAGCAGTTCTCATTCTTACATATGTTGATCTTAACTTACCAGTTTTAGCATCGTTTTTCTGCGTCTCGCTAGCTACTTTATTTTGTGTTGTTGCAAGTCTTTCATTCACAGAAGCATTGCGTGATGTAAGGGCGTTTAATCTACCTCTAGAATCAGCAAGTTTCTTCTCTGCCACTCCCTGTGCATTGGCGGCTGAAGCAGCAGCCTTCTTCTGGGAGAGGGCCTTTTTACCCAAAATTGTGGTTCTTTGCTCTGACTGATTGAGCTGCGCTCGTGTTGACTTTAATTTTTTAGATGTGTCGTTGAGGTTTTTGGTAGCAGTCGCGTCTTCTTTGTCTGCTTTAACCTGATGTCTTCTAGCTTTCGCAAGACTTTCGCCAGCTTGTTCAGCTTCGTATTCAGACTTTCTTACTTTAGCAGAACTTCTTTCTACGGCCTCTCCCAAGCCTGCCTGTGCTTTCTTGGATTTTGCTATAGTGCTGTCATGTTGTTTAATCTCTGCGTCGTATTTGTTGACAGACTCTTTGGCTTTCTTAACCGAAGCATCAGTTTTATCGTAGGCGTCTCTAGCTGCTGCTAGTTCTTTTTCTAGACCTCCTTCGCTAAGTCTCTTACCGCTACCGCTTGGATCTGCTACGGTTCCGGCAGACTCTCCTCTGGCATATCTTTGGTCCATGACATTCTTTTTCAGTTCTAGGTCACGAACTCTTTGTGCTCTAGCTTCTCTTTCTGTCTCTAGACCTGCAACTGATTTCGTCCCAGAGTCACGCTTGCGTTGAGCTTCACTCCTCTGGAACTCGGCTACTCTTTGTGTTTCTTGTTGTGCAGCTAAATTGTCTCTATTTCGCTGATCCTTGGCTCTATCTTTAGCTAGTCTATCATCAGCGTTGACTTTAGCTTGTTCTTTTTCAACAACCTGTTGGTCTATTGCTTGTTTTTTTCTACCAGTAGTCTTAGCAATATCAGCTTCTCTTGCCTCTTGAGATTCAAGATTTGTCTTGCGTTTCTGTAGTCTTTTCTTGTTGGCTACCTCTTCTCTAAATTCACCTCTGGTAGATTCAAAATCTTTTCCTGCTTTTGCAGCTTTGACATTCGCTTCGGATAGATTTTGTTCTCGTGCCTGTACTACTTTTTCTTGCTGTGATTTACGCTTGTTGAGATACTTTGCTTCAGCCTCTGTGCTTTCAAAAGACTCTGAAGAAGGACCACCCTTTCTTCCCTTTTCTTCTCCACCTTTTGATATCTCAGCACTTTGTACATTGATTGTTGCCGATTGAATTGATATAGC
>MDTC01247016.1_pt1 | contig 19447 bp, 22 predicted proteins | sample 811181 | NCBI WGS metagenome assembly MDTC01 (sample SAMN05326644, study PRJNA326480) | marine metagenome | isolation source: seawater | place: Pacific Ocean: North | collected 2011
CAGATTTCCTCTGAAAATAGTGAATTAGTCGAAAATTTCTTCTTAAAAGCAGTTAATCGATATTCCAATGAGATTAATTAAACTCTTTTTTTTTCTATTTTTATTATCATCCTGTAATAAATATTTAGGAATAGTCGAAACTGATTATACTCCTGTTAATGATATTAAAGACATATCAGTATCAAATATAAATGTTGTTGGCCAAACAGAAGAGATTTTTTTTGGTTCTATAAAATATCCTAAATCAAAATCTCTAATAAAAAACTTTGATTTTTTTAATATAAAAAAAACAGTAACTCTTGAAGAACATTCAAAAATTTTCTTAACTAATGATAGTATTTATTATTCAAAAAAAAATTCCTTAGTTAAAATAAATAAATCCGATAATAAAGATAAGGTTGATTACAAAGTTAATTTAGATAAAGACGAAAAAATCATTAAAATTTTTGAAAATAATAATCAGATATCCTTTCTAACTAATAAATTTAAGCTATTTAAGTTAATAGGTGATACATTAAATCTTGAGTTAAATAAGGAAATTTACATAAACACTAATCCAATATTGTTGGATGATAAAATGCTTATTTTCACTGTTTTTGGTGAAGTCTTGGAGATAAATTTAAACAACTATGAAATTTTAAGCAAAGGACAATTTCCAACATTTAATGGCGTAGTGCTTGAGTCTAATTCATATGTATATGATGATTTTAGATCTTACTTATTTAACTCGGGCACACTTATATTCCTTAATAGATTTAATAATCAAATTCAGACTAACTACTACTTAGATGATTTAAATATACTTTCATCAATGAGTGCATTTAAAGAATTCATAGATGCACCCTTCGCATTTGATAATAATTTATACTTTATTGAAAAAAAAGGTTACCTTTCTGTTTTCAATCCATTAACTTCAACAATTCTATGGGAAGTCGATCTTAATTCATCAGTTAAAGATTATATATTTAGTGTAAGGGGATATTTAGGATTATTGACTAATGATAAGATTTTCTTATTGGATAAAAAAGGTAATTTAATTTTAGAATTTTCTCATAATATAAAAGATCCAATATCGTTTCTTATAAATGAAGAAGAAATATTTATTTTTAATAGTAAGGGAGTAAGTATATTTGATATTGATAAAAAAAAACTCAAAATTTTTATAAAATCTAAATTAAACTATCAACTTGATATTATTGATTCTAACTCAGGTACGTATATAAAAGATGACAGATCTTTATATCAATTAAGTGAATAATTATTTAATTATTGGCAAAGTTAATGAGGGAAAATCTCATTTATTTAACTTATTTTCAAATAATCATAAAACTATCTCGAACCCTAAAGAAAATACTACTGTAGACCTTATAAGAAAAGAAATTACTCACAATAATTACAACTATTTTCTATTTGATACACCAGGTTTTTATACTTTAAAAGACTTTATATTATTAAATGAAAGAATTAATAGTTTAAAACTTCATAATACTACATTTATATATCTAGCAAAAGATTTTTTAGAGGTGGATTTGAAAATTTGTAAATATTTACATTCAATAAACAGTAAAATATTTTTATTTTCCTTTAAAAAAATTAATGAAAAAAATGTAATTTCAAATTTATTTAATCAAAAATTTATTAGCTCAAATGATAATTTAACTTCTATCAAAAAGTTTTTAATTGAAAATAACCAATACCAATCAAATAATAGTTTAAAAATTCATAATAAAAAAACAGTAGCTATTTTTGGTAAAGAAAATACAGGAAAATCAACATTATTTAATAAAATTACCAATATCTCCATATCAAAAATATCTCCACAATTACACACTACTAGAGACTCGGTAAATTGGGATATCAATTATAGAAATGAAGTAATTAGTTTTATAGATACAGCTGGATTTATAAGGAGTAGGTCTAATAGAAAAAACCAAGACTTTGAAAAACTATCTATCAACCAATCAGAATATTTTATTAAAAATTCATCGTTAATTATTCTTTTACTAGATGCAAATTCTGAATCTAAATTAGATTTAGCTCTTATAGGATCGCTATCTAAGAGAAATAAGCCTTTCCTAGTACTTGTTAATAAAATGGACTTAGTAAAAGATAAAAGTATATATCAAAGAAAATTCTTAGATTATTTATCAACAAGCCATAATTACTATAGCTCTTTAAATATATATTTTATTTCTGCAATTAATTTACCTAAGTCTAAAATCCTAAATATTATTTTTAATCAATTAAAGAATAAATTTTCATTTAAGACATCGTTTTTAAATCGAATTATTAAATCTGTAAATGGTGAACTGAGTAAAATCCAAAAAAATTCTAAAGAATTTAAAATTTATTACATTACTGCATTTACTGTAAACCAAAAAAATTATTTTAAGATTTCCTGTAATTTTAATAAAAAGAATATTAAACCCCATATTAAAAATTTTCTATCCAAAATTTTAATAAGAGAATTAAATTTAAAGGGAGTGAATTTTAATTTAATTTTTTAATAGTAATATTATAGGATCCTTTTAAATCTTTTTTAAATAAATCTAGATAATTAATAACGGCTTCATTAAAGTTATTAACATGAACTTTGTAATGATTTTTTTTCTCAATCGACAAAATAATTTTTAAATCTTTATCAAAATTTGAAATCAATAAATTTAAAAAAAAAATTATATTTGCTAATATTAAATAATTATCTTTTATAAATTTGTAATCATACTGATAAGAGAGCATATTTAAGTCTATATTTTTATTGACTATAGTAATTTTATGTATGGGTATTAATTGTTTTTTTATTATTTTTTCAGCCTTTATTAAATCATCTATAGAAGTGAAATTTGTTTGTAATAGTGTGTAATTTTGATCTATTTCAACGTTTTCACTATTAGAGATAACAATTGTATTTTGATTTTTTTTTGATTCGACTCTATAATCTCCGTTTATTGTTATTATTATTTGATTAATCAATATTTTAACTATTTGATCCTGAGCTTAATAGAGACAATTGAGTTATTTTATCATCTCCTAACTGATCAACTAGCTTGATTGGGTAATCTCCGGTAAAATAATGATCAGTTAGTTGTGGGTTTTTATCATCTCTATTTTTGAAACCCAGAGCTATATATAAACCCTTAATTGATAAAAACTTCAAACTTTTTGCTTTTACATGTTCACGAATTTCTTCAAGAGTTTTGTTAGCTGCTAACAATTCTTTTTTTGTGGGCATATCTACACCATAGAAATCTGGATATCTTATTTCAGGACAAGCTATTCTCAAATGCACTTCTCTTGCCCCGGCATCATAAAGCATTTTTACTATTTTATGAGAGGTTGTACCTCTTACAAGTGAGTCATCAACTAAAATAATACTTTTACCTTCAATAGAACTTTTGTTTGCATTTAGTTTTAGTTTCACTCCTAAACTTCTAATTTGCTGCCCTGGTTCAATAAATGTTCTTCCTACATAATGATTTCTAATCAACCCTAATTCAAAATCTATTTTCTTCTGTTGGCTATATCCTATCGCAGCAGCATTACCTGAGTCCGGGACCGGAACTACTAAATCAGCTTTTACTGTATCTTCTTTAGCTAGTTCTTTTCCTAAATTTTTTCTATATTCATATGCAGTTTTTCCCCTTAAGAGGCTATCTGGTCTTGCAAAATAAATATATTCAAACACGCAAGGTCTAATTTTATGTTTGCCAAAAGGTTTTAGACTGAAAAGTTTATTATCTTCAACATAAACTATTTCTCCATTTTCTACCTCTCTCAAAAACTTAGCTCCAATAATATCTAAAGCACATGACTCAGAAGCAAGGACATAAGAGTCATTAAGCTTACCAATTACTAATGGGCGGATACCATAGATATCTCTTGCTCCAATTAGTATATTTTTTGTTAGCATAACTAATGCATACCCACCTTGAATCTGTGATATTGCTTCTATGATTTTATCAATATTATTTTCCTTTTTTGATCTTGCAATTAATTGGACTATAGTCTCCGAGTCTGATGTGGTGTAGAAAATAGCCCCATCTTCAACAAGTTTTTTTCTAAGAGTAAGAGCATTTGTAAAATTTCCATTATGAGACACTCCAATGCCACCTGCGTTTGTATCTGCAAAAAAAGGTTGTACATTCCTTAAAATTTTCCCACCAGTTGTACTATACCTATTATGACCAATAGCAAAAGAACCAGGGAGTTTCTTTATAGTGTCCTTGTTATTAAAATTATCTCCAACCAAACCAAATCTTTTTTCTGAGAAGTAATTTTTACCATCATAAGAAACTATTCCACATCCCTCCTGACCCCTATGTTGCAACGCATGTAAACCTAATGTGGTAAGTGCGGACGCTTCTTGAATATTTGAAATACCAAAAACACCACATTCTTCTCTGATTTTAGTAAAGTTTATCTTGGTCATTTCCTATAGATTCTTTAGATGATTTATTTTTTTTAATAGTTTCTTGGTTATTTTCCTTATACATAAGGTTCTCATATATAGATATATTTAATTTTATTAAAACATTTTCTGTAACAACATGATTTTTTAGAAGAGTTATAAAGGCAAAATAAAAAATTATAGAAAATATTAAAATTCCATATAATGCACCAAAAATTATGTCTAAAATTCTAAATTCTAATTGAGATGGTGATTTTAAATTCAAAGCCTTCTCTAGAATTGAAAAAGTAAGATATGTAACTAGAAATATTATAATAAAGGAAAATATTTCAATAAATACTGAATTACTTTTTTGCAATAATGACAAGTATTCACTATCTATTTTTTCTAAGAAAAAATTTAAAATTCTTTTATAGAAAATAAATGGAATCGATACAGATAAAATAATTTTTAAACTATAACTAATTGATTTAGTTGCTCCTTTAAATCCAAAGGAAATTGAAAATAAAATTAGAATTATTATATAAATATAATCAACATAGCTGAAATTAGAAATATTCATGTATCTAGTATCTTGCACCCGTTATGAAAGATTTAAATATTTTATTTTTTGTAGAGAGTATTTGATCGCATCTTCCTTTTTCTTCAGTTATTCCATTTTCTATAAAAAAAAAATTATCGCCTGTCTTAATAGCACTTTTAATATCATGGGTAATAGTTACTGCAGTAATTTTTCTCTTTTTAATCACTTTAACTATTAAATCATTTATGAGATCGCTATTTATTGGATCTAGTCCAGTAGTTGGTTCATCTAAAAAGATAACTTTAGGATTTTTATACAACGCCCTAGCTAAAGCTGTTCTTTTTTTCATACCCCCAGAAATTTCTGACGGATACTTATGAAAATTAGAACTATCTAAACCAACATCTTTCATTAGTGATTTCACTTTTTTTGAATAATTTAGTTTATTTTCCATTAAATCTGTAAAGGCAATATTTTCAGATACTGTCAGGCTATCAAAAAGAGCGCCGTACTGAAATAGCATGCTAAATTTATCAATATCTACATTTCTTTTACCATTATACAAAATATCACCTTCTTGGTATCTTAATAATTTGTAAATAATTTTGATAAGCACTGATTTCCCACAACCTGATTTACCTAGTATTATCGTAGACTTATTTTTTTCAATATTAATATTTATGTCTTTAAGAATAAAATTATTATCAAATTTTTTTTTGAGATTTTTAATTTCTATATTCATTAAAAAAATATCTCTGTGAGTATATAATTCGAGAGCAAAATTAAAACAGATGAAATTACTACTGAATTAGTTGTTGCTGACCCTACTCCAAAAGCACCCTTGCCTGAATAAAGACCACTGTAGCAACTCACTATTGAAATAATAAATCCAAAAGTTATGGATTTGATTATGCCAGATAAATAGTCACTCAGGTTTAAAAAATCTAATGTGTTTAATAAGTATAAGTTTTCATTGAATCCTAATCTGTAAACTGAAACTAAATAACCTCCCATTACTCCAATAAAATCTACTAGGGTAACAAATAAAGGCATAGCTAAAGTGAGAGCTAAAACTCTCGGGGTAACCAAATAGTTATAATAGTTAGTGTTAAGAGTCTTCAGGGCATCTATCTGCTCTGTCACTCTCATAGTTGCTATTTCAGCAGCTATAGATGAACCAACCCTTGCTGATATCATTAAACCAGTTAAAACGGGCCCAAGTTCTCTCGTAAGTGTTAAAACAACTATATTAGGAATAGCAGACTCTGCTGAAAATCTTGAAAAACCTGTATATGATTGCAAAGCTAAAACCATTCCAGAAAAAATTCCTGTTAAAGCAATTATCGGGATGGACGTAAAAAAAATATTAATAAAATATTTAAGATTAATTTTTAAATAAAATTTTGGAAGAAAAAGATATTTAAAGAAAAAGTAAATAAATAAAATCAATTTACCAATAAAAGAAATTAGGCTGAGAAAAATTTTACCAATATTTTCAAAAAAATTCATAAAAATATTATTTATCTTTATTTTTGTCCATACCCAAAAATTTTGTATATTTATCATCAAAGTATAAATCAACCTTGCCGGTAGGCCCATTTCTTTGTTTTGCTATAATTAATTCAGCCTTGTTAAATACTTCTTCGTTCCTATCCTTCCAAGCATCATGTTTTTTCTTATAAGATTCTTGATTTTCATCTTGACCCCGCGTTGGCTCATTTCTTTGTAAATAATAACTCTCTCTATAAATGAACATAACAACGTCAGCATCCTGTTCTATGCTGCCTGACTCTCTTAAATCTGATAGAAGGGGTCTTTTATCATCGCGATTTTCAACTTGCCTGGAGAGTTGAGAAAGTGAAATAACAGGCAGGTCAAATTCCTTTGCAAGTTGTTTCAAATTTCTTGTAATCTCTGATAATTCATTAACTCTATTATCTCGATTTCCTTCAGGTTTAATTAATTGTAAGTAATCGATTAAAACTAACTTAATATTATAATTATTTTTATATCTACGTAGTTTTGATCTCAACTCAGATACGGTTAAGTTAGGACTATCATCAAAGAAAAAGTTAAGATTATGTATTTCTTGGTATGCATTTGAAAGTTCAAAAGAATCTTTTTCACTCAAATCACCTTTCCTTAACTTATCACTAGGAATCTTAGCTTGCTCAGCTAAAATTCTAAGTCCAATTTGTTCAGCTGACATTTCTAATGAGAACATTACTGCAGAGGGATTCTCCTCCTCATTTGAAAAATTTTTTGCAGCATTGAAGGCAATATTTGTAGCAAGAGCAGTCTTACCCATTGATGGCCTTCCTGCTAATATTATTAAATCAGAATTTTGAAGACCTCCAAGCATATTATCTAAATCTCTAAATCCAGATACTATTCCAGAATATTCTCCTTTTTTTTTAAAAGCTTTTTCAACAATTTGTAAAGATGATTTAGTTACTGTAGCAAAATCCTTAAATTCATAAGCATCCTTTTTAAAGTTAGATAGATCAAAAAGTTTTTTTTCTAAATCTAGAACAATTTCCTTTATATTATTCTTAGTTTCAAAAGTTATTGTTTCAGCATTTTTGTTTTGAGTAATTTTATAAAGCTCTCTTCTTAAGTATAATTCTTGAAGAGTCTCAAGATAACTTTTAAATACATCTTTCGAAAAAACAATTTGGTCAATTTGCGTTGATAGGTCTTTGAGTGTATTTGAATGGATATCAGGTATATAATTTTTGATACTTTCAACAGAGATATTTTTTTGAGATTGATGAAAATCATTTAAAACCTTATATATTTTCAAATTCTCAACATTGGCAAACAAGTTAGAACTTATATGTTCATAGTAAGAGTCAAGTAATTCAGGGTGTTTTAGAATATAAGCTAATATTATTACTTCAATATCATTATCTTTAAGATTTTCGAAACTTTTTTGCACAGTAATAAGTTAGTAATAAAAAAGGAAAAAGATAGTCTTAGGTAGAAGTTTTAGGGGATAAGATATCAATAGTAAGTGAACAATTTATCTCAGGATGCAAATCTATATCAACCGAGTGTTCCCCAGTTGATTTAATCTTATTGCCTAATTTTATAGATTTCTTTTGGATTGCAATATTATTATCACTAAAAAAAGTAACAATATCAGAAATACTTAAAGAACCATAAAGTTCGCCATTTTCTTTAGCAGCTATTTCTTTTGTAAACTTAAGATTATTTATAGTATTAGATAAACTTTCAGCATCTATTTTTTTTTCATTATCTTTTTTTAAAAGATTTGACTCTATCAATTTAATATCATTTATATTCTCTTTAGTAGCAAATTTTGCCTTAGCGTTTGGTATAAGATAGTTTCTAGCATAACCGTCTTTTACGGTCACAACCGATCCTATTTCCCAGTTTTTTTTAAATTTTTCTAGTACTACTACTTTTGTCATTGAGATTAAATTAAAGACAAAAATCTAGCTTGCTTTATAGATTTAGTAATTTTGGTATGAATAGATCTTGACATATTTGTTACCCGTTGAGGAATAATCTTACCATTTTCATTAGTAAATTTTTTAAGTATGTGTGAATGTTTGTAGTCTATTTTTAAAAGCTCTTCATTAGATATATTGAAATTCTTTTTCATGATTTAATTATCCTTATTTACTTGGGGTGTTGTATCATCAATTTTATCAGAGGATTTAGTGATTAAGAAACGAAGACAATCAGAATTAAATTTTAGGAAACTATCAAGCTTTTTTGGGAAATCTGGGCTAGATAAGAACCTCATAAATTTGAAAGAACCCTTTGAATATTTATTTATTGAGAATTTCAGATTTTTAATCCCCCAGTCCTCTTTATAACCAATAGTGATATCATTCTGGTTAAAAAATTCATCTAGTGACGAATTAAGATTTTTCATTTGATCATTTGCAAGATCAGGTTTTACAATAATTGTAGTTTCGTATATGTTGGTCATGTAGGATGTGTATCTACACATATAATTAAATGATGTCAAATAAAAACCTTTCTATCCTCTTTACTGGTCAAGGTTCTCAGTATCCAGAAATGGGTCTTGATTTAGCTAATGAATTTAACTGGGTAAAGGATCGCTATAATGCCAGTTCTGAGATACTAGGATATGATTTGTTAACAGTTCAACAAAACCCCAAATTACTTAATCTAACAGAATACAGTCAACCTTTGATTTTTACTCTAAGTTCTATTTTAATTGATATTTGTAGAGAAAATTTAATCAAAAATTTCTCAAATATAGTGCTAGCTGGACATTCATTAGGGGAATATTGCGCTCTTTATTTTGCAAAAGCATTAAATTTTGAAGAAATGTTAAAATTAGTAAAATCAAGGGGAGAGTCAATGTCTATTGTCTCAGATCCAAAGAAATATTCAATGTATGCGATTTTAAAAAAAGAAGATCAGTCATTAGATGTATCCTTATTTGAACAAGGAGTTTATTTGGCTAATTTCAATTCAGATAAGCAAGTAGTCATATGTGGTTTGAGAGAAAAAGTAGAAATTTTTAAAGACAACAATCCAATAGGGAAATATATTCCTTTAAATGTTTCAGCCCCATTTCATTCAGAATTAATGATTGAAAGTTCAAAATTATTTAAAAATAAGTCTGGTAATATAAAATTTGCAAAAGTTCATTTTGATACCTTGTCTAATCACAAATTAATAAACTATAAAGATATTTCTGAGTCAGATTATATTAATAAATTATGCCTTCAAATGTACTCACCAGTTATGTGGTCTAGTACTATTGATAAAATGATAGGGTCAGATACCGGGACATTTATGGAAATAGGACCTAAAAAAACTCTTTTGAATTTTATTAAAAAAGATTTTACTGGAAATAAAATTGCTATTTCAAATAAGGAAGATATTTTTAATTATGTTTAATGATAAAAAACTATTTATAACTGGAGGGACTGGTTCAATTGGAAATTCCATTTGTCATTACTTTAATAGTAATGGTTGTGATGAAGTTTATGCATCAACAACAAATTTAAAAAAAATTAATCCAAATGATAGTTTCATAAAATATAAACAACTAGATTTATCAAATATTTTAGAAACTAATTTGAAAGATCTACTTGATATTGACATTGATTATTTAGTTTTAAATGCTGGAATTACAAAAGATAATATTTTCTTAAGAATGTCAGCTGAGGAATGGACTGATGTGATTGATATTAATTTAAATTCTTCTTTTTACCTTCTTAAACATTTTGTTAAGAGAATGGTAAAAAAAAGATTTGGAAGAATAGTATTTATCTCTTCGGTAGTTGCTCATACAGGAAATCCGGGTCAAGTTAACTATACAGCATCTAAAGCCGCTATTTCAGGATTAGTTAAGTCATTGGCTTTAGAGCTATCCAGTAGAAATATTACAGTTAATAGCGTTGCACCAGGCTTTATACAATCAAATATGACTAACAAGCTAAACGAAAATCAGAAAAAATTAATTTTAGATAAAATTCCTATGAAAAAACTAGGTAACACTGAAGATATTGCAAAATCTGTTGGATTTCTTTGCTCAGACAGTGCTAATTATATTACAGGTCAGACTATTCATGTGAATGGTGGTTTGGCTTTAGTATAATAAAATAATAAAATATTTGAAAATTAACAATAATGTGGTACGAACTTAAAAAATTTAATTCTAAGAGGTTATAATATGAGTGATATTGAAGATAGAGTAAAAAAAATAGTAGTTGAGCATTTAGGTGTTGAGGAATCAAAAATTCAAAATGACTCTAAATTTATTGATGATTTAGGAGCTGATAGCTTAGATACAGTTGAGTTAGTTATGGCATTTGAGGAAGAATTTGGTTGTGAAATACCAGACGATGCCGCAGAGAAAATTGTGACTTTAAAAGATGCAGTTACATATTTGAGTGCAAACTCAAATTAATAATATTTAAAGTCTTTAAAAAGTTGAGGCGAGTTGTAGTTACAGGTTTAGGAACAATTAATCCTTTAGGTAACACAGTTGAAACTAGTTGGAGTTCTCTGATTACTTCCACTAGTGGTATAAAAAATATTTCTAAATTTGATGTTCATGATTATCCATGCAAGATAGCTGGAACTATAAGTGATAATTTAATTGACGATCAAATTGTAACAAGCAGAGATCAAAGAAAAATTGATAGGTTTATAGCACTAGGATTAGTTGCGGCTCATGAAGCAATAAAAGACTCTGGTTTTGTTGCAGGTGAGGAGTCTTCACTTAGGTCAGGAGTCATGGTTGGATCAGGTATAGGTGGACTCGATACAATATATAAAAACTCATCTATTTTAGAAGATAAAGGAATAAGAAAGATCTCACCATTCTTTATTCCATCCTCACTAATAAATTTACTTTCTGGTCATATTTCAATTCGTTATAATTTAAAAGGACCTAATAGTTCTCCTGTTACTGCTTGTGCTACTGGAACCCATGCAATTGGAGATTCATTCACTCTTATTAAAAATAATAAAGCTGATTTAATGGTATGTGGAGGCGCTGAAGCAGCAATATGTCCATTAGGTATAGCTGGATTTTCTGCAGCTAGAGCTTTATGTGATACTTATAATGATCAACCTACAAAAGGATCTAGGCCTTGGGACAAGAATAGATCAGGCTTTGTTATGGGAGAAGGAGCAGGGGTGTTAGTCTTAGAAGAATTACAACACGCCCAGCAACGTGATGCAAAAATTTATGGTGAGGTTAAAGGATATGGAATGTCTGGTGATGCATACCATATTACAAAACCATCTGAGGATGGAAATGGAGGCTATAGAGCTATGCTAATGGCTCTAAATGAGTCTGAAATAAGTTCTGATAAAATTGGTTATGTTAATGCTCATGGTACCTCAACACCAGTAGGGGATATGATAGAGTTACAAGCTGTAGAAAAATTACTAGGTTTAAATAAAAAATTATATATGAGCTCAAATAAGTCTGCCATTGGTCATTTATTAGGCGCTGCAGGAGCAGTAGAAGCTGTATTTTCATTTAAATCTCTTGAAACAAAAATTTTACCTCCAACTTTAAATCTAGATAATCCTGAAAGAACTACAAAAATTAATTTAATTCCTCATGAATCGATTCAACAAGAAGTAAATAATATAATTTCCAACTCATTTGGATTTGGTGGAACAAATGCAAGTTTAATTTTTGGTAATTAAAAGTAAAAATTTTTGTATAGTTCTTTCTTCTCCTTCTGGAGCGGGTAAAACTTCAATATCCAAAAAGTTATTATTAAAAGATAAACTAATTTCATTATCCGTTTCGTGCACAACACGACCAAAAAGAAATGGTGAAGTTAATAGAAAAGATTATATTTTTATATCTGACTCTAACTTTGAAAAATTAAAAACAAAAAAAGCTTTTATTGAGCAAGCCAATGTTTTTGGTTTTAAATATGGAACTTTAAAAAAAACAGTTGATAAATTTTTCAAAAAAAAAAAAGATGTCCTTTTCGATATTGACTGGCAAGGATATCAACAATTAAAACAAAGTGGACTAGAGGTAGTAGGTATTTTTGTTTTACCCCCATCTAAAAAAGAACTAATTAATAGATTAAAAAATAGAGGCAGAGATACTTCTCAGGAGATGAAAAAAAGAATGAGTATGGCACAAGATGAGATATCTCACTTCCCTGAATATGATTATGTTGTTGTTAATAAAGACTTGAAAATATGTGTTGCCCAAATTGAAACCATCATTAATTCAGAGCGTCTTAAGAGATCTAGGTTATATAATTTAACAAGCTTTGTAGATAAATTTAGAAATTAATTTTACGAAATAATTTAATTAAATTTACTAATTTTAGATTTTCAACTCTTAAACTAAGAAAATCTTCACCATTTACATCGTATTCTTTTAAAAGTTTACCTAATGTCTTTCTTTTATATGAAAATAGTTTTCTTTTAAATTCTATAAAACTGTTTATTTCATTTTCATTTAAAAGATTCTTTTCTTTTTTTATAAAAGTTAATACGGTAGAATCTATCTTAGGTATTGGCCTAAAGCATTTTTTAGTTACATTAAAATTAAATTTAATATCATAAAAACAATTTATTAAAGAATTAATTGAGTTTAACTTTGACTCCAATAGTCTATGAGCAAATTCTTTTTGAAACATCAAGATCAGCATTTTTGGATTGTGATTTAAAAGAGATAATTTTACAAGAATTTGTGATGAAATATTGTAGGGCAGGTTCGATATTACCAAGTCATACTTTTCATTTATTTGGTATTTTAAAATATCAAAATTAATAATGTTTATAAATTTCAACTTAGAGTATTTTAAAGATAAAATATCAACCATTCTATTATCAATTTCCACTATTGTTAATTTTCTTGGCTTTTTTGTTATTATTATTTCATCTGTTAATTTTCCATTACCGGGACCTATTTCAAGAATATTTAGATTTTCTATATTTATTAAATTGACAATTTTCCTTAGAATATTCTTATCTATTAGAAAGTTTTGACCATATTTTTTTTTTAACTTTTCATGCATGCTATATAAGATGAATTATCAGACATATTTTTAAATTTTTTGTCCTTAGCTGTTCCATGAGAGGGGCTGAGCCTTTTGTATACAAGGCCTAGAGTTAAATTATAAGAATTCTTATTTAGTAGCTTAAAAGGTATTAGGGCTTGATCATGATATGTCGATATAAATAATGTATTTCTTTTTAAATTTAAAAAAGCACTGTCAGCAGGAAAAAGTCCTGAAATAAAATTATAGTTTGATAATAAATTTTTAATTATCTCATCTTCATTACCTAAAGTACCATTTTCTCCACAATGTGGATTATAACAAACAAATTTTATTGACTCAAAATTCAAATTATACTTTTTATCATCTAAATTCTTTTTCAGATGCTTTATAAAAATATTTAACTGTTTTTTATTTATATTTAAATAAATATCTTTAATATTAATATGTGTAGTAAATGGAATAATTGAAAATATATCACCATACATAAGCATTAAGGTTTTTTTATTATTTAGATAGCCAAGATACTCAGTCATTCCTATAAAATTTATTTTCTTTTTAAAAATAGATTTATCTATAGGCATGGTTATCAAATCAAATTTTGTTTTCAATGAAAGATTATTAGCCATTTCTATTTGATAACAAAGATTTTCAAATTTATTCAAACTATTTTTCTCTATATTGAAAATATTTAACTTTTTTATGTTATAGTCTGTAAAATTATATGGGTCATAAATTTCATTAACATCTATATTCGAGTCTAATTTTTTTAAATAATCTTTTAGCTCCTTCTTTGATCCTATTAGAATATAATTAACCTTTTCTCTGAGTTTATTAAATGAATTAGCTATAATTTCTATATTCAGTGAGTTAGTGTCACCAAGAAAAACATATTTTTTTTTTAATATTTCTATTTATCATAAATAAATTTTTTAAATCTATTTTTTATCTTACTTTCTACTAATAAGTACAACCTCTCTTCTATTTGTCTGGAGGTCTCCTTATCTAAGCATATTTTGTATACAACATTTGCAATTATAATTTCAATATTATCAATGTTGGATTTCATAGAATTGAATAAAATTTCTGCTATTTTCTCATTGTTTGCAATGCTTATAAAATCATCAATGATTAAACAATTCTTTTTACTTATAGGAAATTTTAACCCATCTATGTCAAATAAAACTCTTTCAAATTCATTTACTTTTAAATCATTGTAATAATAATCATATATGAAGTCATTCTTAACAGTTTCATAAATATGAATATATTTTATAATCTCAGGTATATTTTTATAGTCATTAATATTAGAATTTAATAAGTTATTTATTCTATTTAGCCATTCATTTTCATTTCTTTCAAGTTTTGTAACTAAATTTTTTATTAAATATATATTTTTAACTGCTAAACCCTTATTTATCTCTAAATTGTCTAATCTGTAAAATTTTAAATATTCATTAACTTCATAAGAAGTAATATGGAAATTATTCTTTTGAAAAATAATTTTTGCATTACACACATTGTAGGTGAGATTAAATATTATAATGAAAAAAAATATAATTTTAATTTTTTTTAAATTTATAACCATAATATTTAAAATACACTAGACAAGCTATCTACATTAAAAAAACCCAAATAGTCCATGTAAAAAGTTATGCTAATTTTCTCTTCTGGAAGTGTATTAAAATTATCGTTAAATTCTACCTGAGAATATTCTAGCTCTAGCTCACTACACTCATCAAATAAACTAATTGATATAGAAGATTTAAATGGACTATAATTATTCTTTAAATCTAAAATACTTGAAAAAGTCATAGATGAATAACTACTTAAACCTTTATTCATTTCTATATTTAATGATTGAGTATCACTAGATAGGTTTTTAAATGAATCTTTGCTTGTCTCGTTATATTTTAACTCTAGATCAATAGGTTTAATAAAATTTAAAGAGTAATTCATTTCTTTTTTCGATAGGTTTTTTTGGTCAAGTCTCCCATCAATACTAAAAATTATATCTTGAATATTTGAATTTATTTCATAAGCATAATCTGAGAAATTATTTTCCTGGTTAATTTTTGAAAGATAATCATTATTTTTATTAGAGTCGTATGATTGACCTAATCTAAATACTGTCTTATTTTTAAATAAATTCAGATTGCCTTCAAGCCCATATGATATCCTATTAGATTTATCCTTCAGATCATTGCCAAACAATCTATTTTCAGAAAATAAATTATTATAGTTAAAAGTAACAGAATTACTATTTTCATTAATTTTGTTATTTTCATTATAAATGTCATTAAATGATGAAAATTTTATTCTAGGTTTAATGTTATCATTCAAGTAATAAAAAAAATCTGACGAAAAATAAAATGAACTATCAAAATTATCATAATTTAAATTTGGATTATGCTCGAAGGTATAATCATTTATTTCATTCACAAATATTAACTTATTATAATTAAGTATATTATTTAACCTGTTATTAAAATGGAATGAATTTTTCGAATTTATTTTTTTGATTTCTGATGGAGAATTTGAGTTTGACTCATCTCTTTTTAAAAATTGTATGTCAATTGTATTTAATAAACTAATATTTTTTTTTAAATTAAATTTATTAAAATATGATAAATTTGGTGTTATTGGAACTAGAGCATCATCAATATTATCGAAAGCTTGTACGCTTGAAATTTCAGTAAGAAGAAAATCGTTTTTTTTAAAAATGTCATAACTATTCATTTTTAAATAGATATCCTCAAATGTTAAAGGTTGATCATTATTCGCCCTTGTAGTTGATATGCTATTTGTTACCACACCATTTACTAAAATCTTATTATTTTTATTTATAACTTTTGAAGAGTTAAACTTTATTGAAGAGAATATATCTGATTTTTCATTATTTATAGAGTTATGTATTTTTATAGAACTTTGTCCACCAGATGCTTGATTATTCAAATATATTTTTTGTTCATATTCCTTTGTTATATCAAAGTCAGAACTGATTTTAAAAATTGGAGTGACTGTCAAATCAGTAGACTCATTTAGAGGATAGTAGTAAGGTGTTTTGAAATCAGTTCCCCCATCTAAATTGAAAATAATAGAAGGTGTCAAAAAACCTTTTTTTCTTGGAGCCTTGGGACCATAATGAGAAAAATAAGGAAGATAAATTAATTTATAATCTGCTATTTGTAAAAATGAGTCATAGTGAGTATATTTATCATCATTTATTTCATATTTGGTTTCATCTACTCTTATCGACCAAGTGGGACAGTTAAATACACCTTCTAATTCGCATGGAGTAAGAAAATTATTATAGAAGTATAGCACATCTCCTTTTTTATGTAATGCATCTGAGTCTATCTTGAGTTCATTATTATAAATATAGCTTACATTATCAGCTTTAAAGCTATCAAGTCTAGTATCGCCAATAAGATTAACGCCACTGAGAATATTTATACCTTGATAAAGATAGAAGTCTCCAAAAACTTCAAATTTATCATTTTTATAATCAATAATAGCTCGATCTATCAAGATATTATTGTTTTGAAAGTTTATTTTAGAATTTTCAGACAATTCAATAATATTGTCTACCTCATTGTAAGTAATATTGTTACTGTTAATGTAAGTATTGCTATTAGCTGTAAAAATTTGTCTAAGCATAAATATAACTATAAGAAATATTATTAAAATTTTATTCATACTTATATAACTTAAGAAAAATTAAAAGGATTAATAATGATGACAACGCTTGCATCTCATAATTATATATTTTTACTTCTATACTGTTCATTAATATTGAATAAAAAAGTAGTAAAAAACAAATAAATATTTCTAAACTAAGATTTTTTTTTTGGTCTATAACTTTTCTGCCTAATAAGATTAAGAAAGTACACATAAAAAATAAAGTAAAATAAAAAAATTTATTTATAGAAATTAAATCTAAACTTAAATTATTTGTTATTTTATTTTCTCTTACAACTAATTTTTGATCAAATATTTTTTTGAAATCATTTAATATAATATTATTTTTTTGAAGATTATTAATTTTTCTATTTATAAATTTTGTATAATTATTTGTGACTAACAAACCATCTATTATTTTAATCTTATTACTATACTCCCCGCCAACTATTTTGTTATTATTTATTTCATATTTATGGAACTCTTGAACGGTTGATTTTTTAATGTCAACGCCTTTCAAGATAGTGTATTTTTTTAAATTATCTGAAATATTTATAATAACCTTTGTATCTATGTTATCATCAGAATTAATCAACTTTAACTTAATCCCTTCTATTTTATCTGAAAACATTTTACTATTTAATTGAACTAACCCAAAGATAACTACTATAGGCAAGATTATTAGTATTATTTTATTTATGGAAAGATATTCTCTTAAAATGACTAATTCATTCTTAGACCTTAATAAAATGATAAAAAGTATTACTGTCATTAAGGCTATAAAAGAGGGAACATAGCTTAAAATTTGAAATGAATTTAAAAAAGTCAAATATAAAATTAAAGTAAATGACAAATTTTCTCCCAAATTTCCTAATAGGGAAAAAATATAAAATATAAAAATTGATGAAATTAAACAAACAATTAATGCTTTAAAAAAGACTTTATAAAAGTATCTAGATATCTTCATTTTATAATCTTTATGAAAATTATTGAAAATAAAATTAAACTTGAGTAATTAAATAAATAATAAGTTAAAATGTTTAAATAATCACTATTTAATAAATATATTGAGTATGAATTTAATATTTGAATTAACAACAATGAAAAGAATATTATTATAAATTTCATTAATAAGTTTTTTTTTGGTTCAAATAAAAATATTATTTTAAAAGAAGCTAAAATTATAAGTAATGTTAAAACATATTGGTAAATTTTATTATGACCATGATAAATATAGTCTTTATTATCATGTTTAATCAGTTCTAGAGTATTATAATGTTCTTTATCCATTAATAGAGGCTCGATATTTTTATTTTCTATGCTATAAGTAAATTTATCAAAATTTGTTATACTCTTTTCATTTTCATTTAATAAAATTCTTTCACCATAATTAAAAATTATATTGAAATTTTTCTTAGAAATTTCAGTTTTAGCAGTTCTTGATTTGATGAATTGACCATCTTTATAAATAAGGGCCTCTATATTATAAAATACGCTACCTTTCTCTTTTTCAAAGAAAATACTTAACTCATTTTCTATATGAAATTCATTTTTTGATGGGACACCTAATTTTAAATTATTTCTTATTTTTAATTCTTCAATTTTATATTTATGATAAGAATTTACAGAAATTAATTCACTATTAACAAATATTATAATTCCTAAAATTATAGTTATTATTAAAATAATCTTTGAGAGTCCTTTTGGATCTAGATACTGTTTTAGTATTATAATCTCATTATTTGCATTAAGCTTATAATTTGTAAAAAAACTACCTAATATTAAAAGAAAAGGCATTAAAGGGTTCATAAAACTTGGTAAAACTAGAAAAGTAGTCTTTACAACATCAATTATTTGATTTGAAATGGAGTATTGAAGTTCTAAAATCCTAAGAACTTGAGAAATCCAGATTAGACCAATAAATATTATGATATTTATTAAAATATATTTGAAATAAATAGAAATTATGTAATATTTGGCTCCGCTCATTATGAAAGCTCAATTTAACTCAATAAATAATCCTAATCAAAGCATAATATTGTTAGTTAACGTCTTTGAAAAACCTAATTTAAAACTTAAGTTTCAGAACTACACATACAACAATAATAAAATTTTTAAATACAATATCTCGATCGCAGAGTCTAAAATTAATATTTCCATAGTTAAAGACTCTAATCACCAATCCTCTTTTAATAAAAAAATTATAGGTTCTTTTATCTATGACATTTCCAATAAGTATTCTGCAACTCAAATTGATTTAAGTTGCTATAATAAAACAGCTCTTGATGAAATTGTTTTAGGCTTTACTCAAAAAGATTTTACATATTCAATTTACAA
>MDTC01179193.1_pt1 | contig 19444 bp, 19 predicted proteins | sample 811181 | NCBI WGS metagenome assembly MDTC01 (sample SAMN05326644, study PRJNA326480) | marine metagenome | isolation source: seawater | place: Pacific Ocean: North | collected 2011
TTCAAATTTTTAATAGCAAGGCTTTTTTATAATGATGCATTAGTGACTATATTTACTTTAGGTGGAATTTATGCTGTAGGAACATTAGGTTTTACATTAGATGAAGTGATAATTTTAGGTATTGTATTAAATGTTGCTGCTGGAATCGGTTCTTTTTTCTTTGGTTATTTTGAAGATCGTTTTGGTTTTAAGAAGATAATTAATTTGTCACTATTAGTATTAATATTTTCAACACTGCTTGCTTTTATAGCTCCTTTTATTTCATATTCTAAATTAATTTTTTGGATTTCTGGTGTTTTGATTGGATTAATGGTTGGTCCAAATCAATCTACTAGTAGATCAATAATGGCAAGATTAACACCAGATTCTAAAAAGAATCAATTTTTTGGTTTTTATGCATTAGCTGGTAAAGCTACATCATTTATTGGACCATTTCTTTTCGGAATAATTACTTTAATGTATAATCAACAAATAGCATTATTGATTGTAGTGATATTATTTCTAGTTGGATTTATTTTATTTAATAGAATAAAATTTAATTCTATAAATTTGCAAAATGAAATATAATTTTATTTATTTTTTATTTTTTATTCTCAGCTCATGTGTATATAATGAGATAACGTTAGATAATAATATAGATTGTAGAACTAATGAGACCCCAAGTTTTCAAAATTGTATAAAGCCACTTATTAATGTTCATTGTATTGGATGTCATTCTGTTACAAGTAATTCAGGAAGCCTTGATGGCTATGAGGCTGTTAAAAACATGGTTTTAAATAAAAATTTGATTGGAAGGATACAATTAGATATGCCTCTAAATGGTCTTATGGCCGAGGAAGAAATTAACATATTTATTAAATGGGTAAATAATGGGTCATTGGATAATTAAAATAATTTTAATTTTTTTGAGCATTAATTTAAGTGCACAACAATATATAGGTAAAGCAGGTAAAATTTCCTTTTTTTCTGAAACACCATTAGAAAACATAACCGCAGTGAATAACAAAGTAAGTGCGGTATATGATCTAAATACTAAACAATTAGTTTTTCAATTAGCGATTGAAGATTTTAACTTTCCAATAAAATTAATGCAAGAACATTTCAATGAAAACTATTTAGAATCTGATATATATCCCTCATCTACTTTTGATGGGAAGATAATAAGTGAGGAGTCAAATAATAAATTGAATAAAACAAAAGTTGCAGGAGATTTAACAATTCATGGTATAACTAATTTTGTTACAGTGGAAGGAGATTTAATTAAAAAAAATAATGAGATTTTTATATCTGCTGATTTTACTGTGAAATTAAAAGACTATGATATTGATGTTCCTAAAATTGTATTTTATAAAATTGCACAAATAATAGATGTATCAGTAGAAATTAAATTAGAGCAGATAAAATGAAAAAACAAAATATAATTTTATTTATATTTTTAATTTTTTCTAATTTTGTACAATCGCAAAATGATTTATTTTCTTTAATTAAATCAGATAAAAAATCAATTTTTACATCATATACTTTTAAAGGAACAAAAATTGTAAATGGCCAGTCAGTAGAATTACCAGCAAAGGAAGTTTTACAATTTATGATTCAGCATAGATTTGGACCATTAAATTCAGGGTCATATAATTTATTTGGCTTAGATTTTGCTCAAGTTAGATTCAGTTTAGAATATGGTTTAAAAGAATGGATGTCAGTTGGAGTTGGAAGGAGTTCTTATTCTAAGAACATTGACGCAAACGTAAAGATAAGATATAAAAGACAAGTAAAAGGAGAAAAGTACTTTCCCGTAACAATATTGACTAATTCGGCTGTTTTTCTAAAACAATCAAATCAAAAAGAAGATTATTTATTAACTAATCAGTTAGTATTTGTAAATCAATTTCTTATTGCAAAAAAAATTAATCGTTCTTTTTCTTTTCAATTCTCACCCACATTTGTTCACTATAATTTAATTGATGAAAATTCTTATTTAAATAATTTTAATAATCATGATCATTTTTCATTAGGATTAGGCGGAAGGTATAAAATTACAAATAGAGTATCAATTAATTTTGAAAATTTTATACAATTAGAAAAATCAGCTAATAGAAATGTTCTAGCATTTGGTTTTGATATTGAGACAGGAGGGCATGTTTTTCAATTACATTTAAGTAATTCTCCTTCAATGATCGAACCAATTTTTATACATAATACAAATAGAGATATATTTAACGGAGATATATTTTTTGGATTCAATATTTCAAGAGTTTTTTCTTTAAATGCAAAAAACTAAAATTATAAATTACTTAGAAAAGTATTTTAATTCAAAAATAAGTTTAATCAATATCGATACTTTATCAGAAAGTTTTTTTAATAGCACATTTAAGTTAAATACAAATAAAGGTAGTTTTTTTATTAAATACAATTCAAAACCAAAGACTGATTTTTTTAAAAAAGAATTTGATGGTTTAAAGAAAATTGAGGCATCAAACACTTTTTTGGTACCCAAAATCATCTGTTTTACAGATAATTTTATAATTATGGATTTTGTTAATAGGTCAATTGCTAAAAAAAAACATTGGGAGAAACTTGGAGCTAATCTTGCGAAATTACATTATAATTCAAACGATTATTTTGGATTAGAATATGATAACTATATAGGTGATTTAAATCAGAGCAATACAAAGTGCCTGTCTTGGTCTGAATTTTTTATAAATGAACGTCTTATACCTCAAATTAAAAAAAATGATTTTTCAAAAAATGATTTTAAGATGTTTGATAAACTGTTTTATGTAGTAGAAAAAAATTTTCCAAAAGAAAATCCTTCTTTATTACACGGTGATTTATGGAATGGAAACTTTATGTTTTCAAAAGATGATTGTTTTGTCATAGATCCTGCAATTTATTATGGATTTAGAGAAGTTGATATAGCTATGAGTAAATTGTTTGGAGGTTTTGATCAAGTATTTTATGATGCATATATATATTCATTTCCACTTGAGAATGATTGGAAAGATAGAATTGATTTGTGTAATCTTTATCCATTATTAGTTCATTTAAATATCTTTGGAAATAGTTACTATAATTCCATTATATCTATCATAAAAAGGTATATATGACTTTTCTATTATATTTGCTAAATGGGTTCATTTGATTTTTCTATTGTGGGTGGTGGTATAATAGGTGTTGCAATTGCTTATCAAATTCAAAAAAAGTATCCTAATAAAAATCTAGCAATTTTTGAAAAAGAAAAGAATTTAGCAATGCACCAAACTGGAAGAAACTCTGGTGTTATTCATTCGGGATTGTATTATAAGCCAGGATCATTGAAAGCTCAAAATTGTTTTATTGGTAGAGAAAAATTGATTGAATTTGCAAAAAAATATAATATTTATCATGATGTTTGTGGTAAGATTGTTGTTGCTACTAATAATGATGAACTATCTCGTTTATCTTTTTTGAAAAAAAATGGAGAAATAAATGGACTAACTGGTTTAGAAATATTAAATCCAAATCAATTCAAAGAAATAGAGCCATTTGTTGAAGGATTAAAAGCTTTAAAAGTCCCTCAATCTGGAATAATTAATTATTCTGAAGTAGTAAGAGTCCTTTCAGAAAAAATAACTTTTTATAATAATTCAAGCTGTATTTTAACATCTTGTAAAGTGCTAGATTATCACGATAATATCATTTCAACAACTAAAGGAAATTTTAAAACTAAGCATATTATTTTTTGTGGAGGACTGTTTGCCGATAGACTAGCAGTTAAAGATAATATTGATTTAAATATGCAAACTGTTGGTTTCAGAGGTGACTATTATAAATTAAAAGATAATGCAAAACATAAAGTTAATCATCTTATTTATCCAGTTCCAAATCCTGACTTTCCTTTTTTAGGAGTTCATTTTACTAGAATGTATAATAATGATATTGAGTGTGGACCTAATGCAGTATTTAGCTTCAAAAGAGAAGGTTATAAAAAGCTTGATTTTAGTTTTAAAGATACTTTTGAAGCTTTAACATTTCAAGGAACATATAAATTGTTCATAAATAATTGGAAATTTGCAATGGATGAATATAAAAGAGCATTTTCAAAATCTTTATTTTTGAAACAATTGCATAAATTAATGCCTTCACTTAAGAATAATGATATTGTTTCATATAGAAGTGGAGTTAGAGCTATTTTACTTTCTAATGATGGCAATGTAGTAGATGATTTTAAAATTGTTAATATGAAAAATAATATTCATGTTTTAAACGCTCCATCACCTGCTGCAACAGCATGTTTAGCAATAGGAGAAAAAGTTTTGTATGAAATAGAAAAAAAATTTAATTTATGATAAAATTCTTTGGTTTATTGTCAAAAAAAAACAAAGTAGATGCACAAGAAACAGCTTCCATAATTGTTGTCACATTAAATAATGTAATTGAAGAAGGTTTTGTAGAAATAAAAGATTTTATAAATAACAACCATAATTTAGAAACAAAACCTAATCTATTAGAAGAGGATATTCATTGGTTTCAAAATATTATTTTTCTTGGTAATATTCAAAATTTAACTTTTTTCTTTGAAGAAGATGAAGTAAGAAAATTAAGAGAATATATTTTAGATTGTATGTATAAAGATCTTTCAGAGAATGATCAACATCTTGCAATTGAGAAGTTTTTAGATTATGAGAATTATTTTATTGATTTAATGAAGGAAAACAATTTACCAATTCATGCTATGGTTATTGGTATATTTGAAAAATATAATATTAACAGATATCAAGGCGATTTATTTAAAAGGAAAAATAAACCAAATCCAATTTTTTATAACGAACTTAAAAATTTATTGAGGCATTTTATTTGGAATTGGGAAGAGTATTTAGAAAAAAATAAGTTGAAATTTTAAATTCCAGTATAATTTTTTGGACTTATGTTATTTAATTCTTCTTTGACATGTTCATTAATATTTAAATTATTAATAAAATTAGATATGATTTCTTGATTTATTACAGAATTTGTTCTAGTTAATTCTTTAACCTTTTCATACGGATTTTTAAATCCTTCTCTTCTAAGTATTGTCTGTATCGCTTCTGCAATAACAGCCCAATTTTTTTCTAAATCTTCTTCTATTTTAATGTTATTAATTAATAGTTTATTTATTCCATTTTTTAATGAAGATAAAGCAATTAATGAATGTGCAAATGGAACCCCAATATTTCTAGTTGTTGTACTATCTGTCAAATCTCTCTGTAATCTTGAAATTGGTAATTTCTTTGCAAGAAATTCAAATATGGCGTTGGCATAAGATAAATTTCCTTCTGCATTTTCAAAATCAATAGGATTAACTTTATGAGGCATTGCAGAAGATCCTATTTCACCATCTTTAATTTTTTGTTTAAAATAATCTAGAGCAATATATGTCCAGATATCTTTGGCAAAATCAATTAAAATAGTATTAATTCTGCTTATATTTTGCATAAGAGCACTTAGATTATCATAATGTTCAATTTGAGTAGTTGTTTTTTGTCTTTTAAGTTTAAAAGTGTTTTTAATAAAATTATCAGCAAATTCTACCCAATTTATGTTTGGAAAAGTAACATGATGAGCATTAAAGTTTCCTGTTGCACCTCCAAATTTTGCATTTAAAGGTAATTTTTTTAATAAAACAAGTTGTTGTTCAATTCTTTCTATGAAAACAGTGATTTCTTTTCCCATTCTAGTTGGAGAAGCAGCTTGTCCGTGCGTTCTAGCAAGCATAGAAATATTTTTCCAACTTTTTGCTTTAGCTTTTAATAGTTTTAGTATTTCATTTATGAATGGATAGTAAACATCATCTAAGGCTTCTTTAATTGATATTGGAAGTGCTGTATTGTTTATATCTTGAGATGTCAGGCCGAAGTGAATAAATTCTTTAAATTCAGAAAGGTTTAAAGCATCAAATTTTTCTTTCAAATAATATTCAACTGCTTTGACATCATGATTTGTTTTCTTTTCTATTTCTTTAACTCTTTTAGCATCATTTATATTGAAATTTATGTAAAGAGATTTTAAATCTTTTTGTTTTTGAATAGGAAAGTGATTTAATTGAATAATTGAGCTATTGCATAAAGCAAGAAAATATTCGACTTCAACTTGAATTCTATATTTAATTAATGCTTCTTCAGAAAAATATTTTTTTAATTTTTTTGTTTTATTGTAGTATCTTCCGTCAATGGGAGAAATGGCATTTAGCATATAAGATTTTTTTTGCAAATTTAATCAATTTATAAAATGATATGTTAAATCTTTACTATAATAACATTTAACTTTTTTAATTTTGTACTTAAGATGGAATTATTTATTGTAACTATATCTTTTTTGTTATTGCTGTTAGGTGTTTTTGGTTCTATCTTTCCAATTATTCCTGGTCCACCTTTTTCATTGTTTGGTATTTTACTTCTACACTTTTACTCTACATATAGTTTTGATTCAGAAAATTTATTTTTATTTAGTGTTTTAGTTATATTAATAACATTTTTAGATGTTTGGTTGCAAATTTATGGAGTAAAAAAGTTTGGGGGAGGTAAAAGAGCTACTAATGGCGCTTTAATTGGTTTAGTAATTGGATTTTTTGTTCTTCCTTTATTTGGAATTATTTTAGGTCCATTTTTAGGTGCATATATTGGTGCTAAAACAGACAGGGATATAAGTAATCCTTTTAAAGTAGCTGTAGGTTCACTTATTGGTTTTTTAACAGGAACTATATTGAAACTTATTACATCTATATTTATTTTGTTATTTGTTTTATATAAGGTGTTAATATGATTAAGATATCCATTGTTTCATATTCGAATACCATCCCTTTCTTATATGGTTTGAATAAATGGTATTTCAATAATGAAATAAATGTTAGTTTAGATGATCCATCTACATGCGCGAAAAAATTAATAAGTAACAAGGTTGACATTGGTTTAATTCCAGTTGTTTCTATTAAAATGATAAAGGATCCTAAAATAATATCTAATTATTGTATAGGTGCTGATGGTTATGTTGATACAGTATGTATTTATTCTGATATTCCTATAAATGAGGTCAAAAATATATTTATTGATTCAGACTCTGAAACATCTGTTAAACTATTAATGATATTATTAAAGGAATATTGGAAAGTTCATCCTAATCTTATTAGAATAAAAATAAAAAATGAAGTTTTATTACAAAAAAAATCAACAGCATTAGTAATTGGCGATAAGACATTTTCTTTGAGAGATAAATATAAATATGTTTATGATTTATCATCTATATGGAAAAAATTGACTGGTCTTCCCTTTGTTTTTGCTTTGTGGGTGACAAATAAAAATTTGGATAATAAATTTTTAAGTCAGTTTAATTTAGCCTTATCATTTGGAGTGAAAAATATACAAGAAGCAATTAGTTTTTTTGATTATAAATTTAACCATAAAGCTAATTTAGAAGAATATTTAAATAATCGAATTTCTTATGATTTAGATGTTGATAAAAAAAAGTCTTTGAAATATTTTTTAGAAAAATTACGATTTAATGGATTTTAGAGATATCTCATAAATTAGATTTTCTAAAATTTCTAATTCTTTTGGATATTCTGAATTATATTCAATAACTTTATTTTTAACTTTCAAAATTGTTCTAGGAAGATCATTTAATGATTCAATATATTCATTTTGTAGTTTTTGAAATTTAATGTGTTTTGCTTTATCAAGAATTTTATTCATATCCTCTTTTGTTAATTTTGAATTATATATACCAATTTTTTCAACATTTTTTTTCCCATTGAATATTAAACTTCTGTTTTCAAATATTTCAATTTCATAAATAGGACATTTTCCATAACAGGATTTTTTTTGTAAGCTTATAAAACTCTTCTTTTGTTGATATTCGTACGGTTTATAAGTAAATTGACAAGCATATAGAATTATGATTAAAAAAAAAATTTTTTTCATAAACTATTTTTTTCTTTTCATTTTTGCTTCTTGTCTTTTTTGCAATTCCTCTAATTTTTTTTGAAAAGATGATTTCTTTTTTGGATTTTTTTTATTCTTTTCTATTTGTGCAAGAATGGCATTTTCATCTATCATTTTTTTCATTAGAAATTGTTGTGAAAATGTAATCATATTTGCTAAAAAATAATAATATGAAAGTCCAGCCGCGTAATTATTGAAGAACCCTAAGAACATAATAGGCATTAGATACATCATCCATTTCATTTGTGCCATTTGTCCAGTTGCCATAGACGTATTCATTCTAGTATACATCAAAGTAGAGATAGTCATTAATAGTGTAAATAAACTTACATGATCTCCATAAAATGGTATTTCAAAAGGGAGACTCATTATTGAATCGTATGAGGATAAATCATCTGCCCAAAGAAAACTTTTTTGTCTAAGTTCAATTGAAGCAGGAAAAAATCGAAACATTGCAATTAATATTGGAAATTGAAATAACATAGGTAAACATCCACCCATTGGATTAACTCCTGCCTTACGATATAAATTCATTGTTTCTTGTTGCATCTTCATTGGATCTTTTTTTCCTTTAAATTTATCATTCAATTTATCTATCTCTGGTTTTAAAACTTTCATTTTTGCTTGAGATAAATATGCTTTGTAAGTAAAGGGAGAAAGTACAAGTTTTATAATTATAGTGAGTAAAAGAATAATAATTCCATAATTGGTAAAGTATTTATTTAGAAAATCAAATATATTGATAACAACATATTGATTTACCCAGCCGAATATTCCCCATCCTAGAGGAATAAGTTCTTCAAAGCTTTTTCCATATGATTTTAAAGTTTTATAATGGTTTGGTCCAAAATAAAATTGAAAATTTAATTGTTCTTCGCTTTTATGATTGAAGGGAAGTTCAAATGATGCAGACATTCTTTTAATATGTTCAGATTTTTCATATTTTTTTGAAGATAAAATTGTTGGCTTTTGAAATCCATCTTTTGCAATTAGAATAGCAGAAAAGAACTGTTGCTTAAATGCAACCCAATTTAACTTTGAATTTATCTTATCTTCATCAGAAGAATTAAAGCTTAAATAATCAACTTCATTATTACTGTTATATTGGTATTGAACACCAGTATACATTTCTTGGTTAGATTTGCTTTTTTCTGTTTGTGGTGCCGACATTTCCCATTGAAGATTCATGTAATTCACATTTTTCGAAATTATATTTTGCATACCAATGACATTAATATCAAAATCTATTAAATAATCATCCTCTGTTAAGCGATATATATATTCAAAATAATTTAAAGAGTCAATCATTAATCTCATCTTTATTGTATTTAATTCCTCAATAGCAATAAAATTTAGGTCTGAAGTATTAATAAGTTCATTAGAAAAGAACTGGAGGTTAAATTTTGAAGAGTCTGCTACAAATAAATCTAATGGTAGTGAATCATGAGTTGTAAACTCTTTTAAAATAACAGAACTGATTTTTCCTCCCAAGGAAGAAATGCTAATTTTTATCTTTTCATTCTCTAGAACTTTTATTTGGGTTTCTGTATTTTTTTCTTGTTTAAATATTACATTATCTATCTCTAATGGTGTGTTTTCGCTAGTATTCTCCTTTTCTTCTGAAAATACGTTAGAGTTTACATTTTCTTGTGGTATTTCAGGGGCAAAGAAGATATTGAAGATTAATAATATTATAGAAATTAGAAATATTCCAGTAGCTGTATTTTTGTCAAACATTTTTTATTTTTTTTTATTTTTTAAACATGCAGAAATAAATGAACTAAACAGTGGATGTGGATTAGTTACACTACTTTTATATTCAGGATGGAATTGTACACCGACAAACCATATGTGCGAGGGTATTTCAATTATTTCTACCAGATTATTCTCTTTGTTTACTCCACTTGCAATCATACCTGCATTTTCTAACTTATTTTTATAAGAGTTATTAACTTCAAATCTATGTCTGTGACGTTCTTTAATATTATTTTTTCTATAGGACTTTTTTGCAATTGTTTTGTCTTTAATCTTACAATTATATGATCCTAAACGCATCGTACCTCCTTTCTTAACTATATTTTTTTGATTTTCCATTAAATCAATAACTGGATTTTTAGTTTTTTTATTCATTTCAGTTGAATTAGCATCTTTTAAAAATAATACATTTCTCGCATATTCTATAACAGCCGATTGCATTCCTAAACAAATTCCAAAAAAAGGAATATTATTTTCTCTTACATATTTTATAGTATTTATTTTTCCTTCCATGCCTCTGTCACCAAATCCAGGTGCAACCAAAACTCCTGATATGTTTTTAAGTTCTTTGTTAATATTTTTTGTGTTAATTTTTTCTGCATGAATCCATTTGACTTTTATTTCACATTTATTTTTTGCACCTGCATGTATAATTGCTTCACTAATTGACTTGTATGCATCAGGTAATTCAACATATTTTCCTATAACAGCAATTGATATTTTATTTAAAGGATTTTTTAAACATCTTAAAAAATTTGTCCATTTTTCTAACTTAAGTTTCTTTTTACTATTTAAATTAAGTTTTCTTAAAACAACTTTATCAAGTCCTTCTTTTTGCATTAAAAGTGGAACCTCATAAATTGTTTTTGCATCAATTGATTGAATTACAGCATCCTTTTCTACATTACAGAATTGCGCAATTTTTTTTCTTATGTCTAAATTTAACTCATTTTCAGTTCTGCAGACTAGAATGTCTGGCTGTATACCAGCTTCTAAAAGTGTTTTTACAGAATGTTGTGTTGGTTTTGTTTTTAGTTCTCCTGCTGCTGCAAGAAATGGAATTAATGTAAGGTGTATGAAAAGAGCATTGTTTTCAAGCTCCCATTTCAATTGCCTAACTGCTTCAATAAATGGTAATGCTTCAATATCTCCAACGGTTCCTCCTATCTCAGTGATTACAAAATCATAAATATTCTTCGCACCTAAAATTTTGATTCTAGTTTTTATTTCATCAGTAATATGTGGTATTACTTGCACAGTCTTTCCTAAATAGTCTCCTTTTCTTTCTTTTTCAATAACTGTCTGATAAATTTTTCCTGTTGTTATGTTATTTGCTTGAGAAGTATTATCGTTCAAAAATCTTTCATAATGACCTAAGTCTAAATCTGTTTCAGCACCGTCTTCAGTAACATAGCATTCTCCATGTTCATATGGATTCATAGTCCCCGGATCAATATTTATATATGGGTCAAGCTTTTGAATAGTTACTGAAAACCCTCTAGATTTTAAGAGTCTTGCTAATGATGCAGATATAATTCCTTTTCCTAAAGAAGATGTAACTCCTCCAGTTACAAATATATATTTAGTTGTTTTTTTACTCAAAGTAATTGTTTTCTACAAAAATAATATTTAACTCTAATTAAAATAATTATGAAAGAATATTTATTCTTTGTGTTAAAAATTAATACTTGTACCTAAGCTTGGCATTATTGGTAATTGGTTTACTCTTTCGTATTTGATTCTATTAAAGTAAAATATATTTTCTCTATTATATGCATTTGTTACAGATGCAGTAACATTAATGAAAATAGTTTTATTAATAGTAAAATCTTTAGAAATTGAAAAATCTAATCTATGATAATAAGGAAGTCTACCCTGGTTTAAATCAGCATATTCTACTTCTAGTTCTCCGTTTTCAGCACTATAATTAGTATTTATACCATTTGAAAAAGTTAAATTTTCATAAAATCCTTGTGTTTGTGTAAATGGGAAACCAGATCCAAGATTCCATCTTAAATCAGATTTCCATTTGTTTTTTCTTCCAAATTTATAAGATGCTACAAGATTAATATTATGTCTTCTGTCAAAATGAGGGTTGTAAGTTATATTATTATCTTTTCTATTTACTATTCCGTATGAATATACACTCCATAAATATAACTTTTTATTTTTGAACTTAACTAATAAATCAATCCCTTGAGCTACTCCAGTTTCTACCACAAATTGATTGTCATTATTTGAAGTCATATTTCTATTTATATTAGTTAGCTGAGTAAAATCTTTAATATATGCCTCAAGCTGAAGATCTATATAATTACTTAAATCAAATTCTATTCCTGTAATTAAATGCCTGGCTTTTTGAAATTTGTTTTTATAAGTTTCTCCATTAGGATCACTGGGTAATTCTTCAGGAGAAGATATTATCCCTGAAAATAAATTTACAATATCCCTATCAGAGCTTGTACTTAAAATATTTTGAGAATACAGTCCTGAAGCAAGTTTTAATCTTAACTTATTATTTACTATGTATTTTAATCCAAGTCTTGGTTCAGGTGAAACACCTAAAGTATATTTTTGTATTCTAAATCCAGGTTCTAATACCCATCTTAAGCTATTTATTTGATAATTTATATACGCAGAGAATTCTGATGTATTTTCATTTTGTTCAATTTTAGAATTAACAGAGTTATAAGTTAAAAATTCTGTTGAAAATCCATGAATATCAAATCCATATTTTATTTTACCTTTAGGTAGAAAATAACTGAAATCGAAACCCATATTAAATCCGCTTATACCACTTTCTCTTAAAGGAGATTTTTCTTCATCTAATGATATGTTATATTTTGCATATGCAACATTTCCTTCAATTAAAATTGGAGATGATCCTGGAATTAGTATAAATTCACTTCCAACACCATTAGATTTCCATTGAAGATTAGATATATTTTCATAATTAACATTATCTTGAAAGTTAAATCCAAAAACATTCCATTTACTACCGTTTTTATTGTTAAAAGAAATTTTTCCATAAATATCAGTAAAAGAGTACGGTAATCCTTTTTCATCAAAATATAATATTGGGTATTTGTACAAAAATTCAGAACTTTTATCTAAATAAGATGTTTTTGCTGAAAATACAAAAGAGGCGTTTTCATTTTTGTTCAAAGGGCCTTGTGTAAATATTTTTGCTCCAAATGTATTAGCTGCAAGTTTACCAGAAATTCTTTTTTTGTTACCATCAATTGTCTTAATATCCATGATTGAAGAAATTCTACCTCCGTATTCAGCATTAAAACCACCCGTAAATACTTCAGTATTTCTGATTATATCAGTGTCAAAAACAGAAAAAAGACCTATCGAATGAAAGGGACTGTAAATTATCATTCCATCCATTAATACTTTATTTTGAATAGGGGATCCACCTCTAATATATAGCTGTCCTCCTTGATCTCCAGTAAATACAACTCCAGGAATTACTTGTAAATATTGAGCTATATCTGATTCCCCACCAACAGTTGGAATCATCTCTATATCTCTTTTTGAAATTTTAATAGAAGCTGCTTTTACTTCTGTTTTCATTTCTTCTCTTTCCGCAGAGATAGTTACTTCATTCAATTTTACAGATGACTCGTTTAACTCAAAATTCTTTGTTAAAATTTGTCCTGGATTTAATGTTATTTCTGAAAAAAGAGTATCATATCCTAAATATGTAATCATTAATGTATATTTCCCAGGATTTACTTTTGAAATATTATACATTCCATTAATGTCAGTTGCACTTCCTATAGATGTTCCTTTTAAAATAACATTGCAAAAAATAATTGGTTCCCCATTGTCTTTATCATAAACAAATCCTCTTATATTGCTGTTTTGACTAAGTAAATCTAGTGAGAATACAATTACTAATATTATAAGTAAAAGGTTTTTTTTCATTATAATTTTTTTACAAAGATAAGCTATAAATTATCTCAATTTGATTAACAATGTAATATTTTAAAAATGAGTTCTTTTAATAATTCTGAATGTGATGTATTTTTATTGTTAACTCCTTTACTTTTTAAATCATATTCTTTAAGTAAGCCGATAATTGTAATTAATTGATTTACAGAATACTTAGTAGATGCATATTTGTATTGGCTTATGAAATATGGATTTATTTTCAATTTTAATGCTACATTATTGTTTGATTTATCATTAATAGAATGGTAAGTAATTATTTTTTGAAAGAATGAGAAAAGTGAACTAATTACTAAAATTATATGATTATTTTTTGAGTCTAAAGAAAGGTGGTTTGTAATTTTATTGGATTTAGTGATATTTTTTTCGCCCAAGGATTTTTGTAATTCAAAAACATTATAGTCTTTACTAATCCCAATATAATTTTCAATGTGTGTAGAAGTTATTGTGTCATCTAGATTTATAGCTAACATGAGTTTACTTAACTCATTAGTAATCTTAGATAAATCATTTCCGATATTTTCTGAAATTATTGTTGCTGCTTGGATGTCTATTTTATAATTTTTTTCTTCTAAATAATTTATGATCCAATTACTTATTTGATTTTCATATAACTTTTTACTTTCAAAAAAAATTGATCTATTTATAATCGTTTTAGAGATTTTCTTTCTTTTATCGATAGACTTATTTTTATGTTCAAAAACTAGAACAGTGCTTAACTGAGGTTTTTCAAAATAATTAATTAAATTATCCATTTTTTTAAGATGTTGTGCTTCTTTAATAACAACAACTTTCTTTTTTGAACCAAATGGAAATTGTTTTGCTTCTGAAATTATTTCTTCTGTATTTGTATCTTTGGCATACAAAACAATTTGATTAAATGATTTTTCTTCTTTTGTTAAAGTGAATTTTAGAATTGTTTTAGTAATCTCATCAATAAAATAAGACTCTTCTCCACAAAGAAAATATATTGGTGCAATTTTTTTTTGTTTTATAGATAATATAATATCTTTATAATTCATTATTTAAAAAAATGGATTTACCTAAGTTAAATTTTAATGATGTAACCCTCAAAGTTAAAGTAGTTAATGGTATTATGCAAGTTTTTGATCAGGTAAGAAAAAAATATATTAAAATAACTCCTGAGGAATGGGTAAGACAGCATATAATATGTTTTTTACATAAAACTAAAAACTATCCACTTGGTCTCATTTCAGTTGAAAAGATGGTTAAATATAATAATTTACAAACTAGAGCTGATATTGTTTTATATGATAGAAATGGGAGTCCAAATATAATTGTTGAGTGTAAGGCCCCAAATATTAAAATTTCTCAATCTACATTTAATCAAATTGCTAGGTATAATTTTAAACTAAGAGTAAATTTTTTAATTGTCACAAATGGAATGACCCATTATTGTTGTAAAATGAATTATGATGACAATTCAGTTGATTTTTTAGACGATTTTCCTTTTTTTGCTTAATTTTCAATTATGAAGAACATAATTTTTGTTTTGGAGGGGAAAATTTAGTCAAGTTAATTCCGTCAATTGCATGAATATACTCTTTCATCTTTGGAATTCTTCCAAGAATTGCAGACAATACAACAACTGGAGTAGATGCAAGTAATGATTCACCTTTTTTTCTATCTGAATCAGCGACAACTCTTCCTTGAAACAGTCTAGTCGAAGTCGCCATAACTGTATCTCCCTTGGCAGCTTTTTCTTGATTACCCATACACAGATTACATCCAGGTCTTTCTAGGTACATCATATTTTTATATTTGATTCGAGCTGATTTTTTGGGATTTGCGTCATTAAAAATAAAACCAGAATATTTTTCCAAAATTTCCCAATCTCCCTCTTCTTTGAGCTCATCGATTATATTATATGTTGGAGCAGCTACAATTAGTGGAGCATTGAATTTAACATTTCCATTTTGTTTTTCAAGATTTTTTAGCATCTTGGACAGGATTTTAAGGTCTCCTTTGTGAACCATACATGATCCAACAAATCCTAAATCAACCTTTTTCTCTCCTTTATAGTATGATAGATTTCTAATGGTATCATGAGTATACCTTTTAGAAATATCTTTATTATGTACATCAGGGTCAGCTATCATAGGCTGGGCAATGATTGATAAATCTACCTCAAATTCCGCATAGTATTTAGCATTTATATCTGGAGAAAGTGCAGGCTTAATTCCAGATTTTATTTCATTTATTCTATTGTTAGCTTTATCAATTAGATTTTGGAGAACTTTTTTTGAATTATCCATGCCTTTATTGATCATGTTTTTAATTCTTTTTTTAGCTATTTCTAATGATTTTATTAGTGTCTCGTCTTCTGAAATACAAATTGATGCTTTTGCCTTCATTTCTGCTGTCCAGTCAGTAAAGGTAAATGCCTTATCAGCAAGTAATGTTCCTAAATGAACTTCGATCACTCTACCTTGAAAAACATTTTCTCCTTTATATTTTGAGAGCATCTGGGACTGAGTTGCATGAACGACATCTCTAAAATCCATATATTCTTGCATTTCTCCTTTAAAGGTTACTTTAACAGATTCTGGTATTGGCATGCTTGCTTCACCAGTTGCAAGAGCTAATGCTACTGTTCCAGAATCTGCACCAAATGCTACTCCTTTTGACATCCTAGTATGTGAGTCTCCTCCAATAATTATTGCCCAGTCATCAATAGTAATATCGTTTAAAACTTTGTGAATAACATCGGTCATTGGTTTGTACTGGTCTTTTGGGTCACGAGCAGTTATCAAACCAAAATTATTCATGAAACTCATTAACCTTGGAATATTTTCTTTAGATTTTTGATCCCAAACAGAAGCAGTATGGCATCCAGATTGATAAGCTCCATCAATTGATGGAGAGATTGTAGTGGCAGCCATCATCTCTAACTCTTGAGAAGTCATTAATCCTGTAGTGTCTTGTGATCCTACAATATTAACTTTAACTCTTACATCAGATCCAGCTTTTAGTATTTTTGTATCTGCTTTATCTATAGCATTATTATTAAATATCTTCTCTACTGCAGTCAGTCCACCTTTAGAATTTAATATTTCTTTTGACTTTGCATAGATTTGGGGAGTTTTTATACCTAAGGTTTCACATGCAAAGTTTTGAAGTTTCTTTCCAAAAACAACAGCATATGACCCTCCAGCTCTCATATATTCTATCTTTTGTGGTGTGAATGATGAAGAAATATCTTTTACAGCTTTATCATTTTTATATAGTTTTTTTTCTTTAGTATTAATAGTAAAAATATCTCCTGTTTTTATAGAGTAAGATTCTATTATTTGTGGATCACCTTTACTGTCAAGTAATACATTTCCTTTACTATCTTTTTTCTTCTTCCAGTTTTTAAGGTCTAGTCCAATACCTCCAGTAACATCCACAGTAGTTAAAAAAATAGGGGAAATACCATTTGTTCCAGCTACTATAGGAGCAATATTAATAAATGGTACATAAGGACTTGATTTTTTTCCAATCCACAAAGCAACATTGTTTACTCCGGACATTCTAGATGACCCAACACCCATAGTACCTTTTTCAGCTACTAGCATAATTCTTTTATTTGGATGTTTTAATTGTAAATCCTTAAGCTCCTTTTGTTTTTTTTTGTTGTGTTCAAATAGACATTGCCCATGCATTTCTCTATCTGCTCTTGAGTGGGCATCAGCTCCTGGAGAAAGGAAATCAGTTGAAATATCTCCAATTCCAGCTATGAAAGCGACTACTTCAATTTTATCTTGGATTTTGGGCAGCTTAGTAAAGAACTCTGCTTTAGAATAACTTTTAATAATTTCTTTTGCTATTAAATTGCCTTCATTATACGCTTTTGATAGTCTATTAGTATCTTCATCATAAAGAAATACTTGACTTTTGAGAATTTTAGATGCTTTTTTAGCAATTTTTAAATTTTTTGAAAGACTCAAATCAATTAACACTTTGATTGAAGGGCCACCTTTCATATGAGATAGTAGTTCAAACGCATAGTCGCATTTAATCTCTTCTAAATTGATTTTATCAAGTATTATATCTTTTAAAAATTCGCTTTTAACTTTAGCGGCACTTGTTGTTCCAGGTAAGACGTTATAGATAAAAAAGTCTAAACATTCTTCTTTGCAACTGCTATTTTCATTTTGAATTTCTTTTATTATATCTTTTAATAGACTAGCGTTACTAATTGGTTTTGGATTTAAACCTATTTTTTTTCTTTCAGCATTTTCTTTGATATAATTTTGATACATAAATTAAATGTAATAAATATAAAACAAATAAATAGTTAGGCCAGATTTTAAACTAATGAAAAATAATTATATATTATTTTTCAGCTTCTACTTTAAAAGGAACTATTGTTTTAACAGATCTATTTAATCTTATTTCTGCTTCATAATTTCCTAGCTCTTTGATCGAAGCAATTTTAACAAACTTAGGATTAACAGTTTGTCCTAATTTTGATAAGGCGTCAACAAATTGACTTACTGTAATGGAACCAAATAATTTATTTCCTCCATCAATAACTTTAGCATGTAAAACTACTTCTAAAGATGTAAGATTTGAAACCATTTTTTCTGCTTCAGCAATTTCTTCTTTTTCTTTTTCTTCTCTTTGCTTAAGAGTTTCATTTAGTATTTTAATAGCAGATTTAGTTGCAAGTACAGCAAGACCTTTTGGGATTAAAAAATTTCTACCAAACCCATTTTTTACTTTAACTATTTCGTTTTTAAAGCCTAATTTTTCAACATCTTCTTTTAATATTACATCCATTTTTTAAATTTTAAAAAATTATTTAAGATTGTCTCCTACATAAGGTAATAGAGCGATTTGTCTTGCTCTTTTTACTGCTACTGCAAGTCTTCTTTGAAACTTAAGAGAATTTCCAGTTATTCTTCTAGGTAATATTTTCCCTTGCTCATTTAAAAACCTTAACAAAAAGTCAGGATCCTTGTAATCAATATATTTGATTTTCATTTTTTTGAATCTGCAGTATTTATTTTGGTGTTTTATTTCAATATCAACTGGAGATAAATATGTTACATCATTTTTTGGCATCTTAAATTTTTTATTTATTATTTTTAATTTTTTGTTTTCTGATTTCCGCGTATTCAAGAGCAAAATTTTCTAGTTTTATAGTTTGCCACCGAATTATCCTTTCATCCCTTTTAAACTCAATTTCTAAATCGGAAATTAGTTTGCCCTCAGATTTAAATTCTAAAAGGTAATAAAATCCTGTTTTTTTATTTTGAATATTGTACTTAAGTTTTTTAAGACCCCAGTTTTCTTCGTGAGTTATTTGTCCTTTATTTTCTTTTATAAAATCGGTAATTTTTTTTACTGTTTCCTTTACCTGGATTTCAGATAAAACGGGATTTAGTATGAAAACAGTTTCATAAGTATTCATTTATATTTATTTAAATTAATATTAATTTTGGGCAGCAAATTTAGCAAAAACATTTTAATTATCTGAAATAGAATTCTTTTTTTAATTTAATTATTTTTTTGTTTATTTAATATGTAATTAATGTTAGATTTGCACTATCTATTTTATTTGTTATATTCATGAGTAAATATGTAGTTTCGGCAAGGAAGTATAGACCAACTAATTTCGATTCAGTTGTTGGTCAAAAAGTTATAACTGATACACTAAAAAATGCTATATTAACAAAAAATCTAGCTCAATCTTTTTTGTTTTGTGGTCCAAGAGGTGTTGGAAAAACTACTTGTGCAAGAATTTTGGCAAAGCAAATAAATGAGTTTAACAA
>MDTC01141962.1_pt1 | contig 19435 bp, 16 predicted proteins | sample 811181 | NCBI WGS metagenome assembly MDTC01 (sample SAMN05326644, study PRJNA326480) | marine metagenome | isolation source: seawater | place: Pacific Ocean: North | collected 2011
CGCGATTGTTGTCCGTCCCTCCTGAACCCGATGGCCAGCAATTGCGATTACACGATGACCACCTTCCTGAGCTTCGATAACGCGATCAGTGATTGCTTTCCACTGCGATGGTAACGCTGCCAACAAAACGGCCAGAGTGTCACTGGAATTTTTGCCTTTACAATCTGCCTTACCTTTCGATGTGTCTTGGTTCCGATTAACTACTTGTGTTTTCTGAGGAATCCTCTCACCGCTTTGTTTTGCAACTGAGACAGCAGTGACTTCTTCTGACTCCAGACCTGCCGCCCCCGACGCACGCTGTCGTGTTATCGACACTTGTTGATCTATAAAGCTTTGATCGAGACGGTCGAATTCCATTTACTGCCTGCTCTTCTCTTGGTTGTAAGACGTAACAGGGGCCTCCGCAAACCGAATAGAATTCATTTCTGTTGACTTCGTTTTCATTACAGGCTGCTGTTCAACAAAAAAGACACGCATCCAGATAACTGCTGCTACCAAGGACAGCACCCATAATGTCAGTGATGGCCTTAATGCCCCCGAGGGCTCCGTTTTTTTCTTGCGATTACGCGAGCTACGTTGATTTGTGGAGAGACCTCCTTGCCGCCCACCAGCGGAGCCCTGCTTTTTTGTGTGTCGCTGATGCATCACATTTAATACACCGTCCTGCTGAAGTGTCTGCTCATTGCGAAGAGGCACGGCTTCCGGTGGTTCTTTATCCTTAGAATTTGGCCCAATGCTATTACGAGGAGCGATTTCACAAGAAGCTTTCCGTGCCGCTTTTGCATCGTGTTCTTTCAGGGACTCCGACAAACCCTTTCCGTCGTTCAGCATGTTCGACACGGAAGTCGATTGTGCTCTCTCTACTGACTTAGAGCTACGGGTGTGCTCATCACATCCATCTTCTGGAAGTGGGCCGCGTTCGGTTTGTCGTACATGTGGAAACGCTGTAATTAAATCCATAATTCTCCTACAGAATTTTCGTCAAAAACAAGACCAAGCCTTTAGAGGCTTCATCTCACTTCGTCAGAGTTTGACGGAACGTCAAGTGGGAGCGGGTATTGAGTTTTCCCCGAACCACCACTACATCCAAGGCCACTCGCCCAAACCCTCAAATCGACGACTAGCACCAGACTGCGCCCCAAATAGAGGGGAGAAAGCTCAGCGGTATCCGAACATCATGAACTTGCCTATACTACTATGAAAACAGTAGTTTTTTTGAGTTCAGCAACTCCCCCACGACAAACCAGAAAGCCCGATGGAGATTACTAATAGCCGATCGACAGAATTTCTCGATCTTCTTAATGACCGAATTGCCATTCTTGATGGCGCAATGGGCACAATGGTTCATACCCTCGGCTTAGATGAGCAGGGTTTTCGAGGAAAACCTTTCCAAGACCATAGCCGAGACCTCAAAAACTGCATCGATGTTTTGACATTGTCTCAACCAGATGCCATTCGTCAAATTCACTCTTCGTTCCTTGAAGCGGGAGCTGATATTGTTGAGACGAACACATTCGGCGCTACATCGGTTGCGCTAGCAGACTTTGGGCTCTCGGGCCAGACCCGGGAACTCAATCTGGCTGCCTGCAAGATCGCACGGGAAGCAGCTGACGCAGCAACGGCCAAATCGCCTCATAAACCAAGATTCATTGCCGGCTCTATGGGGCCAACGAATAAGCAACTGTCAATTGCTGGAAATGTGGCTGACCCTGGACACCGTGATGTCACTTTTGATGAGATGGTTGCGTGCTATAGGGAACAGGTTGAGGCCCTCCTTGAAGGCGGCGTCGACCTTCTCCTTGCAGAAACAGCATTCGATACGCTGGTTCTCAAAGCAGCCCTATTTGCGATCGAAGAGGCATTCCAATCAACAGGTATTGCCGTACCGATCATGGCCTCATTTACCGTTTTCGAAGGAGGCCGTACGCTCTCCGCTCAGACTGTTGAGGCATGCTTTCAAAGTATTTCACATGCTAATATTATAAGCGCGGGGATCAACTGTGCCCTCGGACCAGAGAAGCTACGCCCGTACCTGGCAGACCTTTCCCGCATCTGCCCCGCAATGGTGAGCTGCTACCCTAATGCCGGCCTTCCAAATGCCCTCGGTGGCTTTGATGAGACCCCGGAAATGATGGCCTCGGTCATTGGTGAGTTTGCGAAAGATGGTTTTCTTAACATTGTTGGTGGATGTTGTGGCACAACTCCTGACCACATTCGCGCAATTTCTGAAGCTGTTTCACCTCACCCCACAAGAAAACCAGCAAAGCCGCTGCGATTGAGTCGTTACTCTGGCCTTGAGCTTCTTGAAGTGCGTCCTGAGAGTAGTTTTACAATAATTGGTGAACGCACGAACGTAACCGGTTCAAAAGCATTTTCTCGACTCATTAAAGAAGAGAACTATGAAGCCGCTCTAAGCGTCGCCCGGCAGCAGGTAGAAAATGGTGCAAATTTAATCGACATAAATGTCGACGAAGGAATGATTGACGGGCCAGCAGTCATGACGAAATTCCTGACACTGATCTCAAGCGAACCAGACATATCCCGCGTTCCTATCATGATCGACTCCTCTCGCTGGGAAGTGCTCGAAGCTGGACTGAAGTGCATCCAGGGCAAGGGTGTCGTCAACTCCATCAGCATGAAAGAGGGTGAGGAGACGTTCCTCAAACAGGCCCGCATCATTCGAAGCTATGGAGCAGCTGTGGTCGTCATGGCATTCGACGAGGAAGGCCAGGCCACAGACATCGAAAACAGAGTCGCTATCTGCGAGCGAGCCTACCGCCTGCTTACAGAAAAAGCTGACTTCCCTCCAGAAGATATCATCTTCGACCCCAACATTCTCACCGTCGCAACGGGGATGGAGGAACATAATCGCTACGCAATGAACTTTATTGAGGCAACGCGTCAAATTAAAGAAAAAATGCCCCTGGTGAAAATATCTGGTGGCGTGAGTAATATTTCGTTTTCATTTCGCGGTAATAACGCTGTTCGCGAGGCGATGCATGCGGCTTTTCTTTATCATGCCATTAAGGCCGGCATGGATATGGGCATTGTCAATGCAGGACAACTCGCGCTCTATGAAGAAATTACTCCTGAACTTCTTGAACGAATTGAAGACGTTCTCTTTGACCGCCGAACAGATGCAACCGACAGATTGATTGAATTTGCAGAAACCGTGAAGGGTGAAGGAGGCATCAATTCTGAAAAAATCGATGAGTGGCGTGAATTTGATGTTGATGGTCGTCTAGCCCACGCATTACTGAAAGGCCTTACGGATCATATTGAAGACGATATTGAAGAGGCTCGAAAGCAATACGACACAGGCCTAAAAATCATTGAAGGCCCACTTATGAGCGGCATGCAAATCGTTGGCGACCTCTTCGGTGAAGGCAAGATGTTTCTTCCTCAAGTTGTGAAAAGTGCTCGTGTCATGAAGAAGGCTGTCGCACACCTCCTGCCCTACATGGAAGAGGAACGAAAATCACAAGGTGCCGCTGCGAAAAAGCGTGGTCGCATTTTGTTAGCAACTGTGAAAGGTGATGTTCACGACATCGGGAAAAACATTGTTGGTGTCGTTTTAGGGTGCAACAACTATGAGATCATTGACATTGGCGTTATGGTTCCTTGTGCAACGATCATCGATAAGGCCAGGGAAGAAGACGTAGACATAGTAGGCCTTTCTGGCCTTATCACTCCAAGTCTTGACGAGATGGTGCAGGTCGCAAAAGAGTTTGAACATGAAAAATTCAAGGTCCCGCTTTTGATAGGTGGTGCTACTACCTCAGCTCGACACACTGCAGTTAAAATTGCACCTCAATACTCAGGAAGCATCATTCATGTAACAGATGCCTCACGCGCTGCCGGTGTAGCTGAAAAACTTTTGAATCCGAATACCCAAGAAGCATTTGCGATAGCGAATCGCGAAGCTCAGGCAAGAGATTTGGAGAACTTCCAGAAGCGTCAGCAAGTAAAACTTGTGCCGTATAAAACCGCCATCGAAAAACGATGGACGACTGATTGGTCATCGGCCGAAATAGAAAAGCCTAGCTTTCTTGGCCTGCGACCACTTCCGGTGGTCTCACTTGAAGAGCTTGTTCCTTTTATTGACTGGTCTCCTTTTTTCATGGCCTGGGAATTAAAAGGCAAGTATCCAGGCATTTTTGATGATGCAATTGTGGGCAGTGAGGCCAAGAAACTTTTTAATGATGCACAAAGACTTCTTGATGAAATTGTTTCAAAACAAAAATTAGAAGCCCGAGGAGTCTACGGATTCTTCCCGGCTAACAGTGACGGGGATGATATCATCCTCTTTGACGATGAATCTCGTAAAAATGAACTTGGACGAGTCTGCACGCTGAGGCAACAATGGGAACGTCGAGGCCAAGACACGTTTTATGCATTAGCTGACTTCATTGCCCCCGTGTCGAGTCGTCGGGAAGACTATCTGGGCGCCTTTGCATGTACAACTGGCCATGGTTGTGAAGAACTCGCTGAGAAGTTTGATAAAGACCACGATGACTACAACTCCATTATGGTGAAGGCGCTTGCTGACCGGCTTGCTGAAGCATTTGCCGAATGGCTTCACCAGAGGGCTCGGCAGGAATGGGGATTCGGAAAACAAGAAAAACTCAGCACTGACGAACTTATTTCAGAAAAATATCGAGGAATTCGTCCAGCGCCTGGTTATCCGGCCTGTCCTGATCACACGGAAAAACCCGGCCTTTTCCAGTTGCTCGATGCCAGAAATGTTGCTGGCATGAATCTCACAGAGAGTTTTGCAATGACTCCAGCGGCAAGTGTCTGTGGACTCTACTTTGGCCACCCAGAAAGCCGATACTTCGCTGTAGACAGAATCACACGTGAACAAGTGGAGTCATATGCCGCCCGGAAAGGCATGTCGGAGCCAGATATTGAACGCTGGCTCGCTCCAAACCTTGGATACGACCCTTGATTCAAGTACCTCATCCGTCATGCTTCTTGGCGACTTTGATATATCAAATTCATGGCAACGAGTCACAAGCAACAGAAAAATACAGCGAAGAGATCAAGAATACGAAAAATTGCTTTCGAGGGCCCGCAAAGTAAGCCAATCTCCTCAATCTGTATTGAAGAACTCACGGAGAAATTTCTCCAATTCACACGGCACGAACGAGGCCTTGCAGAGAACACCCAATCAGCCTATCAAAGAGATCTCCAGACTTATGGTGCGTGGCTCAACGGGCGGTCACCGCTGACTGTAACCATTCAAAACCTTGGTGATTACCTCGGTACGCTTTCTGATAAGGGTCAGTCTCGTGCGACAATTGCAAGAAAAGCAGCAACGCTTCGTTGCTTCTACTCCTTCTTGCAACTTGAGGGAGTTCTGGTTGATAACCCAGCTGAGCAACTTGTCTTAGCTCGCCGTGACGACACAATTCCTGCAGTACTTTCGCCTCGTCAGGTTGATCAATTACTCAACAGTCCATCACGCTTCACTGCCGCTGGAGTACGGGACCGCGCTCTCTTAGAACTGCTCTATGCCACCGGATGTCGCGCCTCGGAGGTCTCTTCGCTGCAATTAAAAGATCTTCGTCTCGAAGAACAGTTCTGCACATGCCGAGGAAAAGGAAATAAAGAACGAGTAGTACCTCTTGGCCAGCGGGCTCATTCTGCAATCACCCAGTGGATGCAAGACTACCGACCTCAATTCCTATTAGAATCATCCGAACAAAACCACCTCATTGTTTCAAGCCGAGGAAATAAGCTTTCGAGAATGCGGATATGGGAAATTGTTCATGAGCACGCCACGTCAGCAGGACTCGCAAATAACATCTCACCACACACACTTCGACATAGCTTTGCCACTCATCTTGTCGCCGGCGGTGTCGACCTGAGACACGTCCAAGAAATGCTCGGGCATGCTAGTATCGCTACAACACAACGATACACCCATGTTGACTCCGGACGATTAAAAAACGTTCATGAGCAATTCCACCCAAGAAGCTAAATAACATCTGGAACACGTCAAGCAGGTTCTATGCTGACCCCAGAAGGCAAACACTAATGCCTTTCGCTGCTTCTCAAGACATGGTTGTTCGTCTCATAAATCAAGCGTAGATTTTGAACAGCGACTAACCATGCTACGGTGTTCGTTTGAGTGGCACAAAACTAATTTTCTTAATCATTTCAATGAGTTGTCCGCCTTCTATCCTTCCCGACACCGCGGTAATTGCATCAATAATATTGATGTAATCAAGTTCGTAATCACAATCAATTTCAAGCTCTACGTCATCCCGAGAAGCTCCACTCTCGATCGCCACATCAACAAAACTAGCAACTCTTTGTCGCAAATCACGGAAATCAGTAACAGCCTCTCCGTTCATTGAAATCCCCGAGAGTGAGCCGTCATCACCCGAAGCCAATCGAACCTGTATCGGTGGCAACTGTAAGTCATCAAGTGGCTCACTAGACGACTTTCCTAATGGCATACGAACATCGAAATCGCCCTCCGGTGCAATAATATTAAATGTCAACATAAAAAATATCATCAACTGAAAAACGACGTCTATCATGGGGGTCATGTTGACCTCCACTTTTTCAAGTCGTCGACGAGGAAGGGTAGGGTGCATCTTTCAGTCTGGCTTATAAAGGGCACGAAGAGCAAATTGCTGAAATCCTAGCTCTTGGCAGATTTGTATCACACGCTGGACATCACCAGCATTCGCGCGACCATCTGCCCGAACTATTACAGTCGCTTGCTCCGGGTTTTTATCTGCCGCGAGAATAATATCTCGCTCTCTCTGTAATGAACCACCTATTTCATCAACTGGAACAATTTCACCTGCATATAAAACACCTCCATTTGCCATCAACTGCATTGTAATAGGCGTTTCAACAACTCCCTCAGCAGGTTTAGCCAACTGACTGGCAGGGAGTTGAATCCGTTCATCCTGCTCCGCTTCACTGAAATTCAGCACAAACATGAAGAAGGTGATTAATTGGAATGTAACGTCGATCATGGGCGTCATATCATTCTCAGTTATCGCTGGACCGTTACTTTTCCGTATCACTGCAAAAATTCCTGTCGTTTACCTGTTCTTATTCAACGCTGACCTACTTTTGTGCTAACGGCACTTTTGAAATAAGACGAATGGCTTCAGCATCAACGTCACTATTAAGTTGCTCCAGCCAATTTCGAAACAAGTTAAAGCAGGCGACGGCAGGAATAGCCAGCCAGAGACCAATGAGCGTTGTTACAAGTGCCTGGGAAATACCACTTGCCAACTCGTGGTGTTTCGGCTGGGTTGCCGACTGAGCAATCACAGTAAATGCACTCACCATACCACTTACCGTCCCCAACAAACCAAACATGGGTGACAAAGAACCAATAAGCGATACATAACTTATCTTGTGCTCGAGTTGCATTGCTTCTTCAGCTTGCGTTTCACGCATTGCGTCAAATGCTTGCTGCCGACTAACTTGCAATTTAACGAGCCCTACAGAAAGCACTCGACCTAGATAAGAATCATCAGACTTCGCCAATTCGTACGCCTGCTGAAATTCTTTTTTGTCCAGATGTAGTTCGAATCCTTCAATCAGTTCTGGTGGCATAAGAACCGTACGACGCAACTGCAAGAAACACATTACAAGTAATGCGACAAGTGCGAAAGAAAGAGCTACAAAAACGATAACAAACGTGACACCAAGCGCTTTTATATAATAAACAAGTAAATTATCAGGTGCGTTTGGAGAAAGATCCTTACCGTCTGTCCCTGAATCTGCTGTTGGAATCAATGGCTGAACGAGTGCCGGCTCACTCTCCGCAACAATTTCAGTCCCAGTTTCCGGGACAGCGGGCTGACCTTCTTCGCCAACCTGAGCCATCACGATCGCTGACCAAAGAAAGACACTACCAACAACGATATTCCTGCCCTGAAACCGCATGTGATTCCTTAAAAACTCCATCTTATAAACATCCTTGCTTTCTGGCACATTAGCCCGAATCACGCACCTTTTGAATTATTATTCTTAAAAAAGTTCCCTATGGAAAATAGTCCTAGTATTACGTGTTGTACTCAATGATTATCAAACATGCTACGTGGATTTACTCTGGAGACGAATCGAACTGTGTTGCTGCTTCGTTCTCTGGATAGCTGTTGACTAGCTTTTCTCTGGCCTCGGCCGCGCGACGAGGATAGCCCCCTCGCGTCCACAATTCAATTAGTTGCAAGAGGGACTCGGCGTGAATATTCGGATCTGTGTTATAGACCAAATCAACCGTTAAATACGCAATCAAAGCTTCTTGATTCTTCCCCGTTTCAATGAATGATTGACCCAGAAGGCTATACGCTTTACCCAACAACTCTTCTGCTGAGGAAACAGGTACTTCCTCAGGAAATTCTCGTAGAAGCATTTCTTGAATACATAAAACCGCCTCATCAGAACGACGCAACGCAATAAGACTAGTTGCCTGATCGAGACACGCTGCCATCTTTTCTTGCTCTACACCATTGAGGTCAAGATTCTCCGACTGCACTTTTTCAAATGTACGAATTGCCTCGAGATGACGGTCTTCAGACGCTAAGACATTACCACTAAGCCTCCTTGCTCGAAGTGCTATCAGCGGCGGTCCTTCTATCATTTTGTCATAAAACTCTTGTGCCTTATCAGCTCGCCCCTGTGCAACTTCGAGATCTCCAGCTAACTCAAGTAGCTCGTAGTGGTGAATCGAACGCGTGAACTGGTCAATTACCTTCTCCACACGACGTAAAGAAGAAGGGATTCCATCGGCTGTTTCCATTGCTATGCGTCCGGCTGCCACCGCTTGCACATACGCACATTCACCACGAACCGCTACCGAGCTTTCCTCTATCTGATTCTCATTTATTTTTTCCACAGCATGAAGTGCAGCTTCAAATTCTTTTTTTACAAGCCGACGCTTTGCCTCAATAAGTTCCTGTGGCTCTTCATCGAACTGAATCATCAAAATGTCTGAAACATTAATTTCCTGGAGATCAGCTGTAGAACCTCTTCGGAGTAAACGCACAGCCTCTGATGTCACCGCTTCTATCTTCCCAAACAGTGTTTTATCACGGGTGATAACCTGATCAGCTGCATGGACTGGCCACATGGACTGAAATGCAACGCAACCAAGGCAGATCAACATCAACCAAATATTTTGACCATTACATCTAAATACATAACGTGACTTCATTTCCTGTTTCACACATTGCATAGTCATTTACTACCCTCTGATATTTTCAGAAACTCTTGCTGTATAGCTACACGCAGCCCCTGAAATTTTTCTTCAAACTCGACGCCTCCAAAACTCGGATGTAGCTGAGACTCGATTTTAATATCGGCTTCGGCATCGCGTAATAACGCAACTTTCGTGTCGACATCCGTCTCCCTTTGCGCCCATTCCAGCCGGCATGTAGCAAGCCTGAATCGCGACTCAAAATACATCCTTCGCATGGTTCTCGAGCGATCACTATGCTCTCCAAACGCAACCTTTGAGACTCGATTTGCTAACCCCCCCCAACCCCACATGACGCTTTCACCCGCCGCAAACATCACGCGACTACCACCGACAGCAGCACGAAAATACTCTTGTGACTGCTCAAGTCCTAGAGAACTCTTCGCTGCCGTCTGCAGTAAATCTGCCGCATCTTTCTGTAAAAATGGTGACCTTGCATTCTTTGTATCAGATAGAATTATTTGCATTTGCTTCACAGCCTCACTCCACTGACCAAGGCTTGATCTCACCGTAATGAGTTCTCGTCGCCAAGACGTCTGCGCGTCGCGTTGCAGTTCGCTACTTAACAGAATCTGTTCGATTGTCTTGCCCGATTGGGTAAGGAAAAACTTCTGCTTATCGTCACGAACACCTGGCCCTAATACATCGCTGGAAACCCCAAGCCTGCCAAAAGTAAGAGCTACCCACGACAGAACATCTATTTGCTGTGTAGTTTCTTTCACCAAGTCCAGTAGTTCCCCGAGCAACTCTGCCTTTTCCTCAAAAGTCTCATGTTTCGAACTTGCGGCATCGTGCTGCTGTTTGTGTTCCTGCACTGCATTGATTATTTTTTCTCCGATCGCAACACATGTCCCGACAAGTCGAAGACGTGATTCCTTACTTGAAGACACATTGGCCGAAAGGGCACCCAATGCCTGACGAGCTAAGTCATATCGCCCAACCTTTACAAAGCTTTGAAGACACGCTCGCAACCCGGGCTCGTACATCTGCGATGGGAGTTTGATGGAAGAATCTTGAAGCACATGCCATGGCCCGTACTTCGCATGAGTGAGGAGCGAAAACAGATCAAGCGAGTCTTCATTCATACCTAGCACAGCAATTTCACAACGAGCAACTGCTGCTGCTACTGCAACTTCCAGGACCGTGCCCTCCAAGACACTTCTTCCCCCGATTCCCAACAACCCTTCGTCTAGAGCACGGATTGCCCGTTGGAAGCATTCCCTTCGTGGTAGACTTATTTCTCCAGTCTGCCCATTGGTAGAATTCTGGTAGAGATGCCACATTGATAATCCAGCACGCAAAAGCACTTCATCTCGTCTAGGCGAGGACTGTGCGAGATCCTGAATTACAGCCTCAATAGCTTGAAAGCTTCCATTCCTAACTGCAACATCGAGGCTTACTGCTGCAGCGTCTACCGAACACTGATCACGAGGCCAGCGACGCATAATAAATGAGGCCGTGTCACCCATGTGAGTCACAGCATCATCACTCCAATCAGGATTTTTCTGTCCTGATAAAGCTTGCCACGTGGCTAGCGTAAGAATAGCTGCTCGTTTGCGAACGGGGTCATATGCCGAGTCTTTCGTAAGCAATTCGCCTAACGCTATTGCCTCATGATACCGCTTATCCTCATAGAAAAGAAGTGCCAGCTGATACCGCAAAAGGGAAAGTTGCTCGCGCTTTCGCCCTTCATCTTCGGCTCGCTGAGCTGGTGCTATTTTTAGTACCTGCTGAAGTTCTACAAAAGCTTCTAACCGTTTGGATTCTGTTGGATTCTTACGGTATTGTGAAAGGACTTCCTCTGCGTGCTGATATGACGCCATAAAACCCTGACTGAGCCGGCCAGCAAATGCGGCGTCTTTTCGACCTAATTTCTTCAATAAATTCCTTGCCGACACTGCATGAATACCACCATTTTTTGCGACGTCTCGAGCGAGAATACGTATATCAGCGAGCAGGGTATCACGAGTTGCTTCGGGAGTTGATGAGGACGCTCCTAAGCGTCGACGTAGAAGTTCGGCGGCACCGAATTTCATTGACAACGCATCTGCATCAGAGTGATACGCAGTGCTATCACGAAGCACAAATTGCCGGAGCCGCTCATCAAAATTTTTATCATCTCCAAGGCTTGCTGTACCAAGCCACATTGACAGCAACGCATCAACTGCTTTCACTCGTAACTGATAGATCAGTCCTTCCGAACTAGCTAGCTTTGTAATGTCAAGAAGAACGTCCTGCCCGTCTTTTTGTCGATCTAGTGCGAGAAGTGTTTTCCCTTCTTCGAGCTTTGCCCAAATTCCTGCAGAACGATTTGGTGTGGCCTCGTACACGGCGCGATACCTTTGGAGAGCTTTCTCAAGGCTCTGCTCCCATTCTTCTGAGTTCTGTTCAAAACATTCAGCCATTTCTGAAAAGGCTTCAGCGGCAAGTAGTTGCACCTGCATCTTACGACCGCGTAATATCTCCCGACGTTGCTCAAGCTGAGTAATCGCCCGCCGGTCTCCGGACGTAGCAATTCGCTGTTTTCGATACGAATGAATATTGTCCTCAACAACTTGAATCTCATTCTCAAAAGCTTTAAGTGCTGTCTGACCTGATCTCGGACCAACAAATGTCTCAACTGCCAGTACGAAGAATTTATGCGCCTCACTGGAGTCCTTGTATTCAGGAGTTACTGCATTTTTATAGAGCCTCCCCGTGTCGAGAAAGACCATGCCTAGCTGAAAAGCCGCATCCGCTAGAAGCGATTGTTCTTGCTGTTCCTCAAGAAGGTGTTCCAAATCATTTCTTGCTTCCTCATAGGCTTGTTTCCTCTGAACCCAGTCTGAAGATTCACGAACACCGGCTACGCGTTCGATAGCCCGCAATAAAGGAATTTTCATTCGAAAGGAATTTGAGATTGCCTTATTTTTCAGAAGCTTATCGAGCACGACTACCGAAGTGTCGTGATAGCCTTTTTCACCAAGACCTGTAATCAATCGCAGAGATGAGTGCTCCAACATCGTCTCGGCGGAAATACTTTCAGCAAACGAGCAACTCGCCAACAGAAAGACCCCAGACAGAAGCAAAACACTTCCAGCGGCGGGACTAGTCGAGAAGATTCGGCACACAGACTTCCCTGGCACTTTCTTCTTTACATGCGTGAAATATTTTGTAGTCGGTCTCTCTCATTTCAGACAAAGGCCACTACTAGCAGATAAAAACCAGAACGTTTGTATTACCTCCGCTCTGGACTATTTGACCCGGCAGCTAACCAGTAGGGTAGTTCTCCTGCCTTTGGCAATTTACATACTTTCGCGGAATGTATCCCTTCGCAGGTACGTACTTTTGATAACGAATCTTCCGATGGCTCCTGATCAAGGCTCAATACACCAATGGCGTCACCGCCCGGTGCTGCACGTCCTACTGTCATCTGTGCAATATTGACTCCTGTCCCACCAAAAGCCGTACCAACATTACCTATGATTCCGGGAACATCCTCGTGCATGAAGATAAGAAGTGTTCCGTCGAGATAAGCTTCTAACCGATGTCCTTCAAGTTGAACGAGTCGCGGCATTGATCGTCCGAAAAGAGTTCCTGCTGCACGATGAACATGATCACCAACAACAAGATCAACAGCGACTACTGAACTAAATGCTCCTGGATCTGTTCTACTCTGTTCCACCAATTCGATTCCTCGCTCCCGCAGTAACATTTCCGCATTAATGATGTTGACATCTTCAAGCGCTGTTTCAAGCAGACCTGCAGCAAATGCAGCTGTTATGAGGCGGGTATTCCGCGATGCAATTTCTCCCCTGTATGCAATCGAAACAGCCTTGGGCGGCTGATCGTCGAGTTGGGACAACAAAATGCCAAGTCGCCAACCAAGATCAAGAAACCCACGGAGCGCTTCAAGATCTGCAGGGTCGATCGGACTTGAGTTCACTGAGTGACGAATGGTACCTGTTCGTAAAAAATCTGTAAGAAGATTGACTCCTTCAATAGCGACTTGTGACTGAGCCTCCTCTGTACTAGCGCCGAGATGTGGAGTCACAAGAACATCCGATCGACCGAAAAGTGGACTCTCTGTACATGGCTCTGTTTCAAAAACATCAAGCGCAACTCCGGCGAGCACGCCACTTTCCAGGCCCTCAAGCAATGCCTCCTCGTCATAAATACCACCTCTCGCACAATTAACCACTCGAACTCCAGGCTTTAGCAAGGACAACTCCTCTTTGCCAATTAAATGCCGAGTATCATCAGTGAGCGGAGTGTGTACGGTTAGATAATCAAGTTCCGGCAGCATTTCCCGAACGCTTCCAAATAATTCAACGCCAAGTTCACCGGCTCTCTCTGCTGCCAGAAATGGATCATAAACAACCACCCGCATATCAAATGCACGGGCACGACTGGCCACGGCTTGTCCAATACGTCCCATGCCGACAATCCCGAGCGTCTTGCCTGCCAATTGGACACCCATGTACTTACTTCTATCCCAACGTTTTTCACGGAGGCTTGCATCAGCGGGAGCAACATTCCGAGAGAGAGCTAAGAGAAGCGTAAACGCATGCTCGGCTGTGCTTACAGTATTTCCCGCCGGGGTGTTCATGACTACAATCCCCTGACGAGTCGCTGCCTGCTTGTCGATGTTATCTGTACCAACTCCAGCACGGACAATAGCACGAAGGCGATGATTCCCTGCGAGGACGTCTGCTGTTATTTTAACCCCACTTCGACAGATAGCGCCGTCATGACTGGCCAGTGCTTCTTTTAATTCTTGACCTGACAGACCTGTCTTTACCTCATAGGAGATCCCTAATCGGCCTGCCGCATCAAGGAGAGCAAGCCCATCGGGGCTGAGTTTATCGAGCACAATTATCGATGGCATAGTTTGTTTGCACCCGGGCGAGACCGGCACTCCTTAAGTAGGTAGTAGAGACCACAACTAATATAATAAATACGAGACAAGACCCTTATTGACGTGTGTTATGAATCATTCATTTCGAAAATACCAACGAACACCAACTATCCGCGTGAGCTCTTAAAATCACGCATAAATTGGCATAACGCATCAACACCTTCTTCTGGCATAGCATTATAAATACTTGCGCGTATACCACCCACAGAGCGATGTCCCTTGAGATCGGAAAGACCTTCTGCGTTAGCTTTCTTAACAAAAGCAGCCTCGAGTTCCTCTGACGGAAGACGAAACGTCACGTTCATAATTGAGCGGCTTGCAGGGCAGGCATGCCCTCTGAAAAAACCTTCTGAGGAATCAATGACGTCATACACCTTACTCGCCTTCTCAGCGTTTCGTGCTGCAATATGTTCTAACCCACCAACGTCCTTGAGAATCCATTCACATACTAGTCCAAGGATATACACGGCGAAAACTGGAGGCGTATTCGGCCTTGACCCCTTTTCGACGAATGTCCGGTAGTTCAGCATAGCTGGCAATTCTTCTTGTGACCGTTCGAGCAGATCACGACGGATAACTGCAACAGTGACTCCGGCAATCCCCGCATTTTTCTGAGCACAAGCGTAAAGCATCCCGTAACTTGAGATATCTACTGGTCGAGAAAGAAAGTCACTTGAGGAATCACAAATCAGTGGAATGTTTTCAAACGTTGGAAGTGCCTGCCACTGCACTCCTTGAATTGTCTCGTTACTCGTAACGTGGACATACGCTGGTTTTTTCGAAAGTGCAACTTCTTCGGCAGCAGGCAACCGATCATAACCGTTCTCACCGCCATCCCAGGCAACATGCGAACTGCCAATCCGACTGGCCTCTTTGAGACCACCTTTCCCCCATGTTCCGGTCACAATGTAGTTGGCTTCCCCCGCATGGCCGGCGAGAAAATTCATCGGCACCATGGAAAACTGAAGACTCGCACCTCCTTGTAGCAATACAACCTCATGATCTCCTCCAATGCCCAGAAGACTTTTGAGATTTGACAGAGTTTTTTCCAGGATACCGTCGAAAGCCTTACTTCGATGACTGATCTCAAGCACCGATGCGCCTACACCCGGTAGGGATAGCAATTCATCCTGGGCCTTTTCGAGCACTGGCAATGGCAACACTGCAGGCCCTGCTGAAAAGTTAAATACCCTATCAGCAACCCTCGCCATGAATTCCTCCGTCGCTACCTGCCTGGAAATTGAACCACGACCCACCGGCATAACGTAGGCATGATTTCGCTCTTAGTCTTACGAATACCTGCTCTAAAACGCCTTTAAGAGGAGTTCCAGGGCAGAGCGCAAGGCTACTTTATCCTACAAGATTACGGCCCATCTACCCACATGGTCAACGGGCTGCTGTTTCTCAGCCGAATCATTGAGGAGAGTAAGTAGATCCACCGACTGGAGGCGCAATCGCGATTACTGACGAGGGGCCACTCGAAGAAAGGGTTGCGACTTTAGCAGCAACGGTCGGCTGATTCCGGTCTAATTCGAGGGCCTTTGAATAGTTTACAAGTGCCTGCTGCGTATCGCCTGAAGACTCTCTAATTTGCCCGAGTGCAACAAGTGCTCTCGGGTTTTCTGGATCAATCGAAACGGCATCAATTAAATAGTTTTCGGCGTCGAGCTCGTCACCTTGCTCGTGACAAAGTCGAGCCAGCTCAATTCTAGGCTCAGGGTTTGCTGGCTGTCTGGCAGCCCATTGTTCAAGTTGCGTCGCAGCATCTCCTGTACGTCCGGTTTCAACAAGCAAGACAGCGAGACCTCGCTGGCACGCTGCGTGATCTGGGTTCCTTGCTAAACAGAGGTGATAGTACTGCTCGGCAGTCTGTAGATCACCTGGCTGACCGAAAAGCTTCGACTGCTGATGGTATGTAGCACCGAGATTGTAGAAACAGTCAGCATTCCCAGGCTGCTTCTCAAGAGCTCTCTGAAATGAGTTTGCTGCACCGAGATAATTACCCTGCTCATAGAGGGTAACGCCTTGATTCGAGTCAGAGTTTACAAATCTTCCGCAGCCACTACTAAGAACTAAAAGACATATGCCAACAGCGGATATGCTTTTCAATCCACGAAAAAGAAACCCATCTTGCAATGTATTGTGCTCCGTAACTGTCTATCAACACACATATCGGATGAATAGAAGCTATCGCGTGTCACTTCTCTGAAGCAATATCGAATATTGCCCGTAAAAGCACGACTGAACGGCTAATCTACTCAGTTGCGGCACAAAGAGGCATTACCCGCACATACCCAAGAGAACGTAGTACCGTAAGTATCTCACTGCACGTTGGAAATCGTCGTCCACTCGTCATTTTATATTTTTCGAGTGCCTGCATAAACTCTACTTCCGCACCGTCGTAATCTCGCTCACACGTAGCTGGATCGATGGCCCGCGTCTTGGAAAATATCTCTTTTTCATCTAACATCGAATCAGTTCCTGAGTATCTGTTAATGTAAAACCATAGTGCTTTCCATGGTGTCTCAAATGATTCACCATGCACCTCAACCTGCAGCGACCAAACAAAAGGATCGTACCGGTCGGCTAAGAAGTATTGCTCATTCCAGCAAATACGGGCAGGCAAAATAGAGATTTTTTTAAGAAGAGTCGGATTGTATTGGTTGCGACAACAGGAACGACTGTGACCACACTTTGCAGCCTAACGATTGCCAAAGTATTTCCGAAGAGCATCTGCTGCCGCGTCACGGCTCGAACCATCCGGCTTATTCGATTTTGGTAGATTTCCCGGTTTTGATCGTGATTCCAAGATCTCTTCAACCGCTTTTCCATGCACTGAAGAGTCGTCTTTCTCGTCAACAACCTCGGTGGATGAAATCATAGTCGTTCCGGCCGCATCCTTACCCTTTTGACCACTTGCTCCATGAACAACCGCAGAATCATCATCCGTAGTCTCAAGTGAGCGAGTCGTGTCGTGCATTCCGACGGGGTCATCGCCACCAAGGAGGAGTCTGGATATATCTTCCTCGGTTTCCAATTTAGGTTCAGCAGCTATCGCAATCTTGAGTTCAAGGGAACCAACACGAACCAAATCTCCGTCAGCCAGTTTTTTTGGCTCACTAAGTTGTAGACCGTTTACAAAAGTTCCATTTCTGCTGCGGAGATCTTCCGCCCAGAGAACTTCTTCTCTTTTGATGATCGCACAATGTTTTCGGCTGACCTCTTCGCTCAGAGGACGCAAATCACATTCTTCTGCACGACCAATAAGTAGTTTGTCCCGTTTCATCGAAATTGCACGTCCGGCACGTTTGCCAGATGCAATGACTAATTTGGCAATCATACGACCTAACTCGATAATGACTCATGTTCCAAACCCCTGGTTCGGGCCAAAATGATCGGGACAAAATATAACCATTGGCTCGAGAATGAAAGGTATCAATTTACCTTCACAAAGTCCAGCCGAAACAAGAGGGGACCCCCCAACGCGGTGGTGCGATAGCGATGACTTCCCTCATTTTTTCAACGTCGATTGAGCCATGTCGCGGTTTCGTACCGTTTCGTTCGCGTCATGATGTCTCCGTTATTTTTACTATAAGAAAAGCCTGCTTCCTGAATCAATTCACCACCAAGTTGGTCTGCCAGGCGTTGCAACCAACCTTCAATAACATCCCCTACAGAGCCTGCTTCACTCTGGAGCAAATCCTCAAGCCCTGGATGGCTGCCCTCACCTTGTATCTGAGGATTCCTACGCAAAAGAAGAGTTCCGTGTTGCAAGACAACGCAAGACAACCGTCGCTGCGCACTTCCAAGAATCTTGCAATCACCAGATGCAGAGGAGGCTAATGGATGTTCTACAACAAGATCTCCGAAGGCCCGGCGGTTGAAGCAATAGAAATTCTGCTCCTGATCCTTCTTCGCAACCTCTACCAATTTTGCCTTAAGATCACGGCTATTTAATTCTTGAACAAGTGCACCGTGAACAGCGGAGTACAAATCCTCGGTTCGCTTGCTCCATTCATGGCTACTAGGAACCGCTAAACCGTACGTAATGTCGGTACCATGAATAATTGCACCACCCCCACTTGGACGGCGAACAACTGGCCAATGAGCCAGAACACCCGCTTTGGAAAAGTCTGTTATTTTTTGAAAACAACCAAGTGACACAGTGTGCGGCTGCCATCCGTACAATCGCATAAGCACGCTATTCGTTTCTTCAGACCTCCTTGCAAGTGCTTCGTCAGCAGCCATATTCAGTCCACCAGCTGCCGGAGGGTCCCGCCAGACACGTAGCCCATTCTTCTGTCTCTCATCTGCATACGATGAACTGTGGCCTGACAAAACCGTTACCCCCCAATCAACTTATCATATGCTTCCTGATCGAATAATGCATCAATCTGATCGGCTTCGACAGGCTCAACACATATAATCCAGCCACTGCCGTAAGGATCATCATTAAGTGTCTCAAGTTGACTAGGCAGTTCTGTATTCACCGAAATAACTTTTCCTGAAATTGGAGCATAAAGATCACTCACGGCCTTCACACTTTCAATCTCACCGAAAGACTCTCCGGCTGTAACCGTCGAACCAACGTCAGGTAATTGCATGAAAACAAGGTCGGTCAAAGCTTCAACGGCATACGCTGAAATACCAATCGTTACCGAACCATCATCTTCTAATCGTGCCCATTCATGTGACTTAGCGTAGCGACGAGACTTCTCCATAGTATTTCTCCAAAGGGTAATTGGTTTGGGAACAGATCAGAATGTAATACGTTTTGTGAATCATTGATGGGATCGACGATAAAATGGTAGAGAGACAACTTTCACCGGCAGCCGCGTTCCTCTCACCAATACCTCAAGTTCTTGACCTGGATTACCAACGACTCGATCAACAACTGCCAAAGCAATCCCTCGTTCACTTGTTGGTGAAAAACTGCCACTCGTAATCTCTCCACAAACAGATTCGGTACCGTCCTCTGACAGCAGCACATGGTCACCGGTTCGAGCTGCCCGACGTGAATCGAATACAAGACCAACCCGGCAGCGACCGCCTGTACCACGTCGAATTCGAATCCCATCAGCTCCAGGGAAATTTCGACCATCAACATTTACAGCGAATCCAAGGCCAGCTGAAAAAGGGTCTGTTGTTTCACATAACTCGTGACCATACAGAGGCATGGCTGCCTCCAGCCTTAGGGTGTCTCGACTACCCAAACCACATGGCCTCGTCGTGTTGTGCTCTAACAACCGCTCCCACAGCATAACGGCACTCAACGAACTTGAAATAATCTCTACTCCATCCTCACC
>MDTC01214499.1_pt1 | contig 19435 bp, 15 predicted proteins | sample 811181 | NCBI WGS metagenome assembly MDTC01 (sample SAMN05326644, study PRJNA326480) | marine metagenome | isolation source: seawater | place: Pacific Ocean: North | collected 2011
CCTGCATAGTGATTGGGCAAAGCGTTGGTTCTTTAACATGACTGATGCTGGTAAGTATAGACAGATAAGCGATGAGAATTGCCTCCGCGAATGGATTATCGCCCATTGGGCGCAGGAATTATTAGAGGATGGTTCTCTCGTAATTCCGCAAGCAATTAAAGATTACGAGGACTGTTACGCATGATAATTTATGTAGATATTGACGGGACGATATGCAATGAACATCCGGATGAAACAGGTAACAAAGATTATACCAAGGCAGAGCCTTTTGTAGATAGAATATCCTATTTTAATGAATTGTATGATAAAGGACATACTATACATTACTGGACTGCTCGTGGTATTAAGAGCGGAAAAAATTGGTATGACTTTACTAAACAACAACTAGATGGATGGGAATGTAAGTACCATGGTTTGAGTGTTGGTAATAAACCTCATTTTGATGTGTACATTTGTGATAAAAGTTTTAACAGTGAGGCTTGGTTTAAACATCAAGTCTTGCACAAAGACATGTTGAAATGAGTATAGATATTCCTGAAGACGTATTAAGTGAAGTAAGATTTCAAGCCGAAACTATATTTCGTTTAGCATTATATAAACGTCCAGAATTCAATTTTTTACATTCTTTAGGAATACGTCATATATTTGAAACAATAACGGATAAAGAATATGGGTTCCTTGGTATCCTTTATCTTAAATATACAGTGGACGTAGACTACACTCTATATTGGAAATCACATTGGTTTGATAAAGCCAACGAAGCAGTTGAACTAGCTGAAAAGCTACAAGATGAAAAGATTATTAACGAAGACAAAATTGTAGATTATCAGCAACACTACATAGATATGATATATGGTAGGAAAAACACAGGAATTATTTTATTAAGTTGATATGCATATAATGCTTACTGGCCATAGAGGTTATATTGGAAGTGAACTCTTAAATAGATTAAGGAAAAATCATAGTGTGGTAGGATTTGATTTACTTGACGGACAAGATTTAGCATCTATAAAATTAATAGAAAATTTTGATTTAATAATACATCTAGCAGGTAGGAGCGGAGTTCGCGAAAGTTTTAACAATCCGCATGATCATTGGTTTAACAACTTAGAAGTTTTCAAGCGAATCTTAAATATATATGGAGATACAACTAGAATTTTATATGCAAGTTCTAGTTCAGCAGCAGAACCAGAATTAAATCCTTATGCTGCGAGCAAATTTTTAATGGAAATTGCTGCTAGTAAATATGCAAATACTTTAGGAATGCGTTTCCATACAGTATATTCAGCCAATCCTCGGAAAGGCATGTTTATGCAAAAACTTATTAGCAAAGAATTACAATACACAACTAACCATTTCCGTGATTTTATTCATTTAGAGGATCTTTGCGATGCTATAGAATTATTGATTCAAACAAATCTTACAGACATTATAGATATAGGAACTGGCAAGCCTGTGTTAATCTCAGACCTTGCTCCGGATTATCCTGTAAAAATAGATACATACGGTGAAAGACAGGAAACTCGTGCAAATATCAGCCATCTTACAAGTTTAGGTTGGCAACCTAAATATGACATAAAAAAATTTTTAGAAACTTGTTACGGTTTATAAATATGGTATGGAGAAAAAAAATGTTTTATTAATAAACCTACCTGGATTAGAAACAGCCGCCCCTCCAATTTCATTAGCGACACTGAAAGCCGCTATTGAACCTGCTCACCAGATCAAAACGTTTGATTTAAATTTTTATATTAATAAAATTGTTGGTTTAGATTCTAATTTTTTAAGTTTGGAACAACCAGGAATTGGCATAAAAATAGAAGCAGCAGCCACCTTATTTTTCACACATCATCCTATAGGCACAGAAACCTATGATGTCATTGGCATAAGTATCTTGTCGATATGGCAAGAAGAAATTGCTAAAATTATTTTGCATGTAATTAGAAAACATAAAAATGCAAAAATTATTGCAGGCGGTCCTTTTTTTGTATATAGTGATAAAAAACATTTCAATAAAGAATATTGGTCTGATAACCTTGATGCATTTATTGTGGGAGATGCAGAAATCTCGCTAAAACAATATTTGGATGGTAATTTTACATATCCAGGTATAAACGATAGTAAATACGATATTACATTCAATAGAGATATAATTAATTTTCCTAATTATGACGACTTTGATTTAAATTTGTATGAAGAAATGCAGGTAGTCCAATCTAAAGGGTGTGTCAGACGTTGTTCATTTTGCACTGTACCTGCGGTTTGGCCAAAATATGTATATAAAAGTAGCAGTAGGATGGCAGACGAGATACTATATCAATACAACAAATATTATTATAAAAATCAAAAAGCCCAGAAATTTCACTTTATAGACAGTCTTATAAACGGAAGTAAAAAATTACTTGACCAAACTACAAACGGCTTAATACAGAATTTTGGAAAAAACTCAGAAAAGATATTTTGGGGAGGACAAGCAATTTGCACAAACCAAAATCATATACCTTTGCGCTTATATAAACAAGCAGCAGAGGCAGGATTAAAATACCTTATAACAGGCATAGAATCTGGCAGTGAAACCGTAAGGTGGGACATGAACAAAAAATTTAAAAATTTAGATATACTTAATTTCCTCATGATTTGCTATAAATTGAAAATTAATTTTGTGCCCCTTATGATTATTGGATTTCCTACAGAAACAGAAAATGATTTTCAAAGCACTTTAGATTTATTAACACTATTTAAAAAATTTGGTGTAAATTTTATTACTCCAAGAACCACTGCTTTAATGAGCTTAGGTCCAAACATGGATGTCACTATCAATGCTAAAAAATATGGCATTTCAAATATAAGAAACAGCTGGAATTGGAATTCAAAATTTCATGATTTTGATGAAAGAATCAATAGGATATATAGATATGCAAGTCGCGCAGCAGAGCTAGGCTTGACATCTATGTCTCCAGATGATTTTGTAGCAGGATGCGTACCAAATATAGATTCGGTAAGAAGCAAAACTGCAGAACTACAAGCAATACAATAGGTTGACTTTTTTTCCTATTATGCTATAATAAGTATTAATTGAAGCACACATCTTAAGGAGATAACTATGGCTATTGCAAAAAAGAAACGAAACGTGAAACGTGGTAATGCTGGTATTGCCGCAAAAACTGCTGTACGAAATAAAAATTTAGAGCCTATTTGGACAGGCTGGGAGAAAATGACAGGTGAGCAGTTTTTCAAGCACAAGCAATCTAGCATCCGTTATTATTACACAACTTTTAAATTAGCTGATCTCCTTGCTAATGTGTATAGTTGGATGAAAGAAAATGATTATAGCAAAGAAGATATCCGTGCTGCTAAAGCTGCAAGCTCGGGTATGATTACTGCGACTGCTGCAATCCATGCTCGTATGCTCGCAAATGGTATGCCAGACTTTAACACAGAAGAGCAGAATTATTACGAGGAAATGCCTGGACTAGGTGATACAGTTGCTCCAGTTACAGATTATATCAAAGAGCGTGTACGCCTTGCAATCCAAAATGGCAAAATTAATCTTGCTTTGAAAAAAGAACAAGAGCCCGAAGAAGAAGTACCTGCTGCAAAGCCTTATGTACCTACTATACAAGAACGTATAGCAGAGCAAGCAGGTACAATGAGTGAGGATATTGACGAGTGGCTTGAAAGTTTTTTAGACAACAAAAAAACTTTTGATCCAAATGGTTTTGACTTCAAGCGGCATTTTAACGCAAAAGGTGTCACACAGGCCCACGCCCGTAAATTACGCAGATTTTATGATGAGCAATTGCATGATTTTCGTGAGCTAGAGCAAATGCCTACTGCAGGACAAATGAAGAAGTTGACAGAAGACGAAATTGAGCAATGGACACAACTTAAAGAAGCCTACAGTCATTTTTCTAAGAATGATATTAAAAAATACACAAGTGCAATTGTAGGTGTTATTGAAGCACTAGACTTCGTAATTGAAGCTAGCAAAGCTCAACGCAAGCCTCGCAAAGCAAAGCCTAAGAGTGCTACAAAATTAGTAGAAAAATTGAAGTATTGTGTAACAGACGACAAATATCAAACTGCCAGTATTGCACCAGAACTTATCATTGGTGCAGCAGAACTATGGGTATTTAATACAAAAACCCGCAAGCTAGGAAAATATGTAGCAGAAAATATTGATCCTACAGGGCAAAGAGCAGACAGTGGACTTAGTGTAAAAGGCGCAAGTATTATTGGTTTTGATGCACATAAGAGTTTACAAAAGACTTTACGCAAACCAGCTGATCAACTAAAGGAATTTAAAAAAGCAGGTAAAGTAGCACTAAGGAAATTTTTAGAAGATATTCCAACTACTGAGACCTTGCTTAACGGTCGTTTGAACGATACTACTGTTTTACTTAAAGTAAATTGATAAATATTTGCATGGAATCAAAAAGTAAAATACGCGAAAGTTTAGCATTACTTGCTGCTGCACTAGAAGAAAAACAAGTTAGTTTAAAAAATAAAATTGCTGATCGTGAATTAACTGGTAACAAAATACACGGTGGGTTGATTACCAATTTTCAATCACAAGGAATAAGAGATACTGCTGATAGGACAATCATTGAAGTAAGTAACAATGGATTGAGAGTCCGCTATGCTGACATAGACGAATTTACATCACCTATAAAAGTAAACGGAAATGTGACAGTCTATGGAGATATGATCGCTGATAAATTAAAAATTTATGATGAGATTAGTGCTAAAAAACTAAGTGTAGAGTCTCTTAAAGTAGATGAATTAATCGCAGATACTAGGATTGATAGGTCTACTTCTCTTACTTTCCAAGCTGATGCAAAAAAATTAAGCGGTAAAGGACTGTTATGGGCAGGTGACGGTAACACAAAACAACTTATATATAAAGCACCTGATAGTATATGGTCAAGCGAACATATTGATCTAAATCATGATAAAAGTTATAAAATTAACAATATTCCAGTATTATCAAAAGACTCACTCGGAACATCTGTAGTCAACAGTAGTCTTAGGAGCTTAGGAAGAGTAAACAATCTTACAACTTCTGGTAATATCGATCTTGATAATTTTATTTTTTATAAAAGTAGTTCGCAAAAAATAGGTATCGGTACTGAAAATCCAAATGGTATTATTAGCATAGTATATGATACTGGCGAATTTATATTTGACAAAGAATTTAATGCCTTTAACATAGGAACTTATACAACCGATAATTTTAATCTTTGCACAGATAATACAACAAGGATTTCTATTTCGTCTATAGGTCACATTACACTTCATAAAAAGGTTAGCGTAGAGGGTAAATTAGGCATCAACGTAAAAAACATAGATAATGAAGTAGATTTAGCAACTGCAGGTGCTGTAAGTTTTCAAAACAAGAAATTTACAGTTGACAATGTTCCTCCTTCTGCAGGTAGGTGGAATCGTGGTGACATAGTTTGGAATGATAAACCTATAGCAGGCGGATTTGTAGGATGGATTTGTGTAGGAGAAGGAACACCTGGTTTATGGAAAACATTCGGACAGATACAAAATTAACGCAAATTACATTTTGGCAATGGTTTGGTAGGGTTGTTCCGATGATCCTCATTGTTGCCTTCTTATCTTTTTACATTTACGGGGGAACGGATTTGATAGGCAATACAATTGCTTTCATATTAACTGCGCTTTCTTTTATTCCTATAATTTGGTGGTGGTGGGCAATGGACGTAATGAAATGGTTGTCTAAATTATATGGCGACACACTTGCTCATCAAACTAAAATACTTGATGAAATAAAAGATATCAAAAAAGAACTTTACAAATCTGACTAACATAAGTACAATATTAAAAAAATTAATAATAAGGAAATATGGGAAAATATTATTCAACAAAAACCTACGGAAATGACCGCGGCCTAAGTTGTTGTTTTAGGCAGTGGAGAGCTACACATTCGCATTGTAGATTATTGCATGGTTATTCTATTGGTGTTAAGATTATCTTTGAATGTGACGAATTAGATGTCAGAAATTGGGTGATGGATTTTGGCGGTTTGAAAGAATTCAAAGGATGGTTAGAATATATGTTTGATCACACCACATTGATAGCAAAAGATGATCCACATTTAGATAATTTTAGACAATTGTCTAAAATGGGAAAAAATGTAATGGGATCTGCACCAGGACTTGGAATATTAGAACTAAGAGAAGTAGAAGGTGTAGGATGTGAAAAATTTGCCGAAATGTGTTATCAAAAACTTTATAGTATTTTACAAACGTCAAAAGAAAATCACACTCTATTAAATCCAACGGTACGTGTAAAGTCTGTAGAAGTATTTGAACACGGAGCTAATAGTGCCATCTATGAAGGTTAAAAATGGCTAAAATAGATAAATCTATTTTATCTAAAGATGAGGCAAAAGCTGCAATCGAACTACGTAGAAAATTAAAAAAATCTATACCACAAGTTAACGATTGCCCAAATACCATTTTTAATATAGTATGTATTAAAGAGGGAGTAAAATACGACCATTCTTATGTAAACAAATTATATTATGGTGTTGCAAAAAATTTAACACTTCCTTTTAATTTTTTTTGTTTGACTGAAAATGCATACAAAATAGACAGTAATGTAAAAATTATTCCTTTACCTGAGATACCTAACATAAAAGGTTGGTGGTACAAACCTTATATATTTTCAAATGACATACCAATAAAAGGCGTAATATGTTATGTAGATTTAGATGTTGTAATCACAAACTCCCTAGATCATTTATTAACACATAGAGTTGATAGTTTTCTAATTTGCAGAGATTTCAACAGGGTATTACGCCCTAATTACAATAAATTTAACAGTAGTGTAATGAAATTTCCCAAAGGCAAATATAATTTTTTATGGGATAAATTTATACAATCAAAAGAAATGTACATGAAAAAATTCTATGGTGATCAAGACTATATTTTTGATCTTGCAAAAAACATTGCAGAATTTTTTCCTGACGATTGGATCCGCAGTTGGAAATGGGAAATAAGAAAAAGTAGAAAATATGCACCCGGCGTCCGTGGGCAAAGGAAATTAGCTTATATAGAAGATGTTATACCCCCAGACACATGTTCTATTGCAGTCTTTCACGGAGACCCAAACCCGCACTTATGCGACGACCCTTATATAAAAAAAACATGGATATACAAAGAATAGGTTTTGCATGCAAATATTTGCATCCTGATCAAACGTTAAAAAAGCAGCAGTTAGAAGAATGTCAAAGACCACTAAATACGAAATGCACCACTGTTGCGTGGTTGAATAGACAAGAAAGGAATGTAGCAGAACAGCGACTGTGGGATATTATGGCACATAATATAAAATCCTTAGAGTTGTTAATACGCTATGTAGGAGGTTTACCAGATGAATTACGAATGGTTAGGCTGGGTAGTGACATTCTCCCTGTATATACCGAGCCCAATTGGAGTTATTATTGGCAGCGTACTGATGTACGTGACTATGCAGAAAATGAATTACGAAAAGTTGGAGAAATCAGTCGTGCGTGTGACGTGCGCCTATCTATGCATCCTGGCCAGTTTACTGTACTGGCAAGTGATAATGCCGATATTGTTGAACGAAGTATAGAGGAGTTTGAATATCATGTGGATATCGCACGTTGGTTGGGCTACGGTAAAAGATTCCAAGACTTTAAAATCAACGTACACATTGCAGGTAGACAAGGTCCGGCCGGCATCAAAGCTGTATTGCCAAGACTATCCCCAGAGGCAAGGAATACCATCACAATCGAGAATGACGAAAACTCGTGGGGCCTTGAAGCAAGCCTTGAGCTCGAAAAAGATCTCGCACTCGTACTTGACATACACCACCACTGGATTAAAACAGGTGAGTATATCAAACCCAAAGATGATAGATATCAACGTGTAGTAGATAGTTGGCGAGGTTTACGTCCTACCATACATTATTCTTACAGTCGCAACGAGCATTTACCAGAAAACTTTGCACACGACGATTTTCCAGATATGGAGAAACTATTAGCGCAGGGTTGCAAAAAACAGAAGCTGCGGGCTCATAGCGACTACTATCCAAACCCTGTTGTAAATGAATGGGCTGCTAGTTTTCGAGAAACAGCAGATATTATGTGCGAGTCTAAATGCAAAAATCTTGCCAGCATTGAATTTTATGAAAGTATAAATGGAAAAAATAAAAACATTCTTCAAGGAGAGCTATCAAGCAAGTCCGCTAGCGACATTTTGCGAGCTGCTTGAAGCTTCATTTTTAATCGTAGCAAGTGCTATACTTAGTTTTACAATACTGGACCCTGCTACTACGATCTTTATACCTCTATACTTGGTAGGCAGCATACTGGCGGTTATAAGTACATATATCCGTCGTAGTAGTGCGATTGTGTTATGCCTATGGTTTACTGCAATGAACGGTTGGGCTTTTATACAGTTGTTCTTTTTAGGCTAAATAAAGCAAAGAGCCGGAGCGTAGTCGGATGCTATTGAGACAAATATTTGAACAACAATTAAATGAAGCACAGTTAAGTGATATCACTATAGGTTTTGAGATTGAATGCGTAATAGACGGAGACATGGTCAAAGTCTTCAGTGATGTTGCAAAGAAATATAATGTAGAAGGTGGGAGTGATTCTAGCATACAACCTAATTCTGTTTACGGAAATGAAATTGGGATGGAGTTTAGGATAGGAGCACTTGCACAAGGAGGACAGATGGCTGCAACACCGCAGAACATTATGACCTGTGCTAACTTTGTACATGATATCTTTAAACTAGGTGCTTACACTAATCGTTCGTGCGGAATGCATGCTCATTTTGGGTTAGGACCTATAACAAAGATGAGTTTTGTAGAAACTAGTTGGGTTGCAGTGATGATGTTAACTAGTCCATTATTCGAACAGATGTACACAACTTATAAAGGTCAAAACCTTTATGACAACGATTATGCAAATGTACAAACTGTTAAAGACAGTGTAGATGAAATTGTACACATGGCGCAAGAAATGAAAGGTGAAGGCGAGGACAAGGAAGAGATAGTTGAATTCTTATTTAATAATTTATTTACGAGAGAGCAGTTTGAAAAATATTCTGCGCTCTTTCCACATGGTCAAGGCACACTAGAATGGCGTGGGTTACGTGGTGTATTAAATGCAAAAAGACAAGACATCAACTATGAAACTATATTAGGGTATTTTAAGCTAGCACTAAATTTTGCTAGAACTGTAAAAATGTTGATCAACAAGTACGGTGAACTGCAAATTGCTGGCGTTAGAATGAGAGATTTGCAACAATACGGTGCGAGCTATGGTTTAGAAAAGCAGAAAGAAACTAAATCTAATATTATTCCATTTATTAGGACATCGGGCTTAAACGAAGGGATGCAAAAAATATTTATAAAACACTTTGCAAACCAATTAAAGAAGCCGAGATATAAAACACAATACTGGCGTAGGGCAAAAAGCGTTTTCCAAAACGACCTGAAATTTGCTGCACCTTCATTAAACTACATCTATGATACATTTAATGAATATGGTTTGTCATTAAAAAAGGATTACCTTGTATCAGCTGAATTCCCTATAATGGTAGAAGGATTTATTAAGGATGAAGATATTGTTATTAATGACGAGTGGCGTAAGGCTAGAGATTTGGGTGTAAGATTAGGCGCTGTCTTTAAACGTTGTAATTTCATAGCCGAACACATTCCATTTTTCGGAGATCATGGTAGAATGCTTTTTGGTTCAGTTATAGACGATTCAAATAAGATCATTGCAAAAGATGAAAAAGATTATCAAAAGCTAGACTCGAAGCTTGCAATGGTTAAACCAAAAAACAAATCGTTTATGTATGTAAGGAGAAATGTAGAAATAGACCCATCAAAGTTTACTGATATCTAGATTGCTACTAGCTGGCAAATCCCAAACTGCTTTCCGTTCTTGGCCTTTCCGCTGTGCAAATTTCTTTGCATCGCAATTTCCACATACATGAAATACATTGTTGTTTATCCTATTGGGATCCATCTTGCCTCTTTGACGTGTAAAAACTTCATTACAACAATCACACCGCAAAACAAGCTCCACGCTATTCCTATAATAAGTATGCTCTAAACCTATCTTAGATCGTCTTGTAAAATTTGTTTTTTTAATACGCTGTTCTAGAAACATATAAGTATTTACTACATTAAGATTACAAAATTAACACATAAATATAAGAAAGGAATCAAGATGTCTTTTGTCGTAATCACAGAAAGAGCAAAAAAAAGAATAAGTCATTTATGTAAAGAAAATAATGTCTTTGCAATTACACTAGCATTAAAAGGCGGTGGTTGTTCTGGTTACAAATATGATTGGGGAGTAACAGATAAGCCACCTGCTCGGAGTGAAATTATAGAAGCCGGGGAAGGACATTTAGTTATAGATAAAAAATCTTTACTATTTCTAATGGGTACAGAAATAGATTATGAAGAAACAATAGTTGGATCACAATTTATTCTAAATAATCCAAAAGTAAAATCTTCTTGTGGATGCGGAGTAAGCGTTAACTTTGATGTAAGCACAACGCCACAAGAAGAGTCAGTATTTAAGCCAACTTGGTAAGGAGAATCAATGGCAAGGCAAGAAGTTAATATAGGTGTCGAAGGAAATGACGGCACTGGTGATAGTATCAGAGCCAGTTTTAAAAAAGTTAATGAAAATTTTATTGAATTGTATGCAGTTTTTGGTTTAGGTGGAAGAATTGAATTCACAACCCTAAGTGATACACCTAATATCCGCCCAGTTAATAGCATTCCAATCGTAAATTCTATTGGGGATTTTATAGATTTAGCTAAATTAGAAACTGATGACTCCGGAAGTATCCAATTCGAATTTATAGACGGCACTTATGACGAGGATGGAAATTATATCCAAGGCTCTTTGATAATAAAGTCCGGCTTTTCAAGACTGGCCGACGACACTAGTCCTAAATTAGGTAATCATTTGTATGCAGGAACCGGTCCGTGGATCATTGCAGGTAATTATGTACCAACTGAAATAGATGATCCTGCCCTTCAGGAATTTAATGTCTTGCACGAAACTAACATCACTCCTGATAATGTAGCAATAACTAAGCAATATGCTGATTTAAGTTATATTTCAAAAAATACAGCAATAAAAATTAATGACGAACCAAATGGTATTGCTCATTACACCTGGGAAATTGCAGATTATGTATCTGCTGGCGATTTAATAGGTAGTGTACGGATAGACTCATATCGCGACCCGTATACGCAGAATGAAATAGTAGCCGGACACGGATTAGATAGCTCAAGCAACGGCTTAGAAGTTGTCTTTACAGCCCAAGAAACAGTGCCAACTCCATTAGAAGGTTTAACTAGTTTTTACATCCGGATAGTAAATGTAAATCATTTACGTTTTTACGCTGATAAGGATCTTGCAACAGCCCAGACTGACAATCCTATCGGATATATAGATTTATCAGCAAACATAGAAATTGGACCTAATGATAGTCACACAATTACTGTTGCAAGTTTGGATTTAACCCTTTCAGGTAATTTTTTAGCCGACCAAGCTGTTCCAAGAAAATCTGTTGTGCTTAGAGGTGGAGACACTATGACTGGGACTTTATTTTTAAGCGACCATCCAGGAGATCTTGTAGGTAGTGGAACTCCGAACGGCCCGGAAGACTTACAAGCAGCAACAAAACTATATGTTGATCAAGGTGCGGCGCATAGTAGCCCAGAGGTTTTATTTGTTAGCACAACAGGCGATGACACAATGCAAGGCGTGCCAGCAGGCAAAGAAGGATCTGCAGCAGCATATGCATTTGCAACTATTGGTGCTGCAGCAAAAAGAGCAGACGAGCTAATTAGGACAGCAGATTCTACTCCTGGTCCTTACATGCAAAAATTAACTTATACTAACAACAACCAAACTTTCGACACATATGTTTTAGATAGCTTCGTAGAAGGTGGAACACAAAATGGAGGATACAATGAACCTTCAAGAACATTACTAGCACTCAACAGGAAATATATACAAAAAGAAACAATAGCATGGGTAGATAAGACTTATCCAAATTTTTCTTATGATAAGAGTTATTGCGAACGGGATATCGGGCTACTTGTAGATGCAATAAGATTTGACTTGTATAGAGGTATTACTACAAATACACTTACATATCAAGCTGCTGAAAGATATTATTCTTCTGTAAGCGGAAGACGAGCAATAACTATACAGCAAAATGAAACCGTTGCTGCCATAGAATTTGCTAAAGGACTTTCTATTAACATTTTACAGCAGCAATTACAACACAGGCAAATTGTATTCAGCATAGGATTATCCAACCCTGGTATAGTTACTGTTTCAAGTGTAGTTGATACCGAATATCAAGACGGTGACCTAATTGTTTTCAAAGACATTCCAGATACGCATCCTATGAGTGTACTGAATGGACAAACATTTTATATCAAATTAAGCAATGAAGAACCTATCCAAAGTTTTACATTGTATAGTGATGAATTACTACTTGAACCATACAGTACAAGTAATATTGCAGAAGCATATACAAATGTTAATGCTGATCAAGCAGCTTTTGGAAAAGTTTATCAACAAGAAGAGCCGCAGATTTATGATGAGTCGTTTATAGACAGTACAGTTAATCTTACTCCAGAAATAAATGCTGTAACTGAAAAATGGACTCTAATACAAGATGTAATAAAAGATATAGACGATCCAAATTTACCAGACATAGTCTATGGTAATGTATATCAGATTTTAACTAAAAACAAAAACATTAGTTATTTAGATCAAACAGCTGATGTGAATGCAGATGCTCTACCTGGTAAAGTTATTAGAGGCAAAAACTCACAAGCTATTGGCAGGATAGTAGAATTTATTAATCCAACTGACAACACCTACGGTCTTATAGATCCAATCACTGGAGAAGCTGAAGATAGACCGACAGTTTTTAGTATACATCTTTTGTCTGCAAGAGATTTTGAGGTAGGCGAAAAATTAGAATATGCAAACTACATTAAAAAGAAAGAAGTTGTAATACGAGTTGAAGCTGGAAATTACTATGAAGATTATCCTATAAAAATACCCCAAAATGTCTCATTAAAGGGCGATGAATTTAGACGTGTAATTATACAACCTAAAACAGAAAAAGGATCCTACCAACCTAGGATATCGCAAAGTAAATGGGCATCTACATATTTTTACAGAGACAGTTATTTTGACGGCTTAACATTAACGCAAAATGGAACAAGCCAATTTATAAACCAATTAGGAGAATCTCAAGGATGGTTTGGTTATCATTATTTAAATGATCCTTCTCAACCTCTAAATGTTAATAACGGAGTTGTGATTACTAATCCAATTGGAAATGTAAACGCAGCAAGAATTTTAGAAAAAAATAAAGATTTCTTTGATGCTGAAATTATTTTACATATCAACACCACCCTCCCAGGTATTACATATGATCCCGAAAAAATCAAAAAAGATCTAATATATATCAATGACGGACTCGCACATGATTTTACATATGGTGGCGAAGAAATGACATTAGAAGTTCAGGGATCATATTTTGGCTCTGATACAGAACATGCAACAACGGTTATAAATTACGCAGACCAAGAAGCAGCAACCATAAGTGCAATGGAAAAGTTCCGCGATCTAGCAGAAATTTTACTTAATGGATCAGTGCCAACATATTCAAACACCACCGAAGCTCCTGTAATACTAAGGAATGATATCGGTCAACAAATTGCAGGAGAAAACAACACTGCAGATAATGTTGTTAAAATGGTCAATAAAATTATATTCGTATTTGACAGTGCTAATTATAATCCACCAAAAAGGACAGATGAGCCTGATGTGTTCTTATTAGGAGATACTACAATTATTAGAAATGTAACATGTAGAGGTCATGGCGGTTTTATGTGTGTCTTAGATCCTACAGGACAAATTCTAACTAAATCGCCTTACACCCAAACAGCATCTAGTTTCTCACGTAGTTTAAATAAGCAGGTTTTTTCAGGAGGAATGTTTGTTGACGCATTTGTAGGTAATTTACCAATTACAATAACAAACGATGCACGTAACACCGAATATAAACTGTATGTAAGCAGCAATGCAGGAGAAGGATTATTTATAAGAATACCCGAACTACCTTGTCCATTTTATAGAGATGGTATCCGTTATCAAGTTAATGCAGTTTCAAACTATGATCAAAGTTTAGGCACAGCAATAATTTACTTAGATAAAACATCAGGAAACGGCGCAGGTTTCACTGAAGTTGTACCAGCTCAAGGTGTTGATATTTTCTTACAAACAGCTGGTAATCGATCTTTACTTGCAAACGACTTTACACAAGTAAATGATTTAGGTTACGGTTTGGTAGTAACAAATGGTGCTTTCAGTGAGCAAGTATCAATGTTTACTTACTATTGCCATGTTGCTTATTATTCAAAAAATGGTGCTGAGATTAGATCGTTGAATGGTTCAAATGGTTATGGTAATTTTGCACTTGTATCCGAGGGAGCTGATCCAAACGAAATTCCTGATCAAGTGCTTTTAAAGAGCACAATGACTAGACCTGCTAAAATCTATGCAGGTACAGGCAGTACATCTGGTGCAACTTACACTGCAAATGAAGGAAACAGTTTTATAATTGTATATGACATGCCTGTGCCTCCTCAACCACAGAGCTTGATAACAATAGATCATAACGGAACGGCAAATGCGGAAGGAGAAACATTTGACGTATTGCATTACCGTGTTGTTAGCGTAAGTAGCATCACTGCATTAACAGGCGATTTTGCAAATATAGGTTCTCCAATTGACACTATTTTGTACAGACTAGAATTACGGTCGGATGAGATTATCCAAGATGATTATTTTGGCTTGCTCGCCACAGATCTAGTAGCAGGTCAACTAATTGATTATGCAGATAATATACAACTTACTTTTACAGGAGTTGCTGCACCAGAAAGATTAGCTACTAGACCTAGCACAGCAATTAATTTTGACGAAAGTGACGAAATCACATATAGGAGTTTAGACTTCCAAACAGAAGATCCTTATGGAAATGTATTGCCTAATGATGAAGTTAGGGCTACAATAGAACAAAATTTTGATTTTATTGAACTAGTACCATACCACGCAAAAACAGGAAATGAATATAACCAGTCTGGTGATACTTGGATGGCCATAGAACCATTAAGCGAAGGTGGTACATACACTGATGATATTAGGATTGTAGATCCAGCTAGTCCTAAGATATTTTCTTACAAAGGAAAGTCGCATAGGGTTACGAAGTATGCAAAAGTACAAACAATTACTCAATTAGGCGCCAATGTAAATGTAATTAAAGGTAATACTATAACCCAAGGCAATGGATTTACTGCAACTGTTGCATACATAAATGCTGGAGGGTCTGATATAGAAATATATGATGTAACAGGGACATATGATAATACTGCAGATATTTTTATTAACGGTGTTGCACAAAATAATACTGCAGATCCTTCCGCAGCAATTTCTTTCACTGACTGGGCAATTATCGAATTCGTAGACGAATTTGACATAACAGGTATGTTGGTAACAGGCCTGTCTGCTAATATTGATACAAGTGATGAATATATATTTGCAGGATTGGCAGAGAATGCTACTGCAGAAATTACTGTTGCAATCTCTTTACTAAGAGCAACAGGACATGATTTTACACAAATAGGTACAGGTGGATATAATACAAGCAATTATCCAAACGTTATCTTAGGAGATCCAATAATACCATTAACAGATGTTTATTGGACTAACGAGCCAGATGGACAAAGTTCAGCTCAAGTGTGGGAAAAACGTAAAGGAAGAGTATTTTGGGTTAGCACAGACCAATATGGTTTCTTTAGAGTAGGAAGATTTTTCAGTGTAGATCAAGGAACAGGTGCAATAACTTTCAGTGGAGAAGTTGGTATTTCTAACGCAAATGCTTTAGGCTTCAAGAAAGGTGTAACTATTGACGAATTTTCTGCAGACGAAACTATGATAGACGATAGCGGATCTGCTGTACCTACAGAAAAAGCTATAAGAAGTTACATTGCTCAGGTATTAGGTACAGATCCGCATACCAACCCAAGTTTTCCTGGTGTGGGATTCCTACCATTAAGTGGATTAGCGACCCAACCTAATCCTGTAGAAATGATAGGCAATCTAGGCATGGGTGGCAATAGAATTGAGGATTTAGCAAATCCTATTAATGATGACAACGCAGTGAATAAAAGATATGTTGATCAAAATATTGCAAATTTTGATTCAGTTGCTGCATTAAAAGATTTTATGCCTGCACAAAGAGAAATAGACAATGCCCTAGGTGTACCAAGCCCTGCAAGTGAACCAAAAGATATTGCAGCAAATGAAATTTTCGTTAGTACAGGTAATTACATTATCTACCTAGACCTAGGATACGCTACAGGAACATTCGATGACGGTGTTGCTATACGTAATACAGCAGATCCAGCTGGTGCAACAATTACTGGTCAAATTATACAATCATATGCGTATCTAGACAGCGGCTATGGCAATCTACGCAAAATAGTTTATTCATTAGACCAAACAAGTCTTAGACCATTTGATTCTAATCAAGAAATAAAAATATATTCAGGCACCTATGATTCTAACTCCGGTACAGCCGCAAGCGAAGGATTTTTATTAAAAGACACTCAAACTACACTAGGCGTAGGCGGATCGTATAATGAAATAACCAATGCTGTTAATGGCGACGCAAGCGAATTTAACGACATTATAGTAACAACCGTGAGAGAAGAAGATAGCGCCAGGATAATTTTTGCAATTAGAGAGAATTCTATAGTAAATGCAGATGTAAATAGTTCAGCAGGTATACTACAAAGTAAACTCGCATTGAATGCGGCTACCACCCGTGCAAATTCAACTGGTATTACACAAGCAAATCTAGGTGTTGCATCATTTAATTCAACAGAATTTAATGCAGCATCTGGATGGATATCTGTAAAAGATGGAGGTATTGCACTAACAAAAATTGCAAGTGTAGCATCTAACGTAGTTTTAGGTAGGACAGATGCCGGTAGCGGACCTGTTAGTGCTATTTCCTTTTCAACTATTACCAGTAGTGGAGGTGCTCTATTAAAATCTAACTTTACGTCCAATGGTGTGCTACTCAAGACCGGTGCTGATTCCTGGAGCACAAAATCATACGTAAGTTCTGCAACCGGAGATACTATTGCGCTTAGAGATACACAAGGAAATTTAGCTGGAAATGATTTGATTTTTACAAATCAAGTCAAATTCAATCAAAGTGGAACTATACGAGATATATTCTCAGCCGGTGGTACTGGCCAGATACGTGTTAACAGTAAAACTCCAACTAGCACCAGCATACAACCTACTGACGCAAAAGCTTATCTAGCAGTTGACCAAGTATACACTGATGGTATAGCTAGCCCAAATACCAACACAAGCACATCCACAGGTGCAAACATTTATCTAGGTAACGGTGGAGGATCGCCTAATGCAACTGCTAATAGCATTATATTTTGGTCAAAAGGTCAAGACAGATATAAGATAAACGAAAATAGCTTTGAAGCATTCAACGCTGCAGATTTAGGATCTGCAGCAAATCCATTTGGAACATGCTATGCAAATGTTTTAAGTGGTTATGCAACAAAGGCAAAATATGCAGACTTGGCTGAAAATTATCTAGCAGACGATGAGTATTTTGAAGGTACGGTATTAGTATTTGGCGGTGCAGAAGAAATTACTGTAACTAATACAAAAGGTGATAAACGTGTAGCAGGAATAGTTAGTACAAATCCTGCACATTTAATGAATGAAGCATTAGAAGGAGAGTATGTAACACCATTAGCATTACAAGGGCGTGTACCATGTAAGGTTATTGGTAAAGTTGCTAAAGGTGATATGCTAGTAACAAGTGCAATAGCAGGTTACGCAATAGTTGATAATGATCCAAGGATAGGAACTGTCTTAGGTAAGGCAGTAGGAGAAAAAACCGACGACGGGAAGGGCGTTGTTGAAATTGTAGTAGGAAGATTATAATGGCAAAACAATCCGTAAATATAGGAACTAGCGAGAATAAAGGCGACGGTGATCCGTTAAGGACTGCATTCCAAAAGATTAATGAAAATTTTGATGAGCTATATACTGGAAACTTTAGTGCTGAAACAGATATCAAAGGTTCTGTTTTTGGCGATGATTCTACCTTGCTGGTCGACGGAGCTAACAGCTCAATACCAAGTTCAGTTATACAAGGCAGTGAAGCAGATAATTGGACAGAAGCATACAGTTGGGGTGATCATGCAACAGCAGGATATATAACAACAGAAACCGATCCAGTTGTAGGAGCTGTAAACGGTATTGTAAAAGCAGATGGGGCTGGTAATATTAGTGCAGCCGTAGCAGGAACAGATTATTTGCAATATGCAGAAAAAATACAATTTACTGCTAGAAACGCATCTGGTAGTACACTTGAAATGGGCACTGTTGTTTATATAAGTGGATTATCAGGTAATACTCCGGAGGTAGATAGAGCTAAAGCAGATAGTAGCTCAACCATGCCTGCATTTGGTATAGTGCAAGCTGACACTTTAGATAACAATGAAGCTATAATAATTACATTTGGTAGCTGTCCAGGACACGATGCAAGTATATTTGCAGAAACTGGCATTACATTTACCATAGGTGATACACTATATGTAAGTGCCGCTGAAGCTGGTAAAATGACTAATGTACCTCCTGCAGGAGAAAGTAATAAAATACAAAATATTGGCAAAATTGAGAGGGCAACGCCTACTACAAATATGACGCTTAAAATAGGCGGTGCAGGTAGAACAAATGCTACACCAGCACTTGATGAAGGTAATATTTTTATAGGTGACGCAAATAACAGAGCTGTTACTGCAAGTCTAGCAACAAGCATAAGTACAAACCTAAAAACAATAAACGGAGAAAGCTTAGTTGGTGTAGGAGATATTACAATAAGTGGAGGCGGTGCTGAAACTGATCCAATAGTAGGAGCTGTGAACGGTATTGTAAAAGCAGATGGTGCTGGCAACATTGCAGCGGCAGTTGCAGGAACAGATTATCTTACAACAGTTGCATTTAGTGACTTGACCGACACACCAACCACACTGTCAGGTTATGGCATTACAGATGCTCTAACATCAACTCTTTCATCTGCACTTGATGTTAATTTACAAGATTTAAATAATGTGCAAAACGTTGTAAGTTCAAATGGTAATGCAATTAATTTCTTATACAATAATAATGGACCGCAAATTAATCATTTTGTTATTACATCAACAGGAACAAATTTTCCTGCAGGAACCACAGTAGACTTCACTGGTGCAATAGTAACAGGATTAATAA
>MDTC01262338.1_pt1 | contig 19431 bp, 18 predicted proteins | sample 811181 | NCBI WGS metagenome assembly MDTC01 (sample SAMN05326644, study PRJNA326480) | marine metagenome | isolation source: seawater | place: Pacific Ocean: North | collected 2011
CCTTTGGTCCGATATGTCAATCAATACAATGCACTTCATGGAGCACATCACATGGTGGTTGGCTCTTGGGCTCATTCTCGCATTTGTACCATATTTCCCATTCTCCAAGCATGCGCATCTTTTTATGGGGCCATTGAACATAATGGCTGCTGTGGATCGTAGATCGATGGCTGCTATTGAGACAATTGATTTTGAAGATGATAACCTAGAACAGTTTGGGGCATCTAAAATAGAGCATCTACCTCAGACTCAACTACTTGATGGATATGCATGCATTCAATGCAGTAGATGCCAAGATGCCTGTCCTGCATATGAAACTGGAAAAGAGTTATCACCATCAGCCATTGAAATAAATAAACGTTATTTTTTAAATGAGCATTCAGCGGTTTTAGCGAATGGCGAAACAATAAATCAATCATTAACAGATTGGATGCTTACTGAAGAAGCAGCATGGAGTTGTACTACTTGTGGTTATTGCGTGGATGTATGTCCTGTTGGTAACGAACCAATGGTCGATATTTTAAGAGCAAGGCAGGATTTAGTAATGATGGAATCTAAATTTCCAAAAGATGCAATGGAAACATTTGATAAAATTGAAAATTATGGTAATCCATGGGGCTTATCACCGCAAGATAGGGAAAATTGGATGGATGGATTGGATATACCACTTATGAGAGATAAAAAAGAGACTGATGTTTTATATTGGACTGGCTGTAGTGGTGCTTATGATACAAGAGGAAAAGAAATATCAAAATCTGTTGCTAATATATTAAATGAAGCTAAAATAGATTATGCTTGTTTAGGAAATGAAGAGATGTGTACTGGAGACTCGGCAAGAAGAATTGGCAATGAGTATCTTTTTCAGAATATGGCGCATCAAAATAAAGATACGTTTGATCAGTATAAGTTTAAAAGGATCGTTACTCAATGTCCACATTGCTTTACAACCTTAAAAAATGATTATGCTGAGATGGGTATTGAACTTGATGTTATTCATCATTCTCAGTTTATAGATGAATTAATTCAAGAAAATAAAATTAATCCTCAGCCATGGGTTGATGAAGATATAACTTTTCATGATCCATGTTATTTAGGTAGACATAATGATGAGTATGATGCACCTAGGAATGTTCTTCAATCTATTTTAAGAGATGGTGAGATAAAAGAGATGGCACAAACAAAATCAGACAGTTTTTGTTGTGGGGCAGGGGGTGGAAATATGTGGTATGAAATCAAAACAGGGGAAAGGATTAATCAAAATAGAGTTAAACAAGCTGTACAGACAGATGCGAACACGGTTGCTGCGGCATGTAACTTTTGTAATATTATGCTTGATGATGGTATTAAAACTACTGGGAATGATGAAAAAATAAAGGTCTTAGATATTGCTGAAATGGTATCGGATAGTTTAAGATAATTAGCTTATTTACGTTTAGTAAAACAAACTATTTTAATAAAATAACCTTTGTAACAGATTCATAATTTTCGGATAATAATTTTACAAAATAAATACCACTAGGGTATTCTTGAGTATTCCATCGTAATTGGTGATTACCTTTTTTTAGTTTGTTAAATATTTTTTTGTTTAGAATTCGTCCATTGAGATCATAAAAAATAATATTCAGTGTTTTTATTGGTTCAGATAAAACATTAAAACTAATAGTTATAAAAGGATTAAATGGATTAGGATATGGGGCATTAAGCACAAGTTTATTTGGAACGGTAAGATTAATAATATTCATTTGATCGTCACATAAACTAGTGTCTATTACAGAATTATTAGATACAAAAGATTGCCATTTCTCTCCAATTGTTTTGTTTGGAAACCATGATGATGAATCTATATTTTCATCATAACATTGAAAAGACCCAATATGCCATAATATCTGATTCCCAAGCCAAGCACTTGAATCAGATAAATTATTTAGTATAATTGGTTCAAATGGGTTTATTGTTTCTGGAATACGCATATTTACAATAGAATTAAAAAATAAATTAAGGTAAGTGTGATCATTAATTTGAGAATGACCTGCGTTTTGCTCCATAGCTAAAGTCCATTTTGCTCCAAACGGACGATGGTTTAAAAAAATTTCTGTTAAATTATCTATTCGATATTGAAGGTCATTCTCGCCTACAAACATCAGGATGGGAATTTGAATTAAGTTCTCTGCAAATTCTGTATTATGGTATCCTCCTTTTTGAGTAATAACACCAATAATTCTTTCAGGTATCCAATTGGCAAAATGATAAGCAAATTGCCCTCCCCATGAATAGCCATTAATAAAAAATGGTATAAACGATAATTCATTATGATTAGATAAAATAGCAATTGAATCAATTGCCATAATTGTCGCATCCCCTATGCCCGTTTGCATATGCATATTATATATATGAGCACCCATTAAGGCAAAATTTTGACTATCTACTAATGCTAAATATGAACTATCCGTAACTATATTTCTGGAATCACCATTATTAGGATGCATAAACCAGTAAATACCACGTACTGTATCGATATCATCATTGATCCTTATTCGAAAATCCGCATAATTATAAGTAGATGTATCATTTTCGGGTATTGAAATATCATAGATTTCAGCTGATAAAGGTGTAATAATTAAAAGTATATAAAAAACTTTATTCATCTTGATTGTTAATTAAACACTCGATTGCTATTAAATCGTTACTTAATAGATATTAGTTCAATACCTGATTCAAGTGCGTGTTCAATGATGCGTTCATCTCTATAGAGTTCGTTATAGTAAATTACTATAATACCTGCATTAGCTATAAGTTTAAAACAATTATAACATGGAGATGCAGTAACATAGATTTCAGAATTATTAACGGCTACACCATTTTTTGCAGCTTGGACGATTGCATTTGCTTCTGCATGAGTCGTTCTGATGCAGTGCCCATCAGACATTTCATGACCAGCATCATTACAATGAGGTAGGCCTTTAATACTGCCATTATATCCAGTTGATAGAATTGTTTTTTCTCTTACAATAACTGCTCCCACATGCTTTCGATCACAGGTAGATCGAGTTGCTACTTCATGAGCTATATTCATAAAATAAGATTCCCAGCTGAGTCGTTTATTTGATTTAGTCATTTAGAAGCTTCTCTGTTAAATACTTTAACTGCATATCGAGGCTCGCCATAGTATATCTTATCAGCGACTTGTGCTAATTGAGCTGTAATAATTAAGTAGGCCCATGTTGGCACTGTGACACTAGCACAACCTTTAATAATAACTTTTTTATGATAATATTTTTTAAAATCTAGATTGTCTACCATTGACCGAAAAGATTTTTCTTTAATAATTCCATCATCTAAAAAATCATCGAGTAGAATAGTTTCCAATTTAAAAAATCTCCCTAATATTTATTATGGACTCACATAATTTATCAATATCTGCTTCATCATTATAAATATAAAAACTAATACGGGCAGTTGATATTTCTCCTAAATGTGCAAGTAGTGGTTGAGCACAGTGATGCCCTACTCGAATAGCAATATTATCTTCGTTTAAGAATTGAGCAAGATCTTGAGGGTGAATACCATCAAGATTAAAACTGATAACTCCGGTTCTATTACTTAATGACCCATGGATCTTTAATCCATTCATAGCTATTAAGCGCTCGAAAGCATAGTGAGTTAGTTTATCCTCATGTTCTTTAATCTCGCTCATTCCAATATATTCTAAATAATCAATAGCAGCTCCAAGTCCAACAGCCTGAGCAAAATTGGGTGTCCCTGCTTCAAATTTATAGGGAACATCATTCCAAGAAGATGATTCCAGAGTGACAGTGTTAATCATCTCTCCACCACTCATGAATGGTTCCATTTTATCAAGGAGATTTAATTTTCCCCACAAAACACCAATACCTGTTGGGCCTAACATTTTATGACCTGAGAATACATAAAAATCACATTCTAAATCTTGAACATTGACTTGTAGGTGAGGGACTCCCTGTGCACCATCTACAATGAATAAAGCTCCTACATTATGAGCCAACTTTGCTAAATCTTTAATAGGATTAATCTTACCTAAGACATTAGATATATGAGTAATAGACACAATTTTAGTGTTTGAGTTAAAATATTGATTAGGATTGGATAGATTTAAATCTCCTTTATCAGTTAAAGGGATATACTTGATTATAGCACCGGTACGTTTAGCTACAAGCTGCCAAGGAACAATATTGGAATGATGTTCCATTTCTGTTAGTAAAATCTCATCCCCAGGTAATAGAGTGCCACCAATTGAATGTGCAAGAAGATTAATCGACTCTGTTGCTCCACTCGTAAAAATTATTTCTTTTGTTTGGTTTGAATTAATGAACTTTCCAACTTTATTTCGTGCATTTTCAAATCGTTCAGTTGCTTTACTGCCCAAGTCATATAAAGCCCTGTGGACATTCGCATTAGCATCACGATAGAGTGAATTTATGGTATTAAGCACGGCTTGTGGTTTATGCGTTGTGGATGCATTATCTAAATAAACAAGGTCAGGGTCTTGATAAATAGGGAAATCTTTTTTGATGTCTTTGATAGAGAGACTCACTTAGAGCATACCCAGTTCTAATTGTGCTGCTTCACTCATCATATCTCTATTCCACATTGGTTCCCAGACCAGTTCTACTTTAACACTCTCAACGCCTTCAACAGCATTCACTTTACGATCAACTTCATCTGCAATGACCGGGCCCATTCCGCAACCGGGAGCAGTTAGTGTCATTTTAATCTCAACATTTTTATTATCGTTATCTATGTTAAGATTGTATATCAAACCTAGTTCAACTATGTTTACAGGTATCTCGGGGTCATAACAAGTTTTTAATTGGTCCCAGATCTGTTGCTCAAGGTTTCCTCCTTTAGGTAATGTCTCCATAACTTCTTCAGGCTTAAGACCCAATGCATCAGCATTTTCTTGAGTAATTTGAACCATATTACCATTGATTAAAATCGTAAAGTTTCCACCAAGGGCTTGCGTAACTCGCACAAGATTACCGGCTAATAACTTTACCTCATCTCCTGATGGGACCATGTAGGCATCTACATCTCGAAGAAGGCGTATTGATTCATTTGATAATGAAGTCATCTTATAATTCCTTGAATTTTTTCGACAGCTTTAGAAAATCCATTGGTTCGTTGATTTGTAATTAGACCATCTAGTCCAATGGAATCTAAAATATATTTGCTATCTATATTTTGGATTTTGCTTGCGGGCTGGCCATTAAATATTTTTTCAAGTAGCACCAGCAGTCCTTTTACAATCATTGCATCAGAGTCAGTTTGAAATTTAAATGTCTTTTCATCAATAGGAGTTGCTATTACCCATGCTTGTGCTGTACAACCATATATTTTATTTTCATCAATTTTTTGTTTTTCAGATAAGACGCCTGAATCTTTTGCCATATCCATAAGTTGGATCAGTTTATCTTTTGGATTATCAAAAATAGAGAAAAGTTCGTTTAGATCTTGAAGTGTATCTTGAATTGTCATGAAATGGTATTTTTAGAAATCCAATTACTAAATTTTCCTGTAATATATTTTCGAATATTCTCATTTTTAATTGCTTCTAATAACTCAGTGACAAAGCCACGAATCAATAATGATTTAGCGGTGAATGAATTTAATCCTCTACTTTGAAGATAAAATAAGGATTCAGTATCAAGTGCACCGGTGGTTGATCCATGACTACATTTCACATCATCTGCGTATATCTCTAATTGAGGATTAGAATTCATAAGAGCATTAGTTGAAAGGAGTAAATTATTATTTGACTGACTTGAGTCAGTTTTTTGTGCACCTTCTCTAACAATAGTTCGTCCATTAAATAGCCCCGATGAATTATCTTGAAGAACGGTTTTAAAATTTTGCGAGCTAGTGCAATTGGCTACTTTATGATCTATTATTATATGATTATCGAGGTGTTGATTTTTATTGGAGAGTGCTAACCCATTCAGGCTACAATCTGCACCTTCTCCTTCTAATTGAGCATGTAAATTAAGGCGTCCAAGTTTGCTTCCTGTAGCGAACTGAAAAAATGTATAATGACTATCTTGATTTTGATATAAATATTGATTTGCCATATTAACCATTTTATCAGAATTTGATTGAATACGAATGTGGTCTAGTTGAGCATTAATGCCAGTGGAAATAAAAAGAGATGTATTTTGGAAAAATGAATTTGAAGTACCGACATGCTCTTCGATAAAAGTAGCAGAGCTTGATTGCCCAACATCAATATGTAGTCTAGGTGAGACCATCAGGCTATCAACGCCAGAAGATATAAGAATTAACTGAATTGGCTTCTGAATATTAACGTTAGAGTCAATAATTAAAGAAACCCCACTATCCATAAATGTTGTATTTAATAGATCAAAAGGGGATAAGGTCGGATTTTTAAATTTCCAATTATTTTTTTCTATATAATCTAGGTTTGGGAGTAAGGTTACTCCATCAGGGATTACAGACAAATCTTCTTGATAGTGTCCATTAAAAATAACAATTGGATCTGTTCCATTTATTTGATAATCTGAGATGTCTATTTTTTTTGAAGGCATATCCTGGGTATCAGATAATCGAAATGAATTATTAGCGATAATTGAGAGATCTGTATATCGCCAGTCCTCCCATTTTGTAGTTGGCAGTCCAATCTCTAATAATTGTGAGAACGCTTTCTCTCTCTCAGGATGAATTGCTTTACTGAAATGAGAACGTGATTTAATTTTATTAAACTCACTTTGAAAGTCAGAGATATTCATGAATCTAGCCAGCTGTAACCTTTTTCTTCTAGTTCTTCAGCTAATTCTTTACCACCAGACCTGACTATTTTCCCATCGATTAGCACATGGACAAAATCAGGCTCTATATACTTCAGTAGTCTCTGGTAGTGAGTAATTACCAAGAAAGATTTATTATTATCTCGGTATTGATTTACTCCATGTGCAATAATTTTAAGTGCATCGATATCAAGCCCTGAGTCCGTTTCATCTAAGATTGCAAGTTCAGGCTCGAGTGTTAACATTTGTAATATCTCATTTCGTTTTTTTTCGCCACCAGAGAACCCAGCATTTACCGCGCGCTGTAAATACTTAGGATCCATATCGACAAGTTTTAGTTTCTCTTTGATGATGCTTAGAAAACCTGCTGCATCAAGTTCTTTTTCACCTTGGTATTTAAGTTTAGCATTTAAGGCAGTTTTTAAAAAATAAGTATTATTCACTCCTGGGATTACAACAGGGTATTGAAATGACATGAAAATACCTGCGAGAGCTCGTTCTTCAGGAGTCCATTTTAAAATTGATTCCCCCTTATATTTAATGGTCCCTTTTGTGACATTAAATCCATCTCGTCCTGTGATAACATTGGATAAAGTGCTCTTTCCCGAGCCATTCCTGCCCATGATGGCATGCATTTCCCCAGGATTTATTGTTAAGCTAACTCCATTTAAAATAGACTTATTTTCAACTTCTACATGAAGATTTTTAATTTCAATCATTTTAGTAAATGGAGGTGTTAACCAACGCTCCCTTCAAGACTAACTTCCATTAGTTTAGTCGCTTCTACTGCAAACTCCATTGGGAGTTCATTAAATACTTCTTTACAAAATCCATTTACAATCATTGAGACTGCATCTTCATTGGAGATACCTCTTTGATTACAATAAAATAGTTGGTCAATTCCAATATTTGAAGTTGTTGCTTCATGTTCCATTTGTGCGGTTGGATTCCTAACATCAATATAGGGAAATGTGTGGGCACCACACTGGTCTCCAATTAGTATTGAATCGCATTGTGAAAAATTTCGTGCATTTTTAGCACCTTTCATAATTTTTACTTCACCGCGGTAGGTTTGTTGTCCTTTTCCAGCAGAGATTCCTTTTGAGATAATGGTACTTTTAGTATTCTTTCCGAGATGAATCATTTTTGTGCCGGTGTCGGCTTGCTGGTGATTATTTGTTACAGCAACGGAATAAAATTCACCAATAGAGTTATCACCTTTTAATATACAAGATGGATATTTCCAGGTCACTGCAGATCCTGTTTCAACTTGTGTCCAGGATATGCGAGAATTATCTCCTAGGCATGTCCCGCGTTTTGTTACAAAATTGTAAATACCACCAACACCTGTTTTTGGATGCCCCGGATACCAGTTCTGAACTGTAGAATATTTTATGGTTGCATCTTTATGGGCAACTAATTCAACAACAGCAGCATGTAACTGATTTTCATCTCTCATGGGAGCGGTACATCCTTCTAAATAACTTACATGACTACCTTCATCAGCAATAATCAATGTTCGTTCAAATTGTCCAGTATTTGCCTCATTAATACGGAAATAAGTTGATAATTCCATAGGGCATCTAACGCCCTTAGGTATGTATACAAAAGACCCATCTGTAAATACCGCAGAGTTAAGTGTCGCATAGTAATTGTCTGTGTATGGTACAACAGTTCCTAGGTATTTTTTTACTATGTCTGGATAATCTTTAACTGCTTCAGAAAAACTACAAAAGATCACACCTGCTTTTTTTAACTCATCTTTGAAGGTTGTTGCAACAGAGACACTATCAAAAACAGCATCGACGGCCACCCCTGAAAGCATTTTTTGTTCTTCAAGAGGAATCCCCAGTTTATTATAGGTAGCTAATAGTTCAGGGTCGACTTCATCTAGACTAGCAAGCTCCTTTTTCTTTGGAGCTGAGAAATAACTAATAGCTTGGTAGTCAATAGCAGGATAGTTTACATTTGACCAGTTAGGCTCCTCCATTTTGAGCCATTTTTTATATGCTTTTAGCCGCCAATTTAATAACCAGTCTGGTTCGCCTTTTTTCTTTGAGATAGTATGGATAACATCTTCGTTTAGGCCTGGATGGATTGTTTCAGATTCAATATCTGTTACAAAACCATATTGGTATTCCTTTTCAAGATTAGAGTCTATTATCTGTTGTTCAGTAGTCATATTAACGATGCTTTATAAATTAAGTTTAGTTTTATCAGGCAGAGAAACTAGTGCCACACCCGCAGGTGCGTTCAGCGTTTGGGTTCTTGATTTTAAAACCACCATTAAGTAAATCGTCTGAATAATCAATAATAATATCTTTTAAGTAAAGCCAGCTTTTTAGATCACAGATGATTGTAAGGCCATTTGAGTTAAACTCTTTATCAAGTTCAGACTTCTTATTTTCAAAATCCATTTTATAGGTCATTCCTGAACAGCCACCACCTTCAACAGACATACGAAGAAAATAGCCTTCTTTTCCATCAGATGACATTACACCATTTAAACGTTTTACAGCTGCTTCGGTTACCGTGATAGTAGCATTCTGAAATGCTTCTTGTTGCGCTTCAATAGATTGTTTTTCACTCATTATTCCCACTCCATATTGATTTTTGGTTCTTGTTTTGGAACCGGCGTTGGATCAAATCCTAATTTTTTTCTGGCATCATCTGACATCATTTCAGGGTTCCATGGAGGGTCGAATGTTACAGTTACATCACAATCAGTCACTTCTTCTAGGAGTGATACTTTATTTTTAATGTCATCTGCCATATGTTGACCCATACTACACCCAGGGGTAGTTAAAGACATAGTGATTATTACATCTGTTTTACCATCTGGATTTTCATCAGATTGAATATTATATATTAGTCCAAGATTCCATAAATCGATTGGTATTTCAGGATCGTAGCACTGTTTTAAAACATCAATTATTTTATTTTTCAAAGTCATTAGTAAGTGATATCTGCTAAGGTCATTTTATCAAACATAGATCTGATGGAATCATTAATTCGATTAATCGGAGTGCGAATATTACATGCATTTAATTGATCACACCCTGAATCAAAGTAACAGTCCATAATCCCCATAGGCCCTTCCATAATTTCAAAAAATTTTGTCATATTGATTAAATTAGGATCGCTGTCAAGCTTGTAACCACCAGATGGGCCCTTAACTGCTTTGATAACATTTTCACGAGCGAGTTGTTGAAGTGCCTTCGCCAAGAGCTCTTGTGGGATAGCATAATGTTCAGCAATTTCTTTTGCTGTAGTTAACTCGCCATGTTTTTTCCCTTTGAGGTGCCGTAAGGCTATCAGGGCATATTCGACTTTTCGTGTAATCTTTAACATAGTTCCAAAATCCGATTATAAATTACCAGATTGGAATAATGATCATCAAGTATTATTTACGACAAATTTTGTCGGGTATAGTTTAGATCATATGAATTAGGGACTCTTTTTTTCTCGTGATTTTTCCAATGATTTTGGCGGGCTCACCAAAATATTCAATAAATTTATTAGCATCATTTTCAGGGAGAGAAATAAGCAGTCCCCCGGATGTTTGTGCATCTGCTGCTAAGAGTTGGTCTAAATCCGATAATTTATTATCGAACATTACATAATCTTTCACATAAGTTAAGTTACGTTTTGTTCCGCCTGGTATATTCCCTAGTTCAGCTAATTCACGGACACCAGATATAAAGTTTAGTTTATCAAATTCAATTTCAGCTGATAGATCACTGCCGTGGCACATTTCTTTTAAATGTCCTAGTAATCCATAACCGGTCACATCTGTTACAGCATTGACGGTCAATCCATCAAGCATATCTGCTGCAACTTTATTTAGAGTAGACATGGATTGAATAGCAGCAAGAATGGATTCATCCGATGCTACGTTTTTTTTGATGGCGGTTGCAATAACACCAGTACCCAAAGGTTTGGTTAAAATTAAAATATCACCTGTTTTTGCACCTGAATTTTTCCACATGTTCATTTCGTCAATTTCGCCAGTAACAACGAGACCATATTTTGGTTCTCGATCATCTACAGAATGTCCACCCACAATTGGAATCCCAGCCTCATTTGCTTTATCTGCACCACCCTGTAGTATTTCAGTAAGAATAGATTTTGGTAAATCATTGATAGGAAAGCCAACAATATTTAAAGCAAATAGAGGTCTTCCACCCATAGCATATATATCAGATAAAGCATTTGCAGCTGCGATTTGTCCAAACTGATAAGGGTGATCTACTATAGGTGTAAAAAAATCTACAGTTTGGATTATAATATTACCATTCTCAAGACGCACTGCTGCTGCATCATCTGCGCCATCAAAACCTAAAACAACAGAATCATAATGAGGAATATTTAAATCACCCAGTACCTGGGCTAGGTCACTTGGACCAATCTTACATGCTCAACCAGAACCGTGGCTTAAGGTAGTAAGTCTTATTTCTTTATGTTTATTCATATACTGAATTTAATAGATTGATGTAAGATAATTTTCATTAGAAAAAAAGAATAAATACTTTCTTCGGCAAAAATTGCCTTGGTAAATTAAGTGAATAATTTTTGGGACAAATACTTTAAAATAAATATGGGAAAAACATTTAAAACAATTGATGAAGCTGTCATACGATTTGCTGGTGATTCAGGTGATGGTATGCAGTTAACTGGTGGAAGATTTACAGAAACAACCGCAATCGTAGGGAATGATTTAAGTACTCTACCTGATTTTCCAGCAGAAATCCGAGCTCCAGCAGGATCGTTAGCAGGAGTTAGTGCGTTTCAACTAAAATTTTCTTCCCGAGATATTCATACTCCAGGAGATAAACCAGATGTACTAGTAGCTATGAATCCTGCTGCTTTAAAAGTTCATCAAAAAGATCTTATTCCTGGCGGTACTATGATAATTAATTCTGATGCTTTCTCTAAGAAGAATCTAAATTTTGCTGGTTATGATTCTAATCCAATTGAAGATGGTAGCCTGGATGATTATTTTACTATTATTCCAATAGAAATGAATAAAATGGTCACATTAGCATGTGAAGGTATGGATTTGTCAGGCAAGCTTATATTAAGAACAAAAAACTTTTTTGCTCTTGGGGTTCTATTTTATATGTATGATAGGCCTCTAGATGCTACAGAATCGTGGCTTAAGAAAAAATTTGCTGGAAAAGATGCAATAATTGAAGCAAATACTGCATCAATGCATGCTGGTTATAACTACGCTGATACCACCGAGATTTTCCAAACTCGTTTTAAAGTTGAAAAAGCATCATTGTCACCTGGTACCTATCGAAATATTAATGGGAATTATGCTACTTCATTGGGTTTACTAGCGGCATCAGAAAAATCGAAATTAGATCTTTTCTTAGGCAGTTATCCAATTACTCCGGCAAGTGATATACTTCATACATTATCATCTTGGAAACATTTTGGAGTAAAAACCTTTCAGGCGGAAGATGAAATTGCGGGTGTAACATCTGCGATTGGGGCATCTTATTCAGGAAATTTAGCAGTAACTACAACATCTGGACCAGGTATTGCTCTAAAAGGTGAAGCTCTTGGTTTAGCAGTAATGACTGAATTACCTTTAGTTGTTATTAACGTTCAACGAGGAGGTCCTAGTACAGGTTTACCAACAAAAACTGAGCAGTCCGATTTAAATCAAGCACTTTATGGACGAAATGGGGAAGCTCCAGTACCGGTAATCGCTGCTGCAACTCCTGGTGATTGTTTTTTTGCTGCTTATGAAGCATGTAAAACTGCCATAAAATATATGACCCCTGTAATATTATTAACTGATGGTTATCTTGCAAATGGATCGGAGCCCTGGAATATTCCTAATATGGAAGATCTAGAAACAATCGATGTTAAGTTTGCTGACAAACCAAATGCTGATGGTGATTTTTTACCCTATATGAGAGATGAGAAAACTTTGGCAAGACCTTGGGCTATACCTGGGACTGCAAAACTTGAGCATAGGGTTGGAGGGATTGAGACAGCAGAGAACACTGGGCATGTAAGTTATGATCCTGAAAATCATCATAGAATGGTTGTATTAAGACAGGAAAAGGTAAATAGAATTCAAAATGATATAGCTGAAACTGAAATTTATGGAGATAAGAATGGTGATCTTCTTTTGTTAAGCTGGGGTGGAACATTTGGTGCTTGTAGATCAGCAAGTGAGACATTGCAAGAAAAGGGTTTAAAGGTTTCTCATGTACATATTCGTTGGATTTCACCGCTTCCAAAAGATCTTGGCGAAATATTAATTCATTTTAAAAATATATTAATTCCTGAAATTAATTTGGGTCAATTATTAAAATTAATCAGATCAGAATATTTGGTTGATGCAAAAGGTTTAAATTTAGTTAGAGGTCGGCCAATTGGTGCAGAGACCATTATTAATAAAGTTAACGAAATATTAGGATAAAACTATGAGTGATGTTTCAACTCCACAATTAACAAAGAAAGATTTTGTATCAGATCAAGCAGTCAGATGGTGTCCGGGTTGTGGTGATTATGCTATCTTGGCCCAGACTCAAAAACAAATGCCAACATTTAATCGCAACCGAGAAGAATTTGTTTTTGTATCCGGTATAGGTTGTTCTAGTCGTTTTCCGTACTATATGAATGCTTATGGTTTTCATTCAATTCATGGTAGAGCACCTGCATTAGCAACAGGTGTAAAAATAGCCAACCCAGATTTATCAGTTTGGGTTGTTACTGGAGATGGGGATGGCCTTTCGATTGGTGGGAATCATTTTATGCATGCATTACGTAGGAATATGGATATTAATATTCTAATGTTTAATAATAGGATTTATGGTCTTACAAAGGGTCAGTATTCTCCAACATCTGAAGTTGGAAAAGTTACTAAAGCTACTCCATATGGATCTATCGATATTCCATTAAATCCTCCTTCATTGGCACTTGGAGCTCAAGCAACTTTTGTTGCACGTACTATTGATCGTTGGCAAAAGCATATGGCAGATATGATGGAGAGATCATATCATCATGATGGAGGTTCTTTTGTTGAGATATATCAAAATTGTAATATTTTTAATGACGGCGCATTTGAGCAATATACTGGCACAGAAAAACTAGATAATGTTATTGAGTTAAAGAACGGTGAGCCAATGATTTTTTCAAATGGTACAAAGGGTATCAAATTAGATGGATCTAAAGCTATAGTTGTAGATATGGAAAAATCGACTATAGATGATATTTTGATTCATGATGAAACAAATCTTGATTTAGCTCATATTATAGCAAATTGGACAACTCATCCAATACTCCCTGAGCCTATTGGGGTAATATATTCCATTGATAAACCTACTTATAATCAGGAAATGGTTAATCAGATCAAAGAAGCAAAAAAGAAGAAAGGCCTTATTCATGTTAATGATTTATTAAATGCAGGAGATACTTGGGTAGTAGATTAAGATGAATAAACGAACTGAAAATGACACTATCGGTAATATTGAAGTACCATCTGATCGGTATTATGGAGCTCAAACTCAACGTTCAATAGATAATTTTAAAATAGGCATTGAAAAATTTCCGAGAGAATTTATTCGAGCATATGGTATTTTAAAAAAAGCTGCGGCAGTTGTAAACCACAATGTTGATAATCTTAGTAGTAATATAAAAGAAGCAATTCATCAGGCGGCCGATGAAGTTATTGATGGAAAATTAGATGAGCATTTTCCTCTTGTTGTATGGCAAACTGGTTCTGGTACACAAACTAATATGAATTTTAATGAAGTTATTGCTAATAGAGCTATAGAGATTATGGGTGGAGAATTGGGTAGTAAAAGTCCGGTTCATCCAAATGATCATGTTAATATGGGGCAGTCGACAAATGACACTTTCCCAACCGCTATTAATATTGCTGCAGTAGAAAGTATTTGTAACCAATTAATGCCAGCTATCCAAGGGCTACGTGATGTATTAAATCAAAAAGCAATTGAATTTGAATCAATAATTAAACTAGGGCGTACACATCTACAGGATGCAACGCCTTTAAGTTTAGGGCAAGAATTTTCAGGATATGTTTCAGCCCTTGATCATGGTTATAGTAGGCTTGAAAAAGCATTAGACCATTGTTATGAACTCCCAATGGGTGGTACAGCTGTTGGTACTGGTATTAATTCATTTAAGGGTTTTGGAAAGGAAGTTGCTATTGAAATTGCAAAATTAACAAATATATCTTTTCGTACAGCAGACAATAAATTTGAAGCATTGGGTGGACAAGATAGTATTGTCGAATTATCTGGAGCGCTAAAAGTAATTGCGGTATCATTATTTAAAATAGCCAATGATATTAGATGGCTAGCAAGTGGTCCACGTTCAGGGATTGGAGAAATAGTATTGCCTGCGAATGAACCTGGATCTTCAATTATGCCAGGGAAAGTAAATCCTACACAATGTGAAGCTCTTACTATGATTTGTACTCAAGTTATGGGAAATGATACCACTATTACAATGGCTGGAGCCTCAGGGAATTTTGAATTGAATGTTTATCGTCCAGTTCTTGCATATAATATTTTACAGTCAATTAGACTACTTACTGATGGTTGTAAGTCATTTAGTGATAATGCTGTTTCTGGTATTTCTCCAAATATAGAAAGGATTAACTCTAATTTATATAATTCATTAATGCTAGTCACAGCTCTGAACCCACATATAGGTTATGATAAGGCAGCAGAGGTTGCAAAAAAAGCATATCATGATAATTCTAGTCTACGTGAGGCCATTATAAGTCTGGGTTATATGTCTGGTGAAGATTTTGATAAATTTATTCAGCCAGAAAAAATGATTTATCCAAAAGAAAAACCGAATTCTAACGATTCTTAAAATTTAGTTTATTTTATGCAAAATCTCTGTTTAGTCATTTAAGAGTATCATGTAAATTTTCTAATGGCTAATAAAAATCTAAATCTAAATATTAGTAAAATAATTCGTCATTGTTTATTACTAGTTTTTTTTGGTGTAGTTCTAGTTTTAATTATTATTATCATCTTATCCAAAAACCTCCCATCTCTTGAACAGTTAGAAAATTATGATCCAGATTTAGTTACTCGTATTTATTCTGCTGATGGTAAAGTTTTGAATGAGCTTTTTGTGCAGAAGAGAGTATTTATTGAATTAGATAAAATTCCTTCCCATATGAAAAATGCAGTAATCTCATCAGAAGATAGAAGATTTTATGAACACTGGGGACTTTCTATGCGAAGTGTAGTTCGCGCTATAGTCATTAATACTTTATCAATGAGCTATCGTCAGGGGTTTTCAACCTTAACTCAACAGTTAGCTCGAAATCTTTATAAATCTGTTGGTTTTGAAGATAGTATATTAAGAAAAATTAAGGAAGTTATTACAGCGATACAGATTGAAAGAACTTATACTAAAGATGAAATTTTAGAGATGTATTTAAATACTGTTCATTTTGGGCATGGTACTTATGGTGTTGAAGCAGCAACTAAACGATTTTTTGGGAAGGAATCTGACGAATTAACAATTGATGAGTCAGCTCTACTTGTTGGTCTATTGCCTGCACCAGCGAGTTATTCACCCATCCATCACCCAGACCGTGCTATTCGTAGACGCAATACAGTTCTACGAGTTATGAAAGACCAAGGTTATATCACAAAACCAATTTATTTTGAAAATAGAGCGAAGACACTTCAATCAGTTCAAGAAGACTCTAAACGTGGTATGGCGCCATATTTTACAGAATATGTAAGAAGAATTTTAGAAAAAGAAGATGAGAAGCTAGATATTAATATTTATAGAGATGGACTAAAAATATATACTACACTAGACTCTAGGTTACAATCTATTGCCGAGAATTCTATATTAAAATCAGTTCAGGAAGTACAAAAAAAATTAAATCGACGATTATTTAAAGATCGTGATGAATTTGAAAATTTGGCACTATTAACAATTTATCCAGAAGATACGGTAAAAATGATGATGGATGGTGATGGTGAATTATATAAAGATTTACGTGATAAATTATTAGTGCAATGTGCATTTGTTGCTTTAGATCCAACAACTGGTGGAATTTTAGCGATGGTTGGTGGTCGGCCAGACTATCATGACCAATATAATCGAGCTGTTCAAGCAAAACGCCAGCCGGGTTCAGTTTTTAAACCATTAGTTTATACAACAGCACTTGATAATGGTTATCCAGTTACGGAGCAATTGCTTAATCAACCTGTTGTATTAAATGTCCAGAATGTAGATGGTACTTGGGTAAAGTGGCGCCCTCAAAATTATGATGGTAGTACTGGAGGGCTTACAACTTTAAGAGAAGGATTAAGAAAATCAATGAATCTTATTTCAGTCAGAATGGTTCAACAAGGTATTGCGCCAGCTGAACAGGTTAAACGAACTGCGAGACGTATGGGAATTACAACTGAAATAAGAGCAGTAGATGCATTAGCATTAGGGACATCAGAAGTCTATCCTTTAGAAATGGTCTCTGCTTATGCTGCATTTGCGAATAAGGGTGTGTATTCAAAGCCCTTTGCAATTACAAGAATTGAGGATAGATATGGTAATATAATAAAAGATTATTTTCCTGATAGGGAAGAAGTATTGAATGAAGAGACTGCATATCTTATGACAAGTTTATTGCAAACAGTTATGGATCGAGGAACTGGTGGTTCAGCAAGATGGAAGTATAAGTTTAATCGTCCGGCAGCAGGAAAAACAGGTACTACTCAAGGATGGAGTGATGCGTGGTTTGTTGGTTTTACGCCCCAGATTGCAGCAGGGATATGGCTTGGAGTTGATGATTTTCGTGTTCCGCTTGGACCTGGGCAGGATGGTTCTCGTTCAGCATTACCAGCTTGGGCAAGGTTTATGAAGAGCGGTCATGATACACTAGATTTAAAAGTTGAGCTTTTTGATCGTCCATCTGGAGTTAAAGATATTGATGTTTGTACGGTAACAAAAAAATCACCTCTACCTGCTTGTCCAATTCAGAAAGAAATATTTAAATCAGGTACAGAACCAATTCAAAAATGTAAGGTGCATAGGTCAAATTAATCACTATTCTTCTTCAAGAATGGAATAATAGAGATTGGGGATCGCTCTCTAATTGTATGGAGTATTAAATATAGAGCAAATAGAGTAAGTATAATATTAGGTGTCCACATACCAATAGCTGGTGAAACTAAATTTCTATCAGCTATTTCTTCTCCAAAGATCAATAGTATATAATATAATAAGAAAAAACCAAAACTAAGAGAAGTGCTAACAGCAAAACCGCCTCGTTTTGCCATCACGCCTAGTGGGGCACCCAAAAGAACAAATATAATACAGGCAAACGGGATTGAAAATTTCTTATGGATTTCTACTGTATATTTATTTTTTGATTTATTATAACTAGAAATAAGACGGAACTCATTTTTAACTTGTCTATCAAGGTTTCGTAATTTTCTAAGATTTTTTTGTAATTCGATTTTTGTTAAAGATGTATCAGATTCAATAGTATTCTTAGATTGTTGTATGAGTACATAACTTTGATCAATTGATTTTGGAAAACTACTATCGCCTATCGTACGAAAGAATGCACCAGCTAATCTTTTTTCTACAGTCTCTAATCGTTTATTATAGCTATGAATTTTATCAATAATCATTGGGACTGTCATTTCTCGATCACCTCTATTAGATGAATCCCTACGGTTAAGTAAAAGATCATCTGCTGGAATTGTAATGAGATGAGTTTCAAAAATTATTCTACGATAATTAGAGTAATTTTCGACTTCTAATTCATGTATCTCTCCATCATTTAATGTTAGAAGGAATGCATTAGCTAATGTACTCAACTTTCCAGTTTTAGCATAGATGCTCGTCTGGGCATCTTTTTTACCTTTAGAAAAAATTCGAACATCAGTCATAAGGCTATCTTTTTTTCCACCAATAATAATGCTATAATCTGGAAGGTTATCTAAAAAAATACCTGGTTCAATATTCATATCAGGTCTTTTTTTATAAATATCACCTGAAAGGAGTCGTGCTTTAAAATTCATTTCTGGTAAAATATAATTATTAAAATAGATTAACATGATTGCTATTAAAGTTCCAAAAATAAGAGGCGCACGTATAATTGATAAAAAACTAATACCAGATGCTCTTAGCGCATTAATCTCATTGTCCTCTGAAAGTCTACCAAATGTCATAAGAGTTGCTAATAAAACAGCCATCGGAACAGAAAGGGCAATGATCCAAGCTAAGTTTAAAAATAGATATTCTAGTATGGTTAGAAGATCAAGACCTTTGCCTAAAAATCGATCTATAGCCCGTAATAAAAAATTGATGAATAATACAAAAGTGATCATTAATAATGAAAAAATAAAAGGGAAGATTAATTCTCTCACAAAGTATCTGGATAAAAGTCGCATGGTAGAAATTACAATATTATGCTCAAATTTAGAGTTTCAATAATTCATAATAAATTTTTCTAATTTTTCTTAGAATAAGAACTGAAAGCAATTAATTTTCTCCGCTTTAAATCACCTGAATAATGATTATTAGGTTTATGGTGGGTGTAGCTCAGCTGGTTAGAGCACCTGGTTGTGGCCCAGGAGGCCGTGGGTTCAAGTCCCATCACTCACCC
>MDTC01057492.1_pt1 | contig 19425 bp, 21 predicted proteins | sample 811181 | NCBI WGS metagenome assembly MDTC01 (sample SAMN05326644, study PRJNA326480) | marine metagenome | isolation source: seawater | place: Pacific Ocean: North | collected 2011
AGCTTCATCTAAAAACAAAATATTTGGATTATTATATAAAGCTCTGGCAAATCCTATTCTTTGTTTTTGACCCCCAGATATTCTTATTCCTCTATTACCGATAAAAGTATTAAGGCCTTTTTCTTGCTCTGTTAAAAATTGTTCCAATTCACATATTTTTACAATTTTTTTTATTTTATCCTCATCAATATCTTTATTGGAAACTCCAAAAGCAATATTTTTGATAATGGTGTCATCAAGCAAATATATGTCTTGTGGAATATATGAAAGGTTTTTCCATACTATTCTTGAGTTTTCTTTTAATCTTATTGTTTCATTGTTGATTTGAATTGTTCCATTTTGAGGTTTAAGTAATCCTAAAATTATATTTAATAAAGTACTTTTACCAGCACCAGATTTACCAACTATTCCTATTTTTTTTCCTTTCTCTATTGAGAGATTTATATCTTTTAAAAACGTTTTATTTATATCCTTGTAATTAAAATGAATCTTATTCAAAATTATTTTTTCACTAAAAGTGTATTCTTTGTTTTCTTTAAGATCTAAATTGCTCAATTCCATTTTTTTCAAATTAACTAAATCATTATAAATTAAATCAAAATATACTCTTTGAAATTTAAGATCTGTTAATGCGCCGATAGCACTAATTGTTGAGGGTAAAATTCTTATCAAAGAAAGAGTTATTAAGGCTAAAAAAGGGACTATTTCACTTAAATCTGTATTATTGTTGGCATAAATAATAATTATAAACAATAAACCTCCGATTGCTAATATCTCAATTAATGATTTGGGAATTGATTTAATGATTTTAAGAAATAGATTAATAGTTTCGTATCTAAAAATATTATTTGAATACAACTTTAAAAAATAATTCTCTTTACCTTTAATTTTTATATCAATTATTGAACCAATAAATTGATTTATTGTCTTAATTTGTGATGACTGAAAGTTAGCAGAGTCTTTGCTTTTTTTAACTAATACACCTTTAATATAAAAAAAACCAAGAGTAATTATTATAAAGATTACAAACAAAAGAAATAATGTTGATAAGAATCCAGAATAAATTAACAAACAAATTAATCCAAAGATAATAATAAATTCCCTAGACAACATCATTAAAGAAGTAATAGAATTTGCGGCTGTAGAAGAAGCATTTATATTTCTCAAAACTAATGATGGATTAGTATTTAAATGAAAATTATAATTAGAATAAAGATAGTACTTGAACAAACTATAATTAATAGAATATTTAATACTTCTATTTGTTACACCCTCCAAAAAGTTTACTAGAAATGTAAAAATATTTTTAGATAAAAATAAAAAAAATATGATAATGCATCCTCTTAAAAGAAGTTCATTTTGACTAAATTTATCAAAATAATTAATTAAAAAAAATTTTAATTCCATATTCTCAATTCTATCTAAAAATATGCTGGGTTTTAAAATATATGAGATTAAAATTGGAATAGTACCAATGCTCAAAACCTCTAGCAAACTTATTAAAAAATAAGAAACAAGAACAAAAGACAAAAGAAATTTTTGTCTTAGATTAAGGTATATATTAATTTTATCTAACACTTTATTTTATAGATATTTTTTCTTTATTTTTACGGCCCAACTTTTATTATAACCTAGGGACTTATCATCAATCATTAGATCATACGATGGTTTTCCCATTATTAATTTATGGTGTGAAATCTTCCATCTTTTCAACTGTTTTAAAGTGAGCAATAATCCCCTCTTTTTTGCTTTATGAATATTTTCATTACATCTGCCCATAAATCTTGCAGTAAAAATTTTTACAATAAAACCTTTAGCATACAATTTATTTACAACATCTATATTTTTTTTGATAGGTCTTGCATTTATATAATCATTTTTTTTTGTAACACACAAAGTATTATCTAAGTCAAAACAAAAAATTTTTTTTTTACGCATAATATATTAATCAACAATCTTCTTTGAACCACTTTTAAAAAAACAATCTAAATACCATCCTTTTTTTTGGTTACCATTTGACAAATGTTTAGATGTAAATCCTGATTTAATAAGTATATCATATATTCTATCTGATCTTTTTTCTAAAGATTCTTCATCTAACTCATAGCCATCAATAATTCTTGATCCATATTTCATTTCTATAATTATTGACTCAATTTTTTTGTTATTCAAAAATTTGTCAAAACCCTCAAGAACCTCTAACTCAAATCCGTCAACATCTAATTTTATATGACTAGGTATTTCTAATACTTGGTTTTCTAAGATGTTGTTAACAGTATTAGAATATATCTTATATTTATTTGCTTCTTTTTTTTTTTTATTTTTTAAATTTAATTCTTCTCCAAGTGAATTAAATTGATCTCCTAAACTATCTCTATTTTCTCTCAATAATAAAAAATTATTAGCAATGTTTGTTAATCCAATTGGGAAAATATTAATTCTATCGTGTAAATTATTCAAACTTATATTTTTAGATATTGCAAGAACAGCTGAGGGTGAACATTCTATTGAAACAATTTTTACTTTTTCTTTTTTAGAAGCACAATAAATTGAATATAAGCCCAAATTTGACCCAATATCCCAAAAAATATTATTTTCGTTGTCAGGAATATCAGAAATAAATTTTTCAACTAATTTTTCTTTTGATAAGAAATTTTCAACAGAATATTTTGAATAATTACCAGGTGTCCAAAATCTAATTTTTTTTTTTTCAATCTGAATAATCGTAGTATTTTTTGAATACAAACAATCAAACAAGTGATTTAAAAAATTCTTTTTTTTAAAAAAACTTAATATACAATCAAGTGCTTTCAATAAGATATAAAATGTATTTACTAAATATTTCATATATTTGCTTTCAAAACTATTGAAGCCAATTAATATTATCTCTTAAAAATTTACTACTATAGTTAGATCTTATTACATCTCCATGCCATCTTAACCCAGTTTTTTTATAAACCTTAAAGTTGTTATACTTTTCTTTAAATTTTTTTTGCAATTCAATATCTAAAGGGGTGTCTTTCCAGTTGCCCTCTAATCTTTCTAATAATTCCAGACAGGCGTCTTTAATTTCTTCTTCCGAACAGTCCACAGCATCAATTTGTGCATTATCAAGTTGATTTCTAGTGTCTAAATCTCCAATTTCAAACTTCATTAATTCACCAAGTGTCAAATTTCTCTTTTTTATCTTACAAAAATAATGTTTATTAAGCATTACACCTTTCTTAACATCTGTATAAAGATGGAAAATATTTGCATTCAATGAAACTATTGGTTTTCTATACAACAAAGCAACCCCAACCGAACCTGTTCCACACTCGACCCCAAACAAACATTTAGAAGCTAGAAAAATATCCATAAGTTCACTTCTAAAATTTGAGTTAGCATAATCAATAATCTTCTCATTTTTTTCTCCAAATTTACCTTCAACTTTTGCACCCATTCTGAAAACATAAATATTCTTTTTTGTAAGTTCATTTGCAATTAAATTGAATTTTTCTATTTTGTAATTGTGATGAGATAAGTAATACCAATCTTTTTTAGGTGATCTTAGATATGCGTCATCTCTATTGAACAAACATACAAAGTTAATTTTATCAATTTGAATATTATTATCTAATAAAATATTTCTACATTTTTCTTTTTGGTCTTTTGCTAAATTTATAGAGGGTTCATATTTATCCCAACTAAACTTTAAATTTCTAGCTGTAAAAGAGAAATTTATTATTGTGTGTGGATTTTGAAATTTATAAATTTTATTGAAAATCACAATAATTGGACCTATTAAAAATCTTGGTAAAATTATAATTTTTTTTTTCCACAGATTCCATAATTCTTTATTGCATATTCCATATCTACTTCTGCAAAATAAATCTAAATATTTTTTTTTTTTGTTATTTTCTTTTTTTTCTACAAGGTAATATTCTGGATTTAATGCAAGATGCCCATATCTATTAGATAAAATTTCAGTAAACCTTATTTTGTAAAAGACATCTATTAATTTAATAAAAAAAAATATTATTGGAAATAGTAATATTGTTATCGAGAAAGATATATAATAAAGAAGTGTATTTAATTTTGAGATTATTAACTTCATAAATTAATTTTTTAATTCTTTTTTTAGTTCATCATATTCTTTGAGCTTTTTCTTCATAAAATTCAATGTTAGATTTGTTTTTTCTGAAATTCCTTTTGCTGTTAATATATAAAGATAATTAAATTTATTTGGATTCTTTTTAAAATTATTAATTTTTAACAAGCCTTTAAATTGTAATTCTTTTAATAAATAATTAAGTTTACCTAGGCTAAAACCTAAATCTTTAGCTAATTCTCGTTGAGTAGAATTAGGTTTTTTTTGCACTTTTCTTAATAAATTAAATTGATCTTGATTATTTTCCATTAAGTTCATTTATTGAACATAAAAGTGTTCCAATAATGACCCCATTTAAAAAAACTAATTAAAAATCAATATATATTGGGATATTTATAATAAATTTACACTGAATAGAGGTGTTTAAATTTTTTGCTTCATTAATTTTTGTATGCACATATTTAAAACAATCATTTGCATATCCTCTGATATTTGCATGTCATCAATATTATAGTGAATATAATCTTTTAAAATTTTTTTACATTTACCCCCATCAAAGCCTAAAATTGCAAAAGTATCTAATCTATTTTTTTTTGCTTCTTTGATTGCATTAATTACATTTTTGGAATTTCCACTTCCAGATAAAACTATTAATAAGTCTCCACCAACCCCTTTTACTTTAATTTGCTCAGAAAAAATATTTTCATAGCCAATATCATTAGCCAAACATGTGATTATAGCTGGATTTGAAGCAAGAGATTCTACTTTTATTCCTTTTCTATTTTTCTTTCCTGCGGCAAAAATTAAATCATTTGCAATATGATTTGCATTTCCAGCACTACCACCATTTCCACATACATATACAGTTTTATTTTTTTTCCATGCTTTAAAAATCTTATTATATAATAGATTTATTTCCCTATCTTTATCAGTTTTTATAACTTTGATTAATCTTGATGAATATTGCTCTGTTAAGAAATTTTTTATTTTTAGTTTTTTTAACATAAATTATTATACTTTTTTTTTTAACTTAACCAATTTTTTTATCTAGCAAAAATAGTAAATTCAGCAGAAATTCTTAGTTTGGTGCTAGTATTTTGTGGTGCGTAATGAACTGTTTTTTCATGAAATAATACTGCATTTAGATTATCTTTGTAAGACAATCCTGGTTTAGATAAATTTTTATTATTTTTAAAATATGATTTTGATATTATGGGTTTTACTCTTCCATTCTTTTTTAAATAATTAATTAATATTTTTTTTTGATTGCTTCCTGGTATAAAATTTAGAGTATTATTTTTATTACAACCCCAAATTGGAATCCATATTTTCCATCTCGATTTTGGTTTTATTGAGCCCTTCCTTCGAATTCCAAGATTCCAAAAATCTATATCTCTGTGTGGATATCCAACATCTCTTTTTTTATCACCTCTTACTAATCTATAAAAAATTGATATTTGTTTATTTTTAAGTCTCTTGTTAATATGTTGGTCACTTTTGCTTATAAAGTTAATGCATGCTTTATTTGACTTAATTTTTTTAGGTATACTTTTTTTTACCCAATTATTAATTTCATTAGTTATTTCTGAGTTTAAATGTCTTTGTGCGTTATGGCCAAATTTAGTTAAAAATGACCTGTTTGATATTGAAATAATTTTTTTTTGCACATTAAGAAAATTAAAAAAATTTTTTTTTTCACATTGTAACTTTATTTTTATATCTTCTATAATTGCTTTACTAAGATTTTTAATTAAATTTTTTGGAATTTTAATCGAAATAAATCCATTTTTATTTAAATCATCATTTTTCATAAAATTTATATATTTAAAAGAGCCTTCAGATAATTCATCAATTCTAATTTACCTAATGACCTTCTGTGACCTAAAAACTTTATTTTTAAGGCACCAGCAGCATTTCCAGCTAATGCTAAAACTTTGCTATTGCTTGAAATTTTTGTAAACAAACTACTTATTGCAAAATAAGCATCTCCAGCTCCTAAGGTGTCCACTGGATCTTTACTTAATGCGGGTGCAAAGTGCATCTCTTTACCATCAAAAACATTAGTACCATATCTTCCAAAGGTAATTGATCCAGATTTAAATTTTATTATTTTTTTTAATTTTTTAAACAATTCCAAACAATCACTTTCTTTGTCCTGTAATGCTAACCTAGCTTCTGGTTCATCAATTGAAAAATAGTTTAATTTTGAATATTTTGTTAAATAATTGTAACCTACATTTGAGCTATTTGTTTGAACATTTACAGACAGTTTGCTGCTTTGAGTTTGTAGGTATTTAATAATATTTGATTTTAACATGCCATGACCAAAATCATGAACTATTATATGGTCAAATTTATTTTGGTACTTTTTTAAATAATTTATGATATTTTTTTCAACTTTTTTAGATAACTCTATTTTATCTAAACTGCTTGTTTGAAATTGCTTATAATTTTCATTTTTGTCAATAAATCTATTTTTTTCAATATTTATTGAATTATTACTTTTAAAATATTTTTGTTTAACTTTTTTGTTAACCAAATTTTTAATATTTTTATTTTCTTTGGTGTCTTTGCTTAAAATTGTTAAAATAGTACAATCATCTACAAAATCTATTATATGGTTCGCTGTAGCTATAATACCGCCACCATAGGTTTCTGTAGATTGTGTTGTAACTGGAATGAGTTGTTCTTTTGGTGATTTCCCAAGTGGTAAAGTAAAGGTATATTTATCTATAATTGCCTCTCCAATAATCAAAACTTTCATTTTTTTTATCTTTTTAAGCATTTTGTGGATTGACTCAAAACTAATTTCTCTAGAAATATTTAAAAGATATTTTTTTGTCTCTTCATCTAAATTTTCAGAATAATTATTTATTAATTTCGTTGAACTAAAGGTTTTTTCATTAGTAAAAATAATCTTACCATTATTTTTTTTAACTGCGTCTGCTTCTTTTATTATTTTTTTAGAATAATCTTTTTTAAAGTTTATATAATCATTTCCTTTAAAATAAATATCTGGCTTTAATTTATTAATTAATTCAACTGAAGACTCACTTTCTGATACATACAAATAATTAATCTGTATTAATGATGATAATATTTTTTTTCTCTGAAAATTATTATAAAATGGTCTTCCAATACCTTTTTTTATAAATTTGTCTGATGTTATGGAAACTACCAATATATCACATAGGCTTTTTGCTTTTTCAATATGAAGTAAATGACCATAATGAAAAAAATCAAATACGCCATGAACTAAACCTATCTTTTTAGATGAAAATTTTTTTCTTAATATGCTTAAATTTTTATCAGTAAGTAGTTTTTGTTTTATCTTATCCATTACTCATAGTATTGTATTCTGATAATAGCCCAGCAGGAGAAAAATTTAATCGAGTATTGTGTTCTAAAAATGTTCCATATTCATGCACAAATTCATTGCCTAGAGACAAACTTCTTCCCTGTATATTGTTCTTATTTTTTTCTTTTAATATTATTGAAGAAATATCAGAATAAAGACCACCATACTCAGATTGATGTTCCATCACAATAAACTTTGAAGTTTTTTTAATACTCTTTAATAAAAGTTCTGTATCTAAAGGTTTTATTGTTGGTAAATAAATAATTTCAGCATTAATGTTATTGCTTTCAAACAAGGATATGGACTCTACTGCAGTTTTTAAATGATAACCAGTACATACGATTGTCAAATCAGAACCTGCTTTATATAAAATACCTTTACCTGGTTCAATGCTATGTTTTGATAAATCAATTTCGTGTGAATTACTAGTAGCTCTAAATAAATTAATCTTGTTATTATTATATGCCTTTTGAAATAGTTGATCAAATTCGTAAGTTGAACCTGGATTAAAAACTGAAGAATTTTCTATTGATTTAATTAATAAACTATCGATATAGCTATGGTGTGTAACTCCGTGAAATGCATATTCAATTCCAGAGCCTATAGCTATTAAATTAACTGGTAGCTTATTATAACCAAATGTTAATTTAAGTTGCTCAAAAGATTTATCTATTAAAAAAGATGCAAAAGTATGAACCACTGGAATAAACCCTAAGTGTGCTATTCCAGCAGCCACATTAACTATAGAGTTTTCACATACACCTAAGTTATAATATCTGTTAGGATTTTCTTTTGCAAATTTTTGAAGCCTAAAATGACTTATGTCAGAAACTATTACACATAATTTTTTATCTTTTTTTCCAACTTCGTAAATTGTGTCTGTAAATGTTTCTCTGACTTTATTATTCATAATTATCTATATCTTGATTAATTTTTTTCAATTCTTCATCATTTGGGACCTTGCTATGCCAAGCCCCATAATTATTTTCCATGTCCTTAACTCCTTTTCCTTTAATAGTGTTGGCAATAATTATCTTTGGTTTAGAATCTAAAGAAAAATCAAGTCCATTCATTGTTTCCTGAATTTCTTCAAGGTTGTGACCATTTATTTCAGAGGTACTCCATCCAAAAGCTTCCCATTTAGTTTTAGGATTTGGCACCGGTAAAGTAGGATCGCACGATCTATTATAATCCAATATAACACATAAGTTCCCTAATTTTAAGTGGCTTGCTAATAATGAGCATTCCCATACGGTACCTTCGTTAGATTCAGCATCACCAATTATAGTAATTACTTTATTATTTTTTTTATCAATTTTTAACCCTAGGGCAATTCCTAATGCAAAACCTATTCCGTTACCTAAAGATCCTGTTGAAGCTTCTACACCAGGCACTTTAGTTCTGTCTGGATGTGTAGCTAACTTTGCAAATTCTTTGTTTTTATCCTCTAAATCTTTTTGAGAAATAACTCCTTTTTTTTTCAATACAGCATACAAGGCTGAGCACCCATGTCCTTTTGATAATACAAAATAGTCTCTTGATTCAGATTTCAAATTTTTGTAATCAATGTTTAAAAACCCATCATATAAAAATGAAACTAAGTCCAATATTGAATAAGCACTTGGAATATGACCTTCCTTAGAGTGCCAGGTCATCCAAGCTATTTCTTTTCTTAATTCTTTATTGTTTAACATTATTTATAAGTATGTGTCTGCTCTGTATTGCTTTGATTGCCCACCGTCTGCTTGAATTATTGAACTATGAAAAAAAGAAGCATGGTCTGAACTTAAAAAAACAATAGCTCCAGTAATTTCACTCATTTTACCAAATCTACCCAGTGCAGTTCTGTCTTTTAAATATGTCTTGGCATGTTTTGATTTTATAGTTTTTTTATTCCAATTTCCGTTTTCAGTCATTATTATTCCTGGGGCAAAGGCTGTCATAACAATATTCTTTTTTTCCATAGCTAAAGATCTTCCAACACTTTTTGTATAAGCTGTTAGTGCTGCTTTAGAAGCATTGAATGTCGAGGGGCCACTAATCTCTAAGCCAGCAATTGATGTAATATTAATAATTCTACCCCAATTTTTTTTCCTCATATCACCCACAAAATGATTAACCATGTTTACAGAAGTAAAGAAATTAAGATTCATTACTTCTTCCCAATTATTTATGTTTGTAAAAGGATCTTTTATATTAAGTGTGTGACCAATATTGTTTATCAATATATCTATAGTTCCAAATTCTTTTTTAATTTTTTTATAGAATTTACCTACATTTTTTTTTTCAGATAAGTCTACTTTAAAACCTTTGTGAGTGTCTTTATTTTTTAACATCTGCAATGTACCAGAAAGAGAATCTTTATTTCTAGAGGTGAAAGCAACACTTGCTCCAGCATCTGCAAGTGCTTTTACGACAGCTCTTCCAATTCCAGTTCCACCACCAGTAACCAGAGCTTTTTTATTTTTTAAACTAATTAACATATCTATATATTTAACTTAAAATTTTTTTTTGCAGTAATCATAATTAATCCTTCAGAGTGATGAATAGGTAAATTTTTAAGTATTGTGACTTTTTTCCATTTTATTTTTTGAGAAAAAATATTGATTTTTTTTTGTTTGCAATGGTTGAAAATTTTATGTGCATTTTTTACACCTGAAATTTCACAAATTATATCTACTTTCTCTAACTCTTTTTTATTAAGTCTTTCTATAATCTTACCTTCTGAACCCTCAGTATCTAATTTAATTAAATCATACTTATTGACAATTTTCTTAATGTCTAGAGTTCCAACTTTAAATCTCTCAACTTTACCATGTAAGTTTTCTTTATAACCAGCAATATGATTTGCAGCTGTGTTTCCTTTTACTCTAACAAATTCTATATTTTTTTTAGAGTCAAATATTGCTTTGTTAAAAACTTTTACATTTTTACATTTATTATCTTTTAAATTTTTTTTTAAAAGTTTAAAATGATTTTTGTCTGGCTCATAAGCATCTACTTTATATCCAATTTTAGATAAAATTATTGAATGTAACCCTATATTAGCTCCCATATCGGCAATTTTTTTATAATTCCTAAAATTTTTTAAATAATATAAAAAAACGTTATGCTCATGATATGCAAATAATCCTAATGATGAAGGAATACCCATTTGAATATACGGGAAAACTATTTTTTCATTTTTATCATATTTAAAAGTAAATTTATTTTTTTTTATTTTTTTTCTGTAAAAATTTAAAAACTTTTTTTTTATTATCTCTGTTTTTATAGAGGAAGGTTTTAAGTAAAAGTTATCCTCACATTCCTTAATTAGTTCTAAAAAAGATATATTTGACTTAATTGGATTCTTAATAAAATTCATTGATCGTATCTATATAGCCGATTAAAAAAAATTCAAATTACTATTTTACCCATTTAGCATAATCTACATCTCTTTCTTTATTAAAAGGACCTGTAGCAACTTCATGGTAAACTACCCACTCTGTCAATGGAATAGGTTGATGCCAAACATTTCCATGTATTCTATACATTCTGGGATGTTGGTCAGCAGAAAGAATTTTCTCATATTTAATAGTTCCATCATCATAAAAAATTTTTACTTTTAATTTACCTTCTATGACATGGTAGGACTCAGGTTTATTATCTGGATGTCTATGTGCTTCTAAATTAGATGATTTATGAGCTACGATTATCATTTCATGAATAATGCTATCATCTGATTTATGTAAACAATATCTTGATCTTTTTAATGGGTGGTTTTTAGCTATTTCTTTAAGTTTAGTTATATTTTTTTCATCAAAAAAAAATACGTCCTGATCTACTCTCAGAATATTATTAATTTCATCATCCATTTAAATTCTTTTTATCTATGTAAGCAATTTTATCTAAAATTATACTTTCTACGGCCTTATAGTCTATATTAAACAATTTTTTAGATAAACTATTGTCTAAATTATTTACTCTTCCTCTTGGCTCAGCATAATCTATATCTTTAAATAAGCACTTTTTATAGTGCATTTTTTTTGAATTTAAGCTATTTTTTAAAATCAAGTCTGCAAGCTGTACTCTACTAATGACCTCATCTGAACAAACATGAATTTTTTTTGTAGAATGGTTTTCTATTAGATTGGAAATTGCTTCAGCTGTATCTTCTGTATTGGCTAAGGAAAAATAATTATCTTTAGCCATTCTAGCATCTGGGTTAATTAGCGTTTCATAAGTAAGCTGAATGACACATCTACTTTTTTTATTTAATCCTACATTCCATCCTGTCCTAACTATACAATAATCTTTATAATTATCTTTCAAATATCCTTCGATCTTGGATTTTAATATTCCATAATAATTTAATGGATTAGGATTATCGTCCTCAGCATAGTTACCTTTTTTTCCATCAAAAATTTCAACAGATGACATAAATATAAATTTTGGGTTTTTTGGAATTAAATAGTCAATAAATTTTTTTGTCATTTCATAATTTAATAATTTTGCCTCTTTTTTATTTTTGGAAATCCAACTTGGGCTACTATAAGCAGTCATGAAATAAACGACATCTTCTTTATTGATGTTTTTAAATAATTGATAATCAGATTTTAATAAATCAAAGTAAACTAACTTATCTTCTTTATTTTTTGAGTATGTTCCAATAGTTTGAATATTCTTTTTTATCAAATTTTTGTATAGTGCACCGCCAATTAAACCTGAGGCCCCAATAATATATATATTTCTCATATTACAAATCTCTCTAAAGCTTAATTATTGCTCTTCCACTAATGGCTCCTGATCTAATATCTTTTATTGCTTCATTTATTTTATCTAACCTATAAGTCTTTGAAATTAATTTTGTTAAATTAATTTTTTTAGATCTGACTATATTTAAAATATTTGGTATATCTTTATTTGGCTTTGATGATCCTCCCTCAGATCCTATAATTTTTTTTCCAAAATGAATTGGTAGTGTGTAAATTCTTATTTTTTTTCCTTTACCTGGAACACCTACAAGGACTAATTTTCCTTTTTTTGCTATAAGGTCATACCCTAACTCTATAACTTTTGGGATTCCTGTATTATCTATAAAAACATCTAGTTTTTTTTCCTGAAGTATTTTTGTAATTTTTTCTTTAAAATTTTTTTCTTTTAAGGAATTAATTGTATGAGTTGCTCCACACTTTTTTGCTAATGCTAATTTTTTATCATGAATATCAACAGCAATAATTAGTTTTGCTTTTACTAATTTAGCAGCTTGAATCATGTTTAAACCTATTCCACCTGCTCCATAAATAATTAAAGAGTTATTCTTTTTTAATTTTGCATTATTTTTTATTACACCAAATCCTGTAGTAATCGCACATCCATAAAGAGGTGCTGTAATTAAGTTAATTTTAGAAGTAACTTTAGTTAATCTATTTTCTGAAATTATTCCCAATTCATTAAAGGTTGTAATCAAACCCGCATTTATTTTTGTTCCCTTATAACTATATAAAGGAGGTTTGGATTGCTTTCCCAGCCCTGGTCTCCAGTGAAGTATGACTTTATCTTTGGGCTTTACTGTCTTAACATTGGGGCCAATTTCTATTACTGTACCAGATCCCTCATGGCCAAGAAGATGTGGTAAGTAATTATCTTTACCTTTTATTGCATCAATTTCACCGATTTGAGAGCCACATATCCCACTGTAATGTAATTTTACTAATACTTGACCATGAAGTAAATGATTTGGAAGGTTTACCTTTATAATTTTTAGTGGTTTTTTTGTCTTAAAAAGAACTGCCGCTTTCATGGAAATTGGTTTAATCTTTTTCATATATATTCTACTCAAAATAAATAAAAGAATGATCACCAGTATATTTTGCTTGTTCAAACCACCATTTCCATTCTTCAGGCGTGTAAAAACCCTCACAAGTAACCTGCCAGTATAATAAATTTACTTTTTCTTTTTCATCTCTATACGACTCTACACATATATACTTATTTTTTTTACCTACTCTTTCAATTTCCTTTAAAGAAGACAACAATTCATAGTTATATAAATTATGTAGTGTATTTATTGAAATTACTAAATCAAAATAGTCATTTTTAAAAGGTAATGATGAAGCATTACCTTGTGTAAGGTTGTTTTTAATTTCTTCTTTTGAATTGTCTATTGCATATTGTGAAATATCTAAACCATAAACTTTAAATGAAGGGTCAATTTTTTTAAAATCATGTAATAAAAAACCTTTTCCACAACCTATATCTAAAATTTTACTGTTTGGTTTTAAATCATATTCATCAATCATTCTTTTTGCAATTTTTTCCCATCTGCCCTCTATATACTTGTAGCCACCATAGTTAATACGTCTATCTCCATCCCAATAATCATATCCCCATTTTTTTGCCAACATTGCTGCTTTTTCTTTTGGGAACTCTACATTGTTAACTCTTGCTAAATAATCTCTTTTTGCTGACTTGTGTATTGTAGACATGAAATCTTTTTCCATATTTTTATACTTTCAGATAATGATTAAAATAATTTTTAGCCTTTATCAATTGACTTTGCAAGACATCATTCTTTAGTTGTCCTGCATGTTTTCTAATACTCAACTTACTTGGAATAAACTCATTTAAAATTATACAGCACCATTTCAAATGATGTATCGGTAATAATTCAGAAATTAAATAATCTAGTTGTTTATAATTTTTATATTTTTTTATAATCATTTTCTTAAATTTTTCTTTTTGTTTTATGCTTACTTTTTGGTTAGGTTGACAATAAAAATCACATATCAATTTAACAGGGTCATCATAGCCACCATATTCAAAATCAAAAAAAAATATTTTTTTTTTTGATTCTATCACATTGTGAAAACCAAAATCTGAAGGAGATATAATCATATCTTTTTTATAAAGTTTATATTTAGACTGACAAAGTATTTTTTTGTCATTAATCTTATTCTTTAAGATCTTAAATGTTGGGATAATTTTTTCTCTTAAAAAAAAATATAGTTTTTTTTTTATTGCACTTTTTTTATCAACAAGTTTTAATTTATTAATTCGATTTTGGCATATTGTAATATGATTTTTTCTATTATTAATACCTTCAACCGCTAATCCTATTTTTCTTGAATAAATATTTTTTTGATTAATTTTATTAATAAAATTAGAAAGCTGAATTATGTGTTTATTTTGAACCTTATGTATTTTATTTCCAACAATGTATGGTAGTGCTACTAAATTATTCTTAAAGTCAAAGGCTATTGGAGTAACCACATTATCTATATTTGTTTGATTTAAATATTTATAAAATTGAAATTCTTTTCTTATTCTTAGGTTTTTTTTCCCATAGTAGGACTTTAATATTATCTTTTTTTTATCAGTATTAATTTTATAAATTTTGCTATTTTTTCCACTTTTTACAGTTTTGATTTGATTGATGATAATAAAATTTAATTTATTAATAAATTTTTTTATTTCTTCTGTATTTATTTGACTCATTAATTTCCTATAATCTTATTAAAATCGATCCATTTTTTCATAGTGATAATGGGTTTTTTCTGCTGACTTTTTTGATTAGGTGTAAATAAAATTTTTATAACTCCCTTTGGTAAAAGTTCTAATATTTTTGGTAGATCATCAATATAAATATTACATCTTAATTTGTTAATTCTTGATATTTTTTCTTTTATGGAATTTTCAAAAAAAATATCATTTATTGACAGATTTATTGAATTATCATCTCTTAATATATTTTTGTTAATCCATTTTTTAGCAGCAACTTGTAAATTTATTTTCCTACCTAAGTATGGAAATTTAGTTTTGTGGCTTATTATATAAAATTTAATTTTATTTTTTGACAATGACTTCATTATTTTTTTTACACCAACATAAATTTTTGCATCCATTATATATTTTCCATAGACTTCACCTTGTAGAATTGTCCATTCTGTTTCTTTATTTTTTTTAATCAAATATTCTTTTACAGAATTCTTATTTGACTTAATATTTTTAGGAACTAATTTTTTTTTGTACGCTATTTTTTTAAATAATTTTTCATAACTAATTATTGTGTTGTCAAAATCAAAACCTACAATCATTATTTTTTTAGATGCTCTAAAACTTTTAAAACGATTTTTTTTGATTCTAGGCCAATTAATTTTCTTGCTTCTTTTTGATTTCCACAACCAGTTAAAAATTTATCAGGTCCACCAAATCTAATAACTTTGCTAGCATCTTTTTTATTAAGATTTGCCCACTCTAATACTGCAGATCCAGCACCACCTATTAAGCCATGTTCCTCTATAATAATTATTAATTTTTTAGATTTAAATAAACTACCTAGTAATTTTGAGTCAAGAGGTTTGGGGGTGTGGAAGCTTATAAGGTCTGCAAAAATATTTTTTTTAGCTAGATGTTCTGTGCACTCTTTTGCTATTGAGAGCACATTACCGACCCCTAATATTGCTAAATCTTTTCCTTTTTTTAATATTAAACCTTTTCCAATTTTTAATTTTGGAATTTTTTTATGAATTTCTGGTTCCCCTTTTTTTCCCAATCTTATATATGTAGGTTTGTTGCTTTTTAGAGCTTCAACTATACTTGCTTTTACTTCTTTTTTGTCAGCTGGACACACAATTTGTAAATTTGGTAAAGTTCTAAGTATTGATATGTCTTCCATGGAATGATGTGTTGCTCCTAATGAGGCATATGATAGTCCAGAACCTGTGCCAACAATTATTACCGGTAAATTTGGGTAACATACATCAAGTCTAATTTGTTCAAAACATCGTGCCGTATTAAATGGCGTTATTGTATAAGTTATTGGTCTTAAACCTGAGGATGCAAGCCCTGATGCCACTCCTGTCATATTTGCTTCAGCAACTCCACAATTATAAAATCTATCTGGATATTTTTCTTTAAAATTATCAAATAATTTATTACCAATATCTCCTGTTAATAAAACTAAATCTTTATTGTGTTCTGCTAATTCAGTCAAAGTTTTTGCAAATTCGTTTCTCATTATAATTTTAATTCTTTTTTAGCCTTATTTACTTCGCTCATAGTTGGTATTCTATAATGCCAATTATTATTGTTCTCCATAAAAGATATTCCCTTACCTTTGATAGTATTAGCAATTACCATAGTTGGCTTTTTAGATTGTTTTTTTGCAATTATGCAAGCTTTAAATATTGCTTTATGATCGTGACCATTAATCTCTAATGTGTTCCATCCAAAGGCTTTAAATTTTTCTTTTAACAGGTGTAGATTAAGAATTTCTTTACTTTTTCCTGTTGCTTGCCATTTATTATAGTCCACAAATACACATAAGTTGTTTAATTTTTTTGCAGGTGCAAATAGAGCTGCTTCCCACACTGAACCTTCATTGCATTCACCATCAGACATAAGAACATAGGTCATAAAAAATTTTTTTTTAATTTTTGCTGAAAGAGAGATTCCACATCCAATAGGTAGACCATGCCCCAACGATCCTGTTGCAGCTTCTACTCCTTGTAATTTTGGACTTGGATGTTCTTCTAATAATGATTTTTTTTTTGTATAAGATTTTAAATCTTTTTCATTTATAAATTTTTTATGCTGTAATGCTACGTACAATGCAGTGGCAGCATGACCTTTGCTTAAAATAAATCTATCTCTCAATTCCCATTTTGGATTTTTGAATTTGATTCTTAAAACTGATTCATATAAAGTTGCAACAATATCAATACATGATAGAGATGAACCGAGGTGTGGGGCTTTTGTTTCATGAGACATCTTAATTATTCTAAATCTTAACTTGTTAGATAATTTTTCTATATCCATAAATTATAATATAATTTTTATTTATTTATTTCAGGAAATTTTTTTTTCATGATTCTGATATTATAATAGATATCCTTATCTGATAGCTCACCATTATTAAACTTACCTATAATTTCATCTATAGCATCATCTATATAGTATTTTTGCTCAAAACCTGTGGCTATGAGTTTGTCTGAATTTTGTCTATAAGACCTCGGGTCATTTGAGCTTGTTACTTGAATTTCTGACTTAACTTTCGATTGTACTTTTTTAGCTATTTCAAGAATTGAAATATTTTCGAATCCAGCGTTATAAAATCCTGAGTGGATATCGCTATTATTTAAGAAATGTTTATAAACTCTTATCATGTCGTGAATGTTAATATTAGGTCTCGTTTGCTTTCCTCCAAATACATTAATCTTTTTACCAGTAAGAGCTTGCATTGTTAATAAATTTACACTTACATCAAGTCTCATTCTTGGAGAATATCCGCACACAGTTGCAGGTCTTACACAGTGAACTTTAATTTTATCTTTATAACTAATTAAAACACGTTCTGAAACCATTTTTGTTTTATTGTACGCAGAGATAGGGACAAGAGATAAATCTTCTGTTACTTCTAGTTCATCTTTTATTCCATAAACACTGCCTGAACTTGCATAAATAAAATGCTTTACGCCATCGTTTATTGCTTTTTCAATTAATTGTTGTGAAGCTAGTGCATTTACCTCCCAAGATAGAGTTTGATTTAGCTCAACTCCAGGATCATTTGCTATGTTGGCCAAATGAATAATTGCATCATAATTTTTAAAAGATATTTGACTTATATCTAAAATATCACCTCTGATAATATCTAGATTCTTGTTGGGTTTTAAAAAGTTTCCAAACCATTGAGTATCTAACACCGTTATATTATGACCATCGAGTAATAAAGAATTTGTTAATACAGTGCCAACATAACCACAACCCCCAGTAATAAATATTTTCATTTTTTATGTTTATAATTTAAATTTAGTTTTTTTATAATGGTTAAATTATTATTTATCCAATCAATAGTTTCTTTAATTCCATTCTCTAAGCTCTTTTTATTTTTCCATTTATATCTTTTTATAATTTTAGAAGCATTTAAAAAATAACCAAAATCTTTTCCATCTCTTTCTTTAACATTTTGAATTAATAACTTTTTTTTTCCAAGAATTTTTAAAATTGTTAACACCAATTTTTTTATTGATATAAATTTTTTAGTTGAAATATGAAATGTTTGACCAATATTTTTTTTATCGATTAGAATTTTAAATAAAATTTCAGAAACATCATCCATAAAAATAAATGATCTTACAGACTTTCCAGAACCGTGAAGGCTTATTTTTTTATTATCTATTGCTTTAATTATAGATATGGGAACAATTCTGTATAATTGTTGATGTGGACCAAAAATATTTGCAGCTCTAGTAAAAACTACTGGAAAATTAAAATTTTTGTAGTGAGCATATAAATTAAAATCTTGTGCCGATCTTGATATAGCATAAGGCGTACTTGGATTAAATACGTTGTGTTCTCTAATTTTTTTTTTTGTACTTCCATAAACTTCTGGGGTACTAAAATTTAAAAATTTTTTTAACTTAATATCTTTAATTTTATTGATGAGCTTTGAAAAAGAAACAACATTAGTACTATACCAGTCCCATGGCTTTATCCAGCTTTCAGCTACCATTCCTTGAGAAGCAAAGTTAACTATATATTTAATTTTTTTTATTTTAATAATTTTGACTAATTTTGATATATCCTTATCTTTATTTAGATCTATTTTATGAAATGAGAAATTTTTTTTATAATTCTTATTTTTTTTATATTTTAAGAATATTTGATTTATTTCTTTTGATCGTGAGACACCTAAAACTTTTAGTTTTTTGTCTAGCAAATAATCAGAGAAATTTGATCCTGCAAACGAGTTACTGCCTATTATTAATATTGGACTTTTCATTAATATTTATTTTTCAAAATTAACTTTAATACCATTAACTATATTACAAACAAAAAAAAACCCCAGTATTTATAACTGAGGTTTTTAAAAAATAATTTTTTATCAAATTAATAATCACTATAAAATTTTTTTCAGTGCATAAATCAAGCCAATTGAGCTATTAGTACTGGTCAGCTGCACGCATTACTGCGCTTCCACATCCAGCCTATCAACGTG
>MDTC01094793.1_pt1 | contig 19420 bp, 19 predicted proteins | sample 811181 | NCBI WGS metagenome assembly MDTC01 (sample SAMN05326644, study PRJNA326480) | marine metagenome | isolation source: seawater | place: Pacific Ocean: North | collected 2011
AGCATTAATTAATTTTAGTTTTCCTCTAGAAAACTGGCTCAAATACAAAACTCTTATCACGCAAGAGATGCTAAAGTGTAATTTTTTAGCAAGCAACACTGTTTATGTTTGTACCGAACATAAAAGTAATATAATTGATCAATATTTTGAAAATCTTAAACCTATATTTAATACAATAAAAGAATGTGAAAAAGATAGAGAAATAGATGATCTTTTAGATGGTCCAGTGTGCCATGCTGGATTCAAAAGATTGAATTAATGAGATTTGTATTTAGGGTAGACGTATCTTCAAAAATGGGAAGTGGGCATATTATGCGATGCATGACATTGGCAGAGAAATTAAGGGAAATAGGAGCCTCTATAAGTTTTATATGTCGTGCACACAAAGGCAATCTAAATCACTTAGTTCTTAATAGAGGATTTCAAATTCTTGAATTAAAAGCACCTTTTAAAAGTAAAGTAATTGACAAGTCAAATGTTATAAAGGATGACTACAGTGATTGGTTAGGTGTCAGTATAGATCAGGATGTCCATGAAACTATAATGGCAATTGGTTCTGAAAAGCCGGATTGGTTGATTGTTGATCATTATTCACTAGACTTTAGTTGGGAAAAGCAAGTTCGGCCATTTGTAAAAAAAATTATGGTTATTGATGACCAGGCAAACCGTAAGCATGATTGTAATTTATTACTAGATCAAAATTGGTTTGAAAATATGGAATACAGATATGATGAATTAATTTCTGGTGATTCTGAAAAATTATTTGGACCTCGATATGCATTGCTTCAACCCGCATTTTTTTTAGAGAGAAAGAAAAAAGAAAAAGTGTCCAGTGCTGTTAATCGTATTTTTATTTATTTTGGAGGTTCAGACCCTTACAATCTAACAGGTTTAGTATTGCATGCGTTATCTAGTAAAGAGTTTGATCATTTATTAATAGATGTAGTGGTGGGTGAGAACAATATGCACTTGGATAAATTAAAAAATATTGTTTCGTACCGGAAAAATACACATTTATTCATACAAATAGATCAAATGGCAGCAATTATGTCAAAAGCAGATTTAGCAATAGGTGCTGGAGGCGTTAATACATGGGAGAGAATGTGTCTGCGGCTACCATCATTAGTTATCAGTTTCTCTGAAAATCACCAAGTCCTTTTAGGTGATTTAGCTAAAAATAAATTTGTAGATTATCTAGGTAGTGTTCATGAGATACATGAAACAAAAATTAAAAATAGTATTATTAATATGATTCATAAAATCTCAAACCAATTAGAAAAAGATAATAGTATGTTTGAACTAGTTGATGGTTTGGGTTCAAAAAGAGTTAGAAAAAAGCTTTATGAGTAATTCTCTAGTAATCTCAATAGTATCAGATAAAGATAGTTGGATTAATAATTACATTGATAATTTTATTAATCATATCATACCAAAAAATCATCAAACTGAGTGGGTGAATAATATCAATAATGTTAAAAATGGAGATATTTGTTTTCTTATTGGTTGCAGTCAATTAATGACAAGAGATATCATGGCGATGAATAAAATTAATTTAGTAATTCATGAAAGTGCTGTCCCGTCAGGAAAAGGATGGTCCCCAATGACCTGGCAGATACTTGAAGGAAAAAATACTATACCAATTTCATTGTTGGAAGTTGTAGATAAAGTGGATAGCGGTAAAATTTATTTACAAAAAGAGATGAATTTTGAAGGCCATGAGTTAGTTGATGAATTACGTAATGCTCAAGCTAAACTAACATTTTTGCTATGCGAAGAATTTATAAATAAATATCCGAAAATATTACTAGAGGGCAAGGAACAAATAGGAGTAAGCTCCTTTTATAAAAGAAGAGGTCCCAATGATAGTGAGTTGAGTATCGATTCTACAATATCACAAAATTTTAATCTATTAAGAACAGTTGATAATAAAAGATATCCTGCCTTCTTTTATATCGAAGGTCAGAAATATAAAATTAAAATAGAGAAGTTTAATAAATGAAGTATTTAGTTGTTGCTGCTCATCCAGATGATGAAGTTTTAGGTTGTGGTGGTAGTATAGCAAAATGGTCAAAAGATGGTAATAATGTAGATGTGCTTATTATGGCGGAAGGAGCAACATCTAGGCATCGGAATAGAGACAGATTATCTTCTCAAAAAGAATTGTCACAATTGTCACATTGTGCAAAAAAAGCAGGGAAAATATTAGGAATATCATCCATTGATTTATTGGATTTCCCAGATAATCGTATGGACTCTGTTCACTTGTTGGATGTAGTCAAGTCTATCGAAGAAACAATTAATAAAAAAAAACCAGATGTAGTTATTACACATCATTCGGGTGACCTAAATATAGATCACCAAATTGTACAAAAAGCGGTTATTGTAGCATGTCGTCCTCAGCCAGGACATTCAGTAAAACGCATTTTGTCTTTTGAAGTTCAGTCTGCTACTGAGTGGCAATCTCCATCCTTTGGAAGCCCATTTATTCCAAACTGGTTTGAGAACATTGAAAATACGCTGCCTCAAAAGCTCAAGGCATTAGAAATTTACCAATCAGAAATGCACCCTTGGCCGCATAGTCGTTCACTAAAAGCAGTTAAGAATTTAGCGAGATGGAGAGGTGCATCTATAGGGTATAAAGCCGCAGAAGCATTCATGGTTCTTCGTAATATAAAAGAATAATCATGAAAAAATTACTTTTCACAGGTGGAGGAGGATCTGGTAGTGAGGCAATTATGAGACTGCTAAATAAAAAGTATGTAATTCATTTTGCTGATGCGGACATTTCTAAAATTAGTCCATCAATAAAAAAAGATTATAAACATAGTATACCTTATGCTGAAGATAAACTATTCTTACCAGAATTAATTAAAATATGCAACAATTTAGAAATAGATTATCTTTTTCCTGGTGTTGATGAAGAATTAATAACTATAGCTAAATCTTCAAAACAATTCTTGTCAACAGAATTAATTCTCCCGTCATTAAAATTTATTAGAACAAACTTAAACAAATTAAAAACTGCAGAGTATTACAGGACTAAAAATATTAAAGTGCCAAAAACACAAGTTTTGTCCGATTATAATTATCATATTGAACCACCACTTATATCTAAGCCTAAAGAGGGTAGAGGTTCTAGAAATGTAATTCGACATAAATCAAATAATGAAATAACCCACTTGCAAAATATTTTGAGTAACTCAGATGATTATATTATTCAAGAGGCAATTAATGGCCAGGAGTTTACAGTCCAAATGATTTCTGACAAAAATAGTAACTTACGTGCGGTAGTGCCTGTTAAGCTTTACGAAAAATCTGGGATAACTATATCTGGAATTACTGAGAATGAAAAAAATGTAATTAGCACATGTAAAGAAATTCACAAAGCCTACCCTACACCAGGGATATATAATATTCAACTAATATTAACGGATAATAAAGAGGCAATTCCGTTCGAAATAAATCCAAGAATTTCAACCACATTTTGTTTAGTGCTTTATTCACTAAGTGTTGACCCAATAGAACTATTTTTAAATGAAAATAAAACTCAAACCGGGATTGTTAATTTTAAGGAAGGCATAAGGTTGGACAGATATTGGTACAATCATTTTTCTAATGAAAAGGTATGATACATGAAAGTAAACATTGATAAAAGAAAAGTTGGCGATAATGAGCCATGTTTTATTGTTGCTGAAATTGGTTCAAACCATAATCAGTCTTTTGATTTGGCAATTGAAATGATTGAAGCTGCTGCAGATGCAAATGTAGATGCAGTAAAATTTCAAACTTTTAAAGCATCAGAACATTACTCTAGAAAGACTCCAGGATTTAGTTATTTAGATAATACCGATACATATAAATTGATTGAATCTCTAGAACTAAATCGGGAGTGGCAAGGAAAGTTAAAATTGCATGCTGAAAAAAAAGGCGTAATATTTTTTTCTTCGCCTTGTGATAGTGATGCTGTTGAAAGCTTAAAAATTATTGATACACCAGCATATAAAATAGCATCATTTGATATAACTGATGATCGTTTAGTTAAAGAAATAGCATTAATTGGGAAACCACTTATACTATCAACTGGAATGTCAAACCTCATGGAAATTCAAATTGCTGTCGATAAAGCGAGGGAGGTAGGGAATGATAATTTAATTTTACTTCAATGCACTTCTCTTTATCCAGCGCCTGCCAAATTGAGCAACTTAAAGGCAATAAAAACCATGAGAAGTGTTTTCAATACTCTTGTAGGTTATTCTGATCATACTGAGGGAGAGCATATTGCTCTAGCGTCAATTCCTTTAGGAGCATGCTTCATTGAAAAACATTTTACAATAAACCGGAATCTTCCTGGTCCAGATCACCCTTTCGCTATGGAACCTAAAGAATTCAAATTAATGATCTCTAATATCCGTGAAATTGAAGAAGGCCTTGGTGATGGAATGAAAAATGGACCTCGGCAAGAAGAGATTGAGATGGCAGAAAAAGGTAGAAGAAGTATCCATGCTTCAAGGAAAATAGAAAAGGGAGAAGTATTAACTGAAGACATGCTGGTAATGAAAAGACCAGGGTATGGTATAAAGCCATCCTTAAGGGATATAATTGCTGGTAGGAAAGCGGTTTGTGATATTGATAAAGATGAATGGATAACTTGGGAAATGATCTAATCAAACTACTTGTCACAGGAGCTAAAGGTTATTTGGGAAAACAACTAGTAGATTTTCTAAGGCTTAATTACGAGCATGTATTTTCTATAAGCCGACTTAAAGAGAGTAATCATATACAATGTGATTTAATCAATTTCGAAGAAGTAAAAAATTTGATTTTTAGTATTAAGCCTGATCTTATCATACACTGTGCGGCTACGGTCCCAAAAAGTATTGATGATTATAATAAAAATATTTATTCGAATGATAAAAAAATGCTATCCAACATATTAATTAGGTCAAGATGCCCATTAATACTCATATCATCTATGACTGTATATGGTAAAAGTTATCAAATACCAGTTCATGAAGAGTATGCGGGTACTCCTAAGACAACTTATGGGGAAATGAAATGGGATTGTGAAAAATTATTATTATCCAATAACCGTAGTGGTTTTTCATTAAGAATACCGGGACTTTTTGGTTTGCCAAGAAGGTCTGGATTAATCTATAATATTCTTAATGGAGTGAAATTTCATAAAGCAATAACATTACCTAATTCTCCAATATTGTGGGCAGCATTATCTGTTAGAAATGCAGTGGAAAGTATTTCAAAACTAGTAGAAAGTGATATTGATACTTTCAAGATTATTAATCTTGGTTACCCAGGTAAACATTCAATTTCTCTTTTGGTTGATAAAATTAATATTTTATTTGGTTCCAAAATAAAAAACACAATTATCCATCCGACATTTGAATTTGATTTGACTAGAGCAATTTCTCATGAGATTTTACCATTAAGTACTTTAGAACAAGAATTAACTAGTTTTTATAATCAGATATGAAAATCCAAGATCTAAAACCAGCAATTTCGTTGTTAAAAAATGCAGGATTAAAAATTAAATCTTGGAGAAATGATTCTACCTACCGAAAGATTTATTCGAAATTAAATTTAAAAACCGAAGCTGATATGCAATCACACAACTTCATTTATGAAAACCTTATAAAGATATATCCAGGCATAGATGTAATATCTGAAGAAAACTACTCAGATTCGCACACTCGTCCAGATACCTATTGGCTCATTGATCCTATTGATGGTACTGCAAGCTGGTATAATGGCTTTGATGGTTATGTTACTCAGGCATCATTTATTTGTTACTCAGAGCCTATTTTTGGTGTTATTTTTGCTCCAGAGTTTGAAAAAATCTGGGTAGGTATAAAAGGAAGCGGGGCAGAACTAAATGGGAAAAAGATAAAAAATAATTCAAAAAGAAAGGAGCCAATATTTATAGATAATACTAAAAGCCCACATGGAATAACAAAAGAAATTATGACAAAAATTGGGTCCACCAAATATTTGGAAAGTGGTAGTATTGGTCTGAAATCAGTTTTAGTTGCAGATGGAAGTGCTGATGTATTTGTAAAAGATGTAATCGTAAGAGATTGGGATCTGGCTCCAGCATACGTGGTGTTAAAGGAACTTGGTTGTAATATATTAATGCTAGATGGTAAGGATTTTACATTTTCTGGACCTATGGAAAAGAATGAGGGTTTTGTTATTGCGAGGGACAGTATCCTTATTGATAAAGTAATATCATCGGTAAATAAAAAATATTAAAATAGGATTGTACAATAACTTTTTAAAATTGTTATAACATTATTGTGAGTTCTATATGAAAAATAGTGAATCAAAAACAAAGTGTGCCCTAATTATAGGTATCTCAGGCCAGGATGGTGCTTATCTTTCAGAATTTCTCTTAAAAAAAAACTACAGAGTTGTAGGTTCTTCAAGGGATGCCCAATTGTCTGATTTTCAAGGACTAAGGCATCTCAATATTTTAAATAAAATTGAAACTGTATCAATATCTCCTATGGACTTTAGAAGTGTGTTGGACAATGTTAAGATGATTGAGCCTGACGAAATTTATAATCTTTCTGGACAATCATCAGTTGGGCTCTCATTTAATCAACCAGTTGACACTTTTAATAGTATAAGTGTAAGCACATTGAATTTATTAGAAGCTATTAGGTTTTTAAATCCTAAAATAAAATTTTATAATGCAAGCTCGGGAGAGATGTTTGGGGAGGCTGAATCAAAACCAGCTGATGAAAACACTCCATTCAATCCAAAGAGTCCATACGCCGTTGCGAAAGCAGCAGCACATTGGCAGGTTTCTGTATATCGCGAATCATATGGAATATTTAGCTGTTCTGGAATATTATATAACCATGAGTCTCCCTTAAGGCCGTCAAGATTTGTAACAAAAAAAATAATTCGGGCTGCATGTAACATAAGATGCGGTAATAAGGAAAAACTAGTTTTAGGTAATATTGATATTATGAGAGATTGGGGTTATGCGCCTGAATATGTTGAAGCAATGTGGAAAATGTTATCACAGCAATCTCCAGAAGACTACGTTATTGCAACTGGGAAGACCTATAGATTACGAGAATTTATAGATTCTGCCTTTCGTTACTTCGATCTCAATTGGAAAGATTATGTTTTTTTTGATAACAAACTGCTTCGCCCTTCAGAAATTATGGTTGGTTCAGCAAATCCAAATAAAGCAAAAAAACTTTTAGGATGGGAAGCCAAATACGATATGCATGATATTGTTAAGATAATGATTGAAGATGAATTAGAAAAGATAAAAGGAAATTAGATATCTATATACTTAAATCCTTTTATGAAGAAAGAAAATCTAGGATAAAAAAAGATTTCTCTGCTATTCCATCTTTATCTAAAATTATTTGTGACGATTTAAATGAACGCGAAATAAAATTTTCCAAACAAAGTTTGGTTTCATTCATCAGTGGGATTACGAGTTTAGATTATCAACATCCAGGTCTTGATCCTGTAGAGTATTTAACACATCCATTCAGGGTTGCAAGGATTCTTACAGCTTACTCTGAAGAATTAACACTTGATGATATAAAGTTAGCTCTAGCGCATAACATAATTGAGGTTGTTAAAGATTCTTCAGGTGCTATCAAAGATAAAGTTTCATTAAAGATATATAATGAAATAAAACTTTTGACAGTTAATAGAGAACTTCAGTGGGACTGGTCTTATAAAGATCAATATTATCACAACCTATGCAAATCAAGATCAGCTTCTACAGTTAAGGTAGTAGATAAATTAGATAATATTTATTTATTAGATAATAACCCAAACTTGGATATAAAAAGGAAATATCTACATGAAATTGAAAAATATATAATACCAATGTCTGGTAGATTTTTGCCCAGAATAGAAGAGTATTTTAAAAAAATATTTTATGAAGTTAAAACTAAAATTAAATAATGTGTTTTGAGGAGTAATAATGGAACTTAATCTTAACGATAAAATAGCTTTGGTGACAGGGGGCTCAAAAGGAATAGGTTTTGGCATTGCGGAATTTCTAGCATCGGAGGGGGCATCAGTTATCTTGCTTGCAAGATCAGGTGTGGATTTAGAAAGAGCAAAAGCGAATATTACGGCAAACGGAGGTACGGTGCTAAAGCTTATAAAGGCAGATTTATCTGATCAAAGAATCGAAGATATTATTAAAAGTCAAATTACTCCCCACGATATGTATCCGAACATACTAATTAATAATTCGGGTGGTCCTCCTATTGGTAATTTTTTGGAGCATGATATTGAAAATTGGTATAAATATGTTGATCAAAACTTATTTAGTACAATTCGTTTAACTAAACTTTTTTCTAAAAATATGATTGAAAATAAGTGGGGACGCATAATCAATATCACATCTACCAATGCAATCGAACCATCATCTGAGATGGTAATTTCATCTACATTACGTTCTGCTATTTCAGCTTACTCAAAATCTGTTTCACTAACTTTGGCACAAACTGGCGTTACAATAAATACAATATGTCCTGGGGGAGTATCTACTGATAGACTTCTAAATCTCATAAAAAGTAAATCTGAAAGAGATAACGTTACTGAAAAAAAAGCACTTTCAGCGGCACAAAATTCTATTCCGATGGGTCGGTTTGCAAAGCCTGAAGAATTGGGTTCATTGGTATCTTTTTTGTGCTCACAACACGCTGATTACCTAACAGGAAGAGTATATTGCTTTGATGGTGGATTAGTCAAAGGATTTTAATGAATATTTTATTTTCTAAAGATAGTTTTTCTGAAGAAGGACCAATCTGGGAAAAAGAAGATCAAGCAAATAGCAAAAGATTTTCTGATTTAACTAGAATAATTAATAAAAATTATAGTAACAATATTGGAAAAGTGAATTCTTTATATTGTATGACTGCATATAATATTAATTCAAACAATTTCTTTTGTAGGGGGGAGAAAGAAAGTGTTTTAGTTAAAATTATAACGAAGAATAAAATTGATATTGAAAATCTTAATGATATGTATGAACTTTTTTCGAAAACCTCCCTCCCTGTTCCACAAAGTATTAAAAATGATAAAGGGGAAATATTTACTGAGTTAGATAAAAATCTGATTCAAATAATAAAATTTATCAAGGGAAGATATTTTATCGGTGGCGAAACTGATATTTCTAAATCAGCAAAAGCAATTGCCAGACTTTCTGAAATATGTATTGAATTACCATCAAAACATTTTCCTGATGCACCATTATTTCCTGAAAATCCTGATAAAATCATTGACGAAACATTTAAGAAAAGTGCAAGTAGTTTGATAAAGAACTTTGGACAGGAATTGACACAAATATTACTTAATAATAAAATAATTATTTACGAAAGTATTAATTATATAATTAATCAAAAAATTAAAGAACATGAAACTTTTCCGATGCATATCGACTTGCATCCACATAATATTTTGATAACAACAGATGAAGCGGTTATCATTGATTTAGACTCAATTTGCAATGTTAATATTGAAAGGAGTTTAGGATTTGGGTATTTCAAGCTCTTAAGGCAAGATATCGCTAATAAGTCACATGGGGAAAATTCAAAAAAAATTATGGAAGATATCCTTAATACCACAAAATATGGTCACATCTTTGATCCACTCAAAAGTTATAGCTCTGTAAAGAAAGAAATAATGCGACGCTTGCTGTTAATTTTAAATGAAAATTTGTTATATGGTGTTTCTAAATGGAACCAAGTACTTAAAATCCAAATTAATTCTTTAAATGAGATTGACCATCTATTTATGCAGAATTAACCCTTCATTTGATAAAGGTCTCCGATTTTAAAAAGTTATTTTACTACTTTTTAGTAAATTAGATTAGTCAACTCGCAAAGAAAGATATTGTGCTGAATAATTATAAAGATTTTATTGATAGATATGGATACTGCGTTGTTCGCAAAGTTTTTTCTGAAGATGAAGTAATTGAACTTCGAAGATTATTTAAATCTATCGAAAAAAAATCCTTGAAAAAAAAACATGCCATAACGATTTCTAAAGCAGAAAGAAATGGTTTTAAGCCAAAAGATGATCAAACATTGATATTAGGCGATGTTGTTTCATTTAAAGAATTTTCTAAATTTGAACTTCTTGTTTACAATGAAAAAATTTTGAAACCTGTAAGAAAAGTTATAGGTGATAAAATTTGTTATTTTGGTGAAAGTAATATGCAGTCTGGGACCGGTGATAGAGGCTTTCATAAAGACAATAGAATAAGCGATAGAGAAAATCCAAACGGTGAAGATTGGGTTGGTGAATTCCCACTTATTCGTGTTGCTATTTATCTAAATGATACTGTTAAATATAGTGGAGGTGTGAAAGTCGTTCCAGGATCTCATAAAATTCCAACTTCACATTTTAAATCTGGATTTATTAATGTTGGTTCTGAGATTGGTGATATTGTAATATGGAAATTCACTACAACACACAGTGGCAATTTTAAACGTATAAAGTATTTTAAAAACCTAACTCTTCATCCAAGAATTGAGGATTATATTCCTAATTGGCTAGAGATTGATAATCCCAACAGGAGACGTGGAATATTTATTACTTATGGTGTTGAGGGCAATCACTTAAAAAATCATATTAATTATTTAAGAACTCGTGAAGATTACTTGAGATATTTTAAATTTGCCGGGACAAGTGAATTTAGTATTAAGCTAGCTAAAGAAAAGGGTGTTAAAATAATTAGGCCCATTGAAAACTACGGAGAATCTTTAAACTCTTCTGGATTCAATGATTAAAAATACTTCCTTAAATCCTTTTTATTAAAGATATGGGTTTTTTAATCCATGTGTATCGTACTGTAAAATTTATTAATTCAGGATCAATCTTCGATTGTTTCATTGAATTCACTGATAATAAAATCAATCTAATGGAGACTGGTAAGCATAATTTGCCAAGAAAAGGTTTCATTTTTAGAATTTTATCTTATTTTAACTATATGTTCAGAGAAACAAGACTTTTTGATAAAGTTGAAATGGATAATAGTATAGTTGTGTATTCTAATTCTTCCCGAGAATATGAAGCCTCGCAGTTTATCTTAGAATTTGAGATTAAAGAAAAAGTAACTTTTATTGGTTCTTATCCGTATAAAAATAGTTTTGCATCATACTTAACTGGCTTGATGTTATTTCCAATACTATTTTGGAAATTGATTAGATCTGAACCGATTTACAGGAAAATTTCACGATATTTGATTGATCAAATGATACTTTGTACTGGTCTTTTTTATACTTATCAAAGATTGATTAACAAGGAAAGCACAAAATGTATTATTTATTCAAATCACTTATCTCCACAGGTAATTGTTTGTTTGAAAATTGGGAAATTAGAGAATATTCCATCAATATATATTGAGCACACTCAAATGATTAATAGTTGGCCAAAAATAGATTGCGATTATTTTCTTTTAAGTGGAAGAAATTCAGCAGAAAAACTGTTAAAAAAGACTGATCAGAAATACAAAAAAATATTTTTAGTTGGTTCTCCAAAACTAGATTTAATTAAAGTGGCTGAGAATAATAATAAGCGAATCTCAATTTGTTTAGGAGCTGAAGACGATATAAAAAAGGTTGCCAGTTTAATATTGAGCATCCAATCGAATATTACTAATGATAAAATATTGTTACGCCCCCATCCCAGCCTTAATAAAACAGCTTATTATAAATATCTTCATACATTAAATGTTACAATTAAAAAGCCTCAGGACCAGAGCTTAGTTGATTTTTTTAAATCAACTGATATAATAATTACAAATGATTCAGGAATATTTTTTGAAGCTGGTTATGCAAATAAACTTGTTTTGAGATATATGTTCTCTACTAAACCTATTGATACTTATAGCGTAGATGAGAGTTTTGTATACGGATATTTTCGAAGTGAGAAAAAAATAATTAAGGTTATATCTGATTATAAGTTAAAACCATTTCATGTTAGGCCATTATTTAAAAAATATTATGATAACATAGGTACAGAATTTGATGGCTCAGCTAGGCAATTAGGCCTTAGCGCACTCATAAAAATAGGTTTTATTGAACTTGAGAATAATAATGTTGATTTGGCAGTATTTAAAGAATCAAGTTTTAATATTAATTCTATAAATGATTGATATTTCCTCAAAATTAAGAATAAAAAAAATAAAAATGGGTAGTTCTGCATTTTTTATTTTATTGAGATATGGGACACTTTTCATTAATGCTGCTAGAGGGATGTATCTTGCTTCTTTCCTGGGGCCTACAACTTATGGACTCTATTCCCTAGTAATACTTGGATACCAACAATACTCAGTCCTTGGGCTAGGGCTGAGAGAAGGAGTAACACTTAAGTTATCTGGGGTATCACCAGAAAAAAAATACTTTGCATATGTATTATCTAACATTTTGTCGTTTACTTTTATTGTATCAATGGCTTTAATTGTTCTATCATTACTGTCCTATTTGTTTAGAACTAACTTAGAAAAAATTCATCCAGCTTTATACTATTTATCAATAGTATTCCAAATGGCTTCAATCTCAATCAATTGTGAAATCTTAGCAAATACTCAAAGAATTTTGGGTAATGTATTGGTTGTAGCAAAAACAGAAATCTTTTATGCTATATCCTGTTTTGTATCAATTATTATTATTAGTTATTTTAATTTAGGTTTGAGCTTGTTATTCTATTTTATGCTGGCTATTAATTTATTAGTTCTAGCTAATTATTTATCTTCTATACTAGGAATCATCAAACTTTTGTTAATAAAGAAAATTATCTTGTCCTTGTTGCAAGCCAGTACACCTTTATTAGTATTTAATACTCTTTCTATTTTATTATTAACCATAGGGCAATGGGTTGTAGGGTCTTACGCAAAGCCAGTAGCGATAGGTGTTTATAGTATTTCAGCATCTATGGCGATGGTTGCCAGCAATGGGATGTCTTCGATTGCTTGGGCATATTTTTCTGAAGTTATTGGCAAATTTTCAAATACAAACAATACAGCAGAATTAAGGGAATATCTTTTCAAGCTTAGATATTATATGGAGCTGATATTTTATTTAAGTGCCTTAATTTCAGGGATACTTTTCCCCCTCTTTTTTGAAATATTTTTTCCTGAATATGTCGGTGCAGATTTAATTTTATTTCCGATTTTATTGTCGTTATTATTTCAAAGTACTATTTTTGGTGATACTGCGCTTTTAATGGGTAAAAAAAGAGTGAAATCGCTAATATTTTCATCACTTATTTCTTGTATAATGCTATTAGTATTTTGCCTTTTTGTTTTTAATTCAAATATAGTTGAAAAATTAGAATTAGATGAATTAACGGTAATAGCTCTGGTAGTGCTTTTTATAAATATCTTTTATTCAATTATAATTTTCTTTTTGTCATGTTTTCATCTTAAATCAGGATTCTTAACCACACTAGGAATGATTTTTAGGTTGGTGCTTTTTTCATTAATGGTAGTCTATTTCAGTCAGGGTGACTTTCTTGAGTTATTTTCTATTATTTCAATTATTGTAGTAGCTATGGTTTATAAAAATGATATTAAACTAGCGATAGCTAGTATACGAAGCCAATACATGGGTTACTTTACTAGCAATACATAATACCAATTCTTATGTTAGTTAATTAGTTTAATATTTTTTCTAGCTCCTTTAATCGCATGGCACTAAAGAGGGCACTAAATATCAACTAAAAATATTTATTATATCCAAAAGCATTTGCAATTATTAATTTCTAATGTGATTCCGTATAAGTGCACATGAAATGGGAGATTATTTTTAACTCAAAAGGTGAATAAAAGTGGAACTAGTATTTGATGGGATAGTATACTCGCTTCAGAGGTATGGCGGTATAAGCAATTATTTTACAAGCTTATTGAATAATCTTAAGCATACAGATGAGTTCAATTTTAAACTAATGCTTTATGGGAATCCTCAATTAACCTCTCTGGTTACAACAAAAAAAATTCAGAATAAATATCGTCTATTCGAAAGGTATAAAAAAGTGACAGATATACCGGATAACGCAATATTACATAGTAGTTATTATAGAATATCAAAAAGTAAAAAAGTGACTAATGTAATTACACTATACGACTTTACTTACGAAAAATATACTAATGGCATGAAATCAGTTGTCCATAAAAGGCAGAAAAAGATTGCACTCAAAAAAGCGGATGTCATTCTATGTATTTCAGAAAACACCAAAAGGGATTTGCTATATTATTATCCCACAGTTAACAGCGACAATGTTTTTGTGACATATTTATCTGCCGGTGATGAATTTAGATCGATGAATGTACCGTTTGAAAATCGTATGAATTCACCATTTGTATTATTTGTTGGTTCAAGGGCAGGGTACAAAAACTTTAAAACTGTTGTTGAAGCGATTTCTATTGTTCATAATGTATCATTATCTATTATTGGAGGCGGAAAATTAACAGATAAAGAGCGAGCACATTTAGATTCAAAATTGCCTAAAAGATATAACGTTCATAGCGCTATAGATGGTGAAGGTTTAAATAAATTATATAATAAGGCATTATGTTTAGTTTATCCGTCTTTATATGAGGGTTTTGGAATACCTATCTTGGAAGCTATGAGAGCTGGTTGTCCGGTTATTTGCAATAATGTATCGTCAATTCCAGAAGTTGCAGGAAATAGTGCAATTATACTTCAGGAATGCAATTTTGAAACTATTTCGCATTCAATAAAGTCACTTTTTGAGGAAAAGGTATTTACAATATATCAAAATAAGGGATTTGAAAATTCGTTACGATTTTCATGGGATAAGACAGCAAAACAAACTCTAGATATTTATAAATCTTTTATGAAAAAATGAAAAATTTAATAAGCTTATTTTTATTATTATCTTTTGTTGTACTTATTTTTTCAGCCACTTTTGCATTAAAATTATCTTTACTATTATTGCTCCCTGCCTTGGTTATCTTAATAATTTGTTCATTGCCCTTGTTTATTAATCGGAGTTCAAATCTTTTTTCACCGTTAGCGTATTTATTTTATTGGATTTACATAACGGTATTTTTAAGGATGCTATATATCATTTATGATTTGCCAAATCAAGGGTATGTAGAGTGGACTTTTTTACACAATAATGATAAAACTTTTCTTCTTTGGCCTTTGACAGTAATTATTTCAGGGATGTCATTTTTTATTATTGGCTATTTGATTAGACCATATAATCTTAAAAATACATATTCATTAGTATCAATCAAAGACTGGAGTCTTGCAAAGGTATATCTAGTAGGTATTCTCTGCTTTATTGTTTCTGCAGTTGCACTTTTCAGGTTTGTTTCTTTGAATATTGATAGCATATTTTTTTTAACACTAGAAAATCTTTCATCACACAGAGGACTATCTGAGAATTTGGGTGAATATAAAGCCAGTGCGATATTGAGACTACTTGTCCAGCTTTCAGAAATTTCGTTTTACATTTTGTTCACATATTTAATTTTATCTCCAAAAAAGAAAATAAATCTCACAATATTATGTATACTTTGTTTTATTGTGGCATCCTTTTTCTATTTATTTACTCAAAGTAGGTCTGGATTAGTTTTTATGATAATCAACCCATTTGTATTAAGCTATCTATTAAAAGGGAGGGTATTAAAAGTCTCTAAAGTATTATATACATTTTCAGTTTCAATACTTTTACTTTTCGGTATTACCTCTCTTAGACAAGGAACTGGCCTTGAAACTGGATCAATTTCTTTATCTTCCATGCATCGCCTTGCGAATCCACTAATTGCACATAACGGAGGATTTGATGTCTCAAAAACAGGTTTAATTATGGATTACATTGATAAAAATGAGCCTAAACAATTCGGCAGTTCATTTTTATGGATACCTCTTTCTTTTATTCCGAGGTCAATTTGGCCTGAAAAACCGGTTAGTATAGATACTTACTTTGGTATGAAGGTATATGAAGCGAGTACTTATGGTTCAGGGGCTGTACCCCCTGGCCTATTTTCCGAATTATATTGGAACTTTGGATACATTGGAATCATTATTGGTTGTTTTATTTTTGGTATTATTTTTCGATGGATTGAAGTTCATTATTTAATAAAGGGTAACAATAATGTTAATGCACTAATTATTTATGTAGTTTGTTTTTTGACCATAGGAGTTTCTGTGTTTGGAAGTAGTATAAATTCTACAATTGTTGGAATACTTTATAAAATAATTCCATTAATTTTTATTTTAAAGTTCATTACGAATAGTAAAAAAGTTGCTTATATAAAATTTTAAATCTCAAAAATCTTTTCAATATGAAAAAAAATAATCAAAAGATTGCTATAGTTTCAGCACATGAAGGATCCATGTCTTGGAAAATGACTGCAAAAAAAATCACAAATAATTTTCAAAAATCATTGAACCTTTCAATTATAACTGATATTCAATATAGAACATCAAGTAGATTACGTCGTCTTTTTAATAGGATATTAATTTATTTTATTTTTCCAATTAAAGTTCTTCTATCAAAAAAAAAATTAGCTAGAATGGATTATATAATTGTAATCACTTCGCCATTTTTTCTACCTTTAATTATCACTTGGCTTGCTGATAAAGATAAGATAATAGTATTGCACAATGATTTATATCCTGAAGGATTTTACAAGATTCCTTATATAAAATATTTTTCCAATTTATTTAATCCTTATAAAGAACTAAATAATAAATACTTAGATGGATGTAGAAACCATATATATTTATCTGAAAATCATGCGAAATTAAGAACATATAACAATCAGAAGGTAATTTTCCCTCCAGCAGTCAAAAGGGTTCAAAATAATTCAAGCTCTTTTCAAAATAATGAACCAATCAAAATTGGTTATTGTGGGACATTAGGTTTTAATCATGCTGGATTAGAATTCTTAGATATTTTAAAAAATTCAGTATTTTCATCAGAAACTGAATTCCATTTTCATATATCTGGAGCTATTGCAAAACTATTTAGCCAAAAAGCGAGTAAGATTAGAAATAAAAATAATTACTCTATCATAGTGTCTATGCCTCTAATTGATTCAGAATACTTGAAGTTTATGCAAAGTTTAGACTTTGGCTTGATACTCTTATCTGCTGGGAGCAGTGATACAGTGTTTCCAAGTAAGATGGCTGCACATTTATCTTTTGGGCATCCAATTATTCTATTATCAGATGGTAAAAATTTTCTATACGAGTTTATCAATAATCATAAGATAGGCTATTGTATTAACCTTGATGATCAAAATTTTTTTGATTTTGATGATTCTATTTATAATACTTTTGCACTTTATAAAAACAATGCCAAGAATATCTTTGATAAGTACTTTAATTATGAATCTGTATCGAGCCAATTTCTGGAATTGATGAACTGAGTAGATAGTTTTTATAGATTATCTAGGCATAATTAATGAATAAAAAAGTTTTAATTTTTTCAGTTACTCCAAAATCAAAACTTAAATTAGGGTCAGTTAGCCCACACTATAAATTAGAGCAGTGGAAACCAAATATTGCCAATATCATACCTCCAAATCAGAACCTTGGGAAATTCTTACTTTTTTGGCTTTTTAACTATTTGAAAATATTTAAAAACACCGGATATTCAATATACCTATTAAAACAAAAAGATGAACTAATTACAAGAATAGTTATTTTCCCCGCATTCTTTAGGTTCCCATTTATGAATAAAAGAGATATACAAGTCGGGTATATATTTTCTGATATTAACTTTAGGGGGCAAGGTTTAGCAAAATGGACATTAAAAAATATAATAAATGACAATTTATCAAAAAAAATATGGTATGTCACGGAAGAGGAGAACCAAGCATCAATTAAGCTTGCAAAAAGTTGTGGTTTTAACTTGTATGGTTATGGAGAGAGAACTGTACCACTAGGAATTAGCCTATTTGGAAGGTTTATAATAAAGAAAATTGAAACAGATACAAACTAACTAATATGAAAGTACCTTTTTTTAATTACTCCCATGTTTATAACCAGTATAATGTTGAGATTGAAAAACTTATGCTTGATATCTCAAACAGGGGAGTTTTTATACTTCAAGATGAATTAAAAAGTTTTGAGGTAAACTTAGCAAACTACCTTAATGCAAATTATTCTGTTGGCGTAGGAAATTGTACTGACGGTTTATTGTTGGCTCTCAATGCTGCAAATATTGGCAATGGTGATGAAGTGATATTTTGTTCTCATACTTTTGTTGCAACAGCATCTGCTATCCATCATTCAGGTGCAACACCAATACCTGCAGAATGCGGTTCTGATCATCTTATAGATATTAAGATGGTGGAATCAGTCATTTCTAGTAAAACAAAAGCAATTATCCCTACCCAACTCAATGGTCAAGTATGCGATATGGATTCAATCATAAAAATTTGTGATAAACATAATCTAATTCTTATCGAAGATGCTGCACAATCTTTAGGTGCTAAATACAAAGGGAAAACTGTTGGTACATTTGGCCTCGCCAGTTCGTTTAGCTTTTATCCTGCAAAAAATCTCGGCTGTTTCGGTGATGGAGGTAGTGTTGTTACAAACGAAAGAAAGATTTATGATGAAATTCTACTTACAAGAGATCACGGGCGATCAAAAATTGGTGAGGTTGTAAAATGGGGTATGAATTCAAGATTAGATAACTTACAAGCAGCGATATTAGATTTCAAGCTCTCTAAGTATTCATTAGAAATAAAAAGACGAAGAGAGATTGCCTCCTTATACCAAACTGGTTTAGGGCAGATTTTTGAATTAAATCTTCCAAGTGCACCGAATAGTGATTCGAGTAAATATGAAGTATTTCAAAATTATGAGATTGAAGTAAAAAAAGCAAAAGATAGAGAACCTCTAATGAATCACTTAAAAAAAAATGGGATTGGTACTATTCTGCAATGGGGTGGGAAAGCTGTTCATGAGTTTGAGGGCTTAGGTTTTAAAGTGTCTCTTCCATTTACAGAAGATTTAATGAGAAGATCCTTTTTATTACCAATGAATACTTCTTTAAAAAATCAGCAAGTAAAATATACAATTAATGAAATAAATAAATTCTTTGGTTATGAAAAGTAGTTTAACTGAAATTCAGAATCTTGCAACAAGAATTCGATTAGATGTGTTAGAAATGACCAAATTAGGACATAGCTCTCATATTGGCTCTGTGTTTTCAATTGCTGATATTCTAGCATGTCTCTACAGTGGCCTTTTAAATGTAAAACCAAAAAAACCAAATTATGATAACCGTGATAGGTTTATTTTGAGCAAAGGACACGCTGGTGCTGGCATTTATTCAGTATTAGCCCAAAAGGGATTTTTTGATACAAATATGCTTAAATCTCATTATCAAAATGGTTCGAAACTAAGTGGCCATGTATCTCACAAAGCTA
>MDTC01265183.1_pt1 | contig 19408 bp, 20 predicted proteins | sample 811181 | NCBI WGS metagenome assembly MDTC01 (sample SAMN05326644, study PRJNA326480) | marine metagenome | isolation source: seawater | place: Pacific Ocean: North | collected 2011
GTTTGAATTAATGTTAATGCATTAAATAATTCATCTAATGTTCCATACCCACCAGGCATGACTATAAATCCTTGGGAGTATTTTTGAAACATTAGCTTCCTTATGAAGAAGTAATCAAATTTGAGTAAGTAGTCCTCATCTACATATTTATTAGTATACTGTTCAAAAGGTAAATTAATTCTTAATCCAACAGATTTTCCACCATTTTCCTTCGCACCTTTATTAGCTGCTTCCATTATTCCTGGTCCAGCACCTGAAATTACTCCAAAACCCATTTTAGCTATCATTTTAGCAATTTCAACAGTTTTCTTGAAGTACAAATCATCAGGTTTAGTTCTTGCTGACCCAAAAATAGATATAGATGGTCCTACCTCTAATAATTTTTCGAATCCAGTTATAGTTTCTGCATTATATTTTAAAATTCTCCAACTGTCTTGTGTTATTGCATTATTCCAATTTTTCATGTTTTTATGTTATATTAGGCAATATTTTTATTTTATAATCGTATTTTATACGGTAATAATAAATAAAATAAAATTTATGAAAATTCAAAACATATCAATATTCATCCTTTTTTTAATTTTTACAATTTCATGTGAACAACTTGGTGATTCTCTTAGACTACCTGGTGAGGATCCTAATGATATCGTTTATTATGAATTAAATAATGATTATTTAGCACCCGAATCTAGAGAATTTATTGAACAAAATTTTCCTGCACTCAGTGTCAACTCATCATATATTTTAATAGGTAAAAATACTTATGGTTTTGAGGCAGACTTATCAAATGATAAAAGTTTATCTTTCGATGAAGATGGAATATATAAATTTGATAGAGATCATCCGTTCATAAAAGATACTTATGAGAAAGGAAAATTTGGAAGAGGAGTTGGTAATAGAGAGGATAAAGATGAAGAGGATAAAGATGAGGAGGTTAATAAAAAGGACAGAGAATCTGATAAAAGAGGAGGTAATGATAGATGTTTCGATTATGTAATGCCCTATTCTGTCATGATGCCGGATTCTACAACAATAACAGTGGCTGAAGAGAAGGATAGAGAAAAAATTAAGAATTGGTATGAAAATAATCCAAAGGTAGAAAAAAGACCAATGGTACAATTTCCGGTAGATATTTATTTCGATTCCGAGGAGAAGGAAGAAAGAATTACTATTTCTACTCTTGAAGAGTTTAAGGAAATTCTTGAATCATGCCGTGAATTTGATAAAAATCAAGAAAATTGTTTTGTAATTAAATTTCCATATTCAGTAGAAATGCCAGATAGCTCAATAATTACGATTAATGCTGTTGGTGATAGGAAGAAAATTGAAGAGTGGTATGAGAATAATCCAAATAATGATAAGGAACATAAACTCGTTTATCCTGTCCAACTTCTATTTGAATTTGAAAAAGAAGGAGAGGATTCTGAAATTCTAACAGTTAATAGCTTTGATGAAATGAAAGAGGTTCAGTCAAAATGTAAGGAAAGTAAGAGAAAGCGAAAAGGAAAAAGAGATAGGTGTAAAAAGTTAGACTTATCAGAAATTGATGATTGTATAAAAGATTATGTCATGGGTAACTTTTCAAATGATAAAATTGTTCATTTAAGAACTATCTTTACACTTGATGATGTTATGGTTCATGTCGTTAAGTTACAAGAAAATGGTATATTAAAGTTTAATGAAAATTGTGAATTTATCGATTGATTCATCAATTTCTTGGACTTGTAAGTCTACATGGAAAAAAGCAAGATATAATACACTTTGGTGTCTTTTAGGTTGTTCAATTGGTGATTTTGGGACAATTTTATTTTTTCAATATTCCTCTTATTCTCTACCCACCCATTACGTTATGCTACTAGCTATTGCTAATGGTATATTAACATCTATTGCTTTAGAAACCTTTATTCTCAGTTTTACTCATTCATTATTTTCAGCATTTAAAACAGCAGTTGGCATGTCTCTAATTAGTATGATTGGTATGGAGGTTGCAATGAATCTTGTTGATGTGATTTTAACAGGAGGAGCAATAATTAATATATATGTTATAGTTCCAATGCTTCTTGCAGGTTATTTTACTCCTCTACCATATAATTATTATATGCTAAAAAAATATAATAAAGCATGTCATTAAATTAATAATTTATTTAAATTATTTTATAATTTATATAATACACAAGAAGTGGTAATTTTAAGAATATTGATATTCATTTTAATAATATCCCAAAATTCATTTGCCCAAAAAACATTACAAATCGGAAAAGCAACAAATTTTAAATCATTGGTTTTTTTTGAAGGTGATAACATAAGATTTAAAAGGTATGAAGATGATTTTTTTATAAGTAGTAGAATTTCTGGTTTTTCAGAGGACAAAATAAAACTAAATAATATTGAAATTCCCTTAAGTAGTATTGAATATATTGATATTAGACATAAATCCTCAAATTTTTTTAAAAAATTTGGAACTTATTTATCTGGTGCTTCAGCAGGTTATTTTATCATTGATTTTATTAATCTTTCAGTTGTCCAGAAAGCATCATCAGCAGAAGTTTTTGATAATAAAATAATTCTTCGTTGTTCTTTAGGTATAGGTATAGGTTTAGGTTTAAGGCAACTTAAAAGGAAATATTTTAAAAGAAAAAAACTTAGCAGAGTGTGGATTCAAGAATCAATATAATTTTTCTTTTAATTACATTTTTATCATGTAATGAACTTTCATGTAGATTTAATAATGTTCCTGATCCACCTTTTCCTGACCCAGATAATATTGAAAACTTCAAAAATAATTTAATAAATCAAGTAACATATATTTATGAATGCCTTGATAATGATATTTATAATAAACAATTTGTTGCATTTACGTATACTGTAGAAAGAGAGTCTGCTCCTTCAACTCAGAGGAATATAAGTTGTTGGAAAGAGTCCGTTTATGTTACATTAGGAAATTGTTTATGAGAGAATATTTTTTGTCCTTTGTTATTTTAATTTTTTCTTTATCTCTTTCATATTTAGTATCATTTTATTCTATTTCCTTTTTAGAATATAAGCTTGTTTATGAATTATGGTTATTAATTTTTGTAATTCATATATTAATGTTTCTCCCATCGTATTTTTATCAAACTGAACACTATTATGATTTAACTGGAGGTATTACTTACATTTCTTGTATTATTTATTTAGCTCTAGGTAGATATTTTCATTTTAACTATCTTGATGATGTACCACTAATTGTATCTTTATTTGTTTCAATATGGACTTTAAGACTAAGTTCATTTCTTTTTTTGAGAGTCAAAAAAACAGGAAAGGACATTAGGTTTAATGAGATTAAAAAAGATTTTAAAAAGTTTCTTTTAGCCTTTTTACTTTCAGGTCTTTGGGTATTTATGTGCCTATTGCCTACTATTGTAATTTTGACTAGTTCATCTAATATTGAGTTAAATTTTATAACAATAATTGGAATAGTTTTTTGGATAGTAGGTTTTATATTTGAAGTCGTTGCTGATAAACAAAAAACCGAATTTAATAAAAATCATAAAGGAAAATTTATTTCAACTGGCCTTTGGTCAATATCACAACACCCTAATTATTTTGGAGAATTCACTCTCTGGCTTGGTATTACAATCATATCTTTACCTTATTTAGAAGGATTAAACTATGTTATATTAATTTCACCCATATTTATATACTATCTGTTAACAAATATTAGTGGAGTGAATTTATTGCAGGAGTTAGGTAACAAGAGGTGGGGGAGGCTAGAGGCATATAAAAAATACAAAAAAGAAACTCCTATTTTCTTTCCTAAAATTTTTAAATTTTGGTCTTAATTAATATCACTCCGTCTCTTCCGTCTGAACCGTACATACTTAATTCGGATGCACTTTTTAGAAGTTTTATTGACTCAATATTTTCTGACTGAACGACCTGATATGCAGATGAGTAATTACCTACTCTCGCACCATTAACATAAAAAACTACTTCTTTATAAAGTTTTATACTTGTTTGTCCTCTTAAATATATTTGTGCATCTCTTTCACCAACCCCACCAATTCTTAAACCTGGTATGGATCTAAGTCTATCTAATAAACTTAGAGTAGTTTTATTTATCGATGAAGACGAATTTGAAGGTGAATTACTAGCTTCACAGGAAAATAAAATTAGAATTGTAAAAAGAGTTAAGTTTTTCATATTTTTTTTTGATTTCTTAATTCTAATATAATCAAAGTTATAGTTAAAATTAATAATATATAGTTAGAAGCTTTTATAATAAGATTACCTATAGAATAACTTTCTGGTTCAAATATCATCTCAATTTTATTTTGCCCTTTTTCAATCTCTAATCCCCTTAAAATATAATTTACTCTAACTAATTTTTTTTCAATCCCATTGACAAATACTTTCCATCCGTGTGGATAAAATATTTCAGAGAAAACAATGAAACCTTTAAATTCATTTATGGTATTATATATTAATTTTTTTGGCGAATATTCAATAAGTTCAATTCTACCATCTATATTAAATTCTGTTTCATTATTTGAAAGATTAAATCTTGATACATCAATTATTGCTTCTTTTTTTGTATCGATATTGTGAAGTAATTCCATCTCCTCACTTGCAGAGTTTACTTTATATAACTTATTTACAAACCAAGCATTTCCATTTGAAAAATTATTTTTAATAACATTATTCCTATTTTCACCGAATTTTATAAATCCTACATTAAGCATATTTATCACCCTAGCTTCACTAAAGTTTCTATTATTATCCTTTAAATTTTCAACAATCACACTCCTTTCCTCTGTAATAATATTTTCAATTAAATCCTGGTATCTTCTCATTTTAGCACCATGGTATCCTCCTATTGATGAATGAAAATAAGAAGTTTTAGCTTCGTTAAAGGTATTTTGAAGGTTATAAACTCTTTTTCTTTGATTATTATTTTCTAAAATATATTGATCAGATTCTGTTAAATTAATATTAAATTCTTTCGTTTTTTTGAAAGAACAATCATTGTAGAGTTCACATAAAGAATCATTTTTTAAAATATTATAATTATTTGTAAAATGATCAATTGTAATTAATATTATAATTAAAATACCAAAGACCATTTTTGGTATTTTCTTATAAATTATCCCGTAAAATGATAATGTAAGGATAATAATAAAAAAACCACCTTTTAATAAATCCCCAAAATATAAACTCTTTCTATCTTTTATTAAAGAATCTAAGAACCAATCAGGGTAATTAATAAAGTTTGCATCTACTTTTCCTGAAAAACTTAATGTAAAGGAAGAAAGAAAAATGATAAAATAAATTGATATTGTTATTAGTACAGTTTTAAATAATTCTTTTTTAAATTTTTGAGGTGAAGAGATGAATTTTTCAATTCCTAAAACAGATATTAAAACAACAGAAAAAATCGATATTATTATTATAAAAGTAACTGATCTGAACTTATTGTACCCTGGTAAATAATCAAAAAAAAGATTATTTATAAAATCCAAGTTATTTCCCATACTTAGAATTATACTAAAAATAAAAAGGTATAATAACCAACTCTTCTCATGTGACTTTAATATTAACAAACCGAATATTAAAAAAAAAATACTTATTGCTCCCACATAATAAGGTGCAGTTAACGGCTGATCACCCCAATAGGTTGGCACCCTTCTTAGTTGATTGTTAATCTGATTGTTAGCTACATTATTTTTTCTCAGTGCTTTCCCTAAATTAGATTTTTTGTCAAGAATTTCTTGACTTGAGCCTCCAAGTATATGTGGAAAAAAAAGGGTGAGTGGTTCAAATATACCATTACTGTATTGAAATGCATACTGTTTATCCAAGCCATTTCTACCAACATCTAAATCTGATTTTCCTCTAATTGATTCATTAGAATATTCTAAAATTGACCATATTTCACCAAAAAATGTACCAACAGAAATTACAGCAGCTAATACTAATACTGAGAGTCTCTTAAATAAAAATTTTAAATTCTTTTTTTTATGAAAATATATAATTTGAGATATTCCATAAAAAATCAAAATAATTAAGGTATAATAAGTTATTTGTAAATGATTTAATCTTAATTGTAGGGCAAGTGCCAATGCAGTAACAATAAATCCAATATTTTTATTTTTGTGTAGACATATTTGGACTCCCGCAACAATCAAGGGGAGATATGCTATTGCACCTATCCTTGCATTATGTCCTGCTCCTATACCCACAAGCATGTAGGAAGATAATGAGAATGCAATACTACCATAAACAGCAATTTCATTTCTGACACCAAATGATAATAACATAATGTAAAAACTAAGCATAGATACAAAAAGAATATTTGTGGGATGAGGAAAAAATAAACTATAAACTCGATGAATTATTTTAATTATATCATTTGACCAATTCATATTTATTAAATATGCTGGCATACCCGAGAACATAGAATTTGACCATAATGGTTCTTCTTGATTATTGTTTCTATAATCGATCGATTCTTTAGCAGAATATGTCCATTGCTCTATATCATGTTGTTTTAATTTTTTATTTGATAAAACAATTGGATTGAATATGAAAATGTTAATTCCAACGAAAAAAATTACAGATAATAAATATTTAATATTTTTCAATCTTGATTTTATTTTGGAAATATAAATAGTATTCATCAAATATATGAATCATTATTTCCTTTAATTATTATTTTTGTTAATTATGTTTGAAAATTTAAGTAATAAATTAGATAAAGCTTTTAAAGTTTTAAAAGGTCAGGGCAGAATTACTGAGATTAATGTTGCATCAACAATAAAAGAAATTAGAAGGGCATTAATTGATGCTGATGTAAGTTATAAAGTTGCAAAAGAAATAACATCAAATATTAAAGAAAAAGCTATGGGACAGAATGTTTTAATTTCTGTTTCACCAGGTCAGCTCTTAACTAAGATAGTTGCTGATGAGCTAACTGAACTAATGGGTGGTGAGTCTGCTGAATTAAGTATTAACGGAAACCCTAATATTATTCTTTTATCAGGTCTTCAAGGTTCTGGTAAAACTACATTTTGTGGAAAGTTAGGTAGATATATTTCAAATAAAGGAAAAAAAACATTGATGGTTGCTTGCGATGTATATAGGCCAGCAGCAATTGAACAGCTTCATGTAATTGGAGATGATTTAAAAATTGAAGTTTATTCTGATAAAAAAACTAAATCTCCTCTTAAAATTGCAAATGATGCAATCAAATACGCCAAAGCAAAAAAATTTAAATCTGTTATAGTTGATACTGCTGGAAGATTGGCTATTGACGATAAAATGATGAAAGAGATAAAAAGTCTTAAATCTAATCTAAAACCTCAAGAAACTTTATTTGTTGTTGATTCAATGATTGGTCAAGATGCAGTATTAACAGCAAAAACTTTTAATGATGCTATTGACTATGATGGTGTTGTACTTACTAAATTGGATGGAGATTCAAGAGGTGGTTCAGCATTGTCAATAAGAAAAGTAGTTAATAAACCTATAAAATTTATAAGTACAGGTGAAAAAATGGATGCAATAGATGTATTTCATCCAGATAGGATGGCTAAAAGGATACTTGGTATGGGGGATGTTATTAGCCTAGTTGAAAGAGCTCAACAAAATTTTGATGAGGAGGAAGCTAGAAAATTACAAAAAAAAATGTTCCAAAATACTTTTGGATTAGACGATTTTCTATCACAAATACATAAAATAAAAAAAATGGGAAATATTAAGGATTTGTTAAGTATGATGCCAGGTATTTCTTCAAAAGTGAAAGATATTGATGTTGACGACGACTCATTTAAACCTATAGAATCAATAATTTACTCTATGACCCCAATAGAAAGAAAAAACCCTGATATTCTTGATGGAAAAAGAAAAAAAAGAATTGCATCAGGAAGTGGTACTTCTGTACAAGAAGTTAATCAACTAATTAAGCAATTCAATCAGATGAGAAAAATGATGAAAATGATGAAAAAGTCTGGCCCTTCTGGAATGATGTCAGCTTTAGGACTATCTGACAGTAAAAATTAATCTTTGTAAGTTACTCTTTTTATAGCATCCATTGTTTTTTCGACATTAGGAAGTATTTCTTTTATTAGGGTTGGGGCGTAGTGAAATGGTACATCTTCACATGTAATCCTATTTACTGGTGCATCTAAATAATCAAAGGCAAATCTTTGTATATGATGACTAATTTCTGAAGAAATTGAGGCTAAAGGCCAGGCTTCTTCAATAATTACAAGTCTATTAGTTTTTTTTACTGAATTAACTATACTTTCATAATCAATAGGCCTTACTGTTCTCAAATCTATAACCTCTAGACTTATATTTTCTTTTTTTGCTTGATTATAAGCTTCCTCAGCTATTTTCATCATTTTACCAAAAGAGACAAGAGTTACATCATTACCTTCATGTACTATATTTGACTTTCCTATAGGTATAAGATATTCTTGTTTTGGAACGTTTCCTTTATCTCCATACATTAATTCAGATTCCATAAATATTACAGGATCATCATCTCTTATTGAGGTTTTTAATAGACCTTTAGCATCATAGGGATTTGATGGAATAACAACTTTTAAACCAGGTGTATTTGCATACCAATTTTCGAAATTTTGAGAGTGTTGAGCACCTAACTGGCCTGCATTTCCTGTTGGACCTCTAAAAACAGCAGGAATATTAAACTGCCCCCCTGACATTTGATACATTTTAGCAGCACCATTAATTATTTGATCAATGGCAACTAAAGAAAAATTAAAAGTCATAAATTCAACTATAGGCCTTAAACCATTCATAGCAGATCCAATACCAATTCCAGTAAAACCAGTTTCAGCAATTGGAGTGTCAATAACTCTTTCAGCACCAAACTCTTCAAGCATTCCAAGACTTACTTTGTATGCACCATTATACTCAGCTACTTCTTCACCAATTAGATAAACGTTTTTATCTCTTCTCATCTCCTCAATCATGGCTTCTCTTAATGCTTCTCTAAATTGAATTTCTCTCATACACGGCAAAAATAAAAAAGGCCTTTGTTAAAAAGGCCTTTTTCTAAAATAATTTATAATGGATTAGTCCATTGCAGTTTTAACTGCATCAGAAAAGTTAATGAATTCCACATCATTCATCAATCTTTCTTTTAGATTCCCATCGTCATCCCTCTCCATTGCAAGTTTTAAATTTGATGAGACTCCACTAGAATCACCCTCTCTTGCAGAGATAATAGCTAAAACATAATCAATACCGCCAGTTTCTTTCCAACCATTATCTGAAAATTGTTTTCTTAGACTTGCCATCTCCTTTTTAGCTTCATCAATTTCTCCTAACATAAGTTGAACTACTCCTTTTCTCCACTTAGACCACCCATTATTACCTACTTTGTTTAGGTGGGTTATTGCATTATCATAATCACCTAATGGAATCAAAATAGTACCCTTTGACATGTTATATGCTCTCTCAGAGTGTGTTAGATCTAGATCAGCTGCGTTGTTTATATGCTCGTTAGCAAGATTCCAATCGTATTGCATTGCTGCAATTGCAGCAAGATTTAGATGAGCTTCTGCATTCTCATTTTTGGTGTTAGATATATCTAACTGAGTTTTAGCTGCCTCTAACAATTTTAATTGAGCCTCAGAGCCCTCTTCCTCTTGTCTTGCAAGTTGAATGTGAACTGATCCAAAATCGTTGTGTGCTTGCCATGTTCCTCCCCATTTAACTGCAGATCCATATATTGCAGCTTTTTCACTTAAATCTGGGGTAAGTGTTCCAGCAAATAATAACTCACCATGAGTCAGAGCATCTGAAGAAGACTCACCTGAAACTATATTCTGAGCAATTGCTAAAATTTCATTATTAGGTTTTTTTTCAATTACTGTTGTTACCTCAGTTTGAGCATTTCTAAGATCAGGATAAACCTCATTTAATAGGGATTTATATGATGATAATTTAGAAAGTGATTTTTCTTTATCTACAAAAGTTCCACCTCCATTAATTATAGCTAGTATTTGGTTTTTGTCAGCTGTTGAAACTGCATCGGAATCTTTCAATGCGTTTCTTAGTGCATCCCAATTTTCCACAACCGGTATTAGATCAAAACTTATATTATCTGCTTCATCTTTGTAGTCGTATTTATCCATTTCGGATCTGTAATATTTTTCAATTACGGAAGATCTCTTAGCTGCTAAAGCTTCGTTTACTTTAGTAGAGCCCTCAGGAGAATGAGCACCAACAATATTTACCCCTTTGGTGATATTTTTTTCAGCTAAAAAAGCAGAAAACTTTTCACCCCTTTCACTTTTTTTCTCAGAACCCCTTAAAAATGAACTACCTTGATTAAAGTAGAATTCAACTGAGGTTATTTCAGTTTCTTCAGCATCTGTATAACCTGGGTATGCTTTTGGTGTTGGTAAGTTTGTTGCTCTTGTTAATGTTATAGTGTTATTAACTCCATCCGCCACATTACTTTTTTCAGTATCTAAACTTTTTCCGGTTACAACGATTTTAGCAGTACCAAATGTTGTTAATTTACCCGGTGATCCACCCATTGTTGATCTGTCGTAAGGAACAGATATACTTTTGGTTGAGGAAGATGTCGAGGTTTTACTGTCAGGGTAATCAGAAGCCTTGAACTCAATTGATCCAACATCATTACCTTCAAACTCGAAATTTAGGGTATAGCTTGTACCTTTTGGTAACATGCCTTTGGGAAGTGTGGTTTGAACATCAAAAGTAACACTTGTACCTGCAAGTTCTATTGGGTTAGGATTAACATTAATTTGCTGTTGTTTTGATAACTCTATCATCTTCTTTAGTGGATTACAAGCAGTAATCATCATAAAAGAAAAGATGGTAAGATTTAAAATATTAATATTTTTCATGGTTAAAATTATTAAACTAAATTCTTATAAAGCTCAAAAATACATATTTTTATCTATATATCTTACAAATAACTATAAATCACTGAACCTTTTTTTACCCATAAAAAAATATTTTATGGGTAAAATAATTTTTTTAGGATTTGCTCTATTTGAAATCCAAACATTTTTGTTTAAAATAATTTTTGGGATTTTAAAAATAAAGGCAGTGTATGCTAACAATACAGCTAAAAAATGAAATAGGTTTTTTTTCTCAAAGCTTATTTTAATCGATGCAAAAAAATCAAAGAAAGTTCTTATAAAAATTATAGGAAACACTTTAAAAATATTCTCATTTTTTAAAATCATAATTAAATTATTCCTGAAATTAAGATATGTCTTTTTAGGATTATTATCATTTAACGTTTGACCACCTAAATGATAAACTAAACTTTTGGGTTGACAATAATTCTTATAATTTGAATTATTTAATCTCCAACATAAATCTATTTCTTCCATATGAGCAAAAAAATCAATATCGAATCCATTCAGTTTTTTAAATATCTTTGACTTTATCATTAAGCATGCACCAGAGGACCAAAATATTTCTTTTTCATTATCATACTGACCTTTATCTTTTTCAATTGTATTAAAAATTCTTCCTCTGCAAAAAGGATAATATAATAAATCTAAAAAACCACCAGAAGCTCCGGCATAATCAAACCTTTCTCTTTTATATAATGACCTTATTTTTGGTTGGCATGTTGCATAGTTTTCATCTGATTCTAAAAGATTAATCATTGGATCTAGCCAATTTTTTGTAACTTTTACATCATTATTTAACAAAACATAATATTCACTATTAATTTCTGATAATCCAAGATTGTAACCTTTTGCATAACCATAATTTTTTTTGTTTTTAATAATTTTAATTTGAGGATAATTTTTTCTTACAAAAACCAAAGACTTATCATGGGAATTATTGTCAATAATATAAATAGATGATATTTTATTATTTGAAAATTTTATAACTGATGGCAAAAATTTTTTTAGTAGTTCTAATCCATTATAATTTAAAATTGCAATAGCAATTTTTTTATCTGATAACATTATTTAAATAAATTTCCAATATCAAAACCTGGAATATTTGGCATAAAATTTCCAGTTTTATCCTTAATAAATTCACTTGTCTTCACTTCAACTTCTTTCATTGCTTTGTTCACTGCTGCCACGGTTAAATCTTCTACCATTTCAACTTCATTAGTAATACTATTATCTATTTTTATTGAAATTACCTCCTTTTTTCCATTAACAATAACTTTTACCAAACCAGCACCTGATTCCGATTCAACTTTTATAGTATCAAGTTGATTTTTAATTTCTTTCATCTTTTCTTGAGCTTCTTTGAATTTGCTCATCATTTTCATCATATCAAACATATTATATCAATTTAATAATAAAAATTTTCCTTTTTGATTTACGTTTTTATCATCCATGTCACACTTAATAATGTAAATATATGAACCTTGATTTACTTTACCATTATAAAAACCGTCCCAACCTATCTTTATATCATTACTTTTGAAAACATTAATTCCATTTTTGTCATATATTTCTAAACTATAGTTAGAAACTTTAATTTCAAAAGGCTTAAAAACATCATTTATTCCATCAGCGTTGGGTGAAAATGCATTTGGGACAGGAATTGGATTATAGCTTCGATTAGTAACTAGGCAATTTTGATTTGATATAGATTTTTTACCGTCTTTATATCCAAAAACTCTATAACAATATTCTTTTCCTTTAATTAAATTGTTCTTATCAATTATACTCTCTTTTGATTCTGAAATTAACTTATTATCCTTCATTAAATGAACAGAGTCAAATTCAGCTTCATCCTCATAATTTAAATCAATTTTTATTCCATTATTAACTTCATAAGAATTTAGATATAATAAGAATATTCTGTCCTCAATTATTTCATTTTGACATTTATATTTTTTTTCAATACTTAAGTGTTTATCTGAATATGTTTTACTCTTTAAATAAATTTTGTGATCATTTAAATCTATGGTAGAGTTTGTAAGAAAAATTGAATCTGATTTTCCATCAATTTTTAAAGAATAATTTGTACTTTTTTCAGGACGGTAAAACAAAGTATAAATTGATCTATCATCAGATACTATCACAGAATCAATTAATTTTTGTGAATTTGATTCTATTGAAGATATAGAGAATGTGACTTCATAACAACTTTCATCACTATCACTAAATTTTCCTTTTATTAATCCATCAAATTTGTTTTCTGAATTTAAAAATCTTTCGTAATCCAAATTATTTATTCCTGAATTCAAGGATTCTACTAAAGAATCATTTATATATAGGTTATATCCTTCATAGTAATCATCTATAATATTAATTTCTAATTGGTTATACCTACAATTATTTATCTCAAAATCAATCACTTTAGATTCAAAAACTTCAATTTCTATAAAATCAATTTTTTCTATGTTATCAACATTTATTGCCTGAGCAATAATATATTTACCTGAATTAGAGTAAATATTTTTAGAATTAGAGGAAGGATTGAATATGGGATTATTGGGTTCATAGTTAAAATCATATTGAATTACTGTTGCTGAAGTGTCAACATTTTCATTTATTACTTCAATAAATAAAGGAACACATCCCTTATTGACATTTACTTCAAATCTTCCTAGGTTACTAACTTGAGAATAAGAATTTAGAATAATGATTTGAACAAAAATTGATGATAAACAAAATCTAAGCATTATTAACAATTGAATTCATTTTTGAAATGATTTCATCAATAGATTTTTTTTCTTGTTTTCCTTTTTGCATATTTTTTAATGTATATAGATCAGAATTAATTTCATCTTCTCCAACTATTAAAACATAAGGAATTTTATTTTTATTTGCATATTTCAGTTGTTTTTTCAGTTTAAGGTTATCCGATATTAGGTCAACACTGATATTATTTTCTCTGATTTTCTTTGCTATTTTAAGACATTGAGGTATGAATTTAGCATCTAGAAAAGATATTAATATTTTATTTTTTGAATAATTTGATTTAAGGATATCATTGTTAGCCAAAAGTTCAATTATTCTTTCAATACCAAAAGAAATTCCAATTCCTGGCATACTTTTAACTCCAAACTTTTCAGTTAAGTTTTCATATCTTCCACCACCACAAAGGCTACCAAGATCATTATTTTTTGATTTGACTTCAAATATTGAAGATGTGTAATATGATAATCCTCTGGCGAGACTAAAATCTAAAGAAAAGTTTTTATTAAAATTTAAAATATTTTTTATTTCATTGATTCCTTCTATTCCAATTTTTGAACCACTAATCTTTTTCTTAATAAATGAAATTTTTTCATTATTTGTTCCTCTAAATTGAAAAATTTCAATTAAAGTAGTGATAGACGATGAATTATAGTTATTTATTTTAAGTTCTTTCTCAAATTTTTCAATACCTATTTTATCAATTTTATCAATAATAACGCATAACTCATTAAAATTATCAGAGATACCTAATATTTCTGTAATTCCTTGTAAAATCTTTCTATTATTTAATTTAAAATCGAAACTTTTAATCTTAAGTTTTTCAAAAATTGTATAAACAAGATCAATAATTTCTGCTTCACAAATTCTAGAGTTTGTTCCAATGTAATCTACGTCACACTGATAAAACTCTCTAAATCTACCTTTTTGTGGTCTATCAGCCCTCCAAACTGGTTGAATTTGATACCTCTTGAACGGTAATGTTAGTTTATCTTGATTCATTGATACGTACCTAGCTAAAGGGACAGTCAAATCATACCTTAATGCTTTATTAGATATTTTAGATTTTAACCTTTTTGGTACATTAAAATCTTCTCTTTTTGAATCTTTTAGGAAATTACCTGAGTTAAGAATATTAAAAATTAATCTATCACCTTCATTACCATAATTTCCTACTAAAGTTTCAGTATTTTCAATTGATGGTGTTTGAATAGGTTTAAAACCATAAAGATTAAACACTTCTTTAAATTTATTTATAACATATTCTCTTTTCTCCATTTCATTTGGACCAAAATCTCTTGTTCCCTTAGGAAGTGAAGGTTTTATTCTATTCATTTTTTTAATTTTATACAAAACTAGCAAATGATTTACATTATTTTTTAATTAAATTACGCCAATAATTAAAAAATCATGGCAGTAACTAGATTAGAAAGAAAAGGTAGACGAAACGTTTCAAAGGCAAAAAAAGCAAAGCAAGTCATCAAAAGCTTGAACGCGAAACCGGTAATAAAAAATGTTGATATTGAAGAGATAAAAAAAAGCTTTGCAAAAGCTTCAAAAAAGACTACAAAATAATCTATTTATCAAGTTTGATTACTTGCAAGTTTTCAATTCTTTTTTTTATATTAAAGACTATCATTGTTTTTTCTCTGTGAAAACCTATTTTTCCCGCAGCTCCGGGATTGATATATAATAAGTTAAACTTCTTATCATTTGCAACTTTTAGTATGTGACTATGTCCACATACTAAAACATCAGGTTTATTTTTTCTAATAAGATTTCTTGTTTTAGAATTATACACTTTTATTTTACCAGCTATATGAATAATTAAAATTTTAATATTTTTTATTTTAAAGAATTCAAATTCATTAATTTCATGTCTAACTATTTCACCATCAATATTTCCACTTACAGCTCTTGTAAATGATATATTTTTAATTTTATTTAATAAATCTAAAGATCCTATATCTCCAGCGTGCCATATTTCGTCACATTTCTTTAGATATCTCTCAGCTGTATCAGGTAAAAAATTATGAGTGTCAGATATTATCCCAATTTTCATACTCTAATAATAAATTAATGTCATCTATAACTTGTTTAGCTTCAAGTTTTAAAGTGCCGTTGTATATACCTCTCAATCTTTTATTTTGATCAACTAAAATAAAGTGTTCGGTATGGAGGAAATCAGAACTATCTCTATTAAAACCTAATTCTTCCTCTACAAAATAAGAATTTCTTGCCAAAGAATAGATTTCATCTTTTTTACCAGTTAAAAAATGCCAATTTGATGACTTTATTTTGTGAAAGTCTTTGAATTTTTTGAGTTTATTGGTGTCATCAATCCATGGCATTACACTGTAAGATAAAATCATGACCTTTGGGTTATTTTTAAAATTATTATTAATAATTTTCATATTTTCAGTCATAGACGGACATATATTTATACAAGATGTGAAAATGAAATTTGCTAAATGTATTTTTCCGCTGATATCACTCTCAGTAATTTCCTCATTGTCTTGATTAAAAAATTTAAAATCAGATATTTTGTGATCAATTTTATTTTCAACAATATTTTGATCCTTAATGAATATAGGCTCAAAATTTGCAGAGTTATAGTAAGGTAATATTGGTTCTACCTTATTATTACACGATATAATAATTAAAAGAATTTTAATATACAGGTATCTCCTTTGCACTGCTCACGCATTTTTTTGTACCAAGTAATCCATATCTTCTGTTATTTTTAACAATATAATTGGACTTGATTTTTCCATTTGGATACCAAACCTTTTGGCTCCCATGTTCATAGCCATTTCTGTAATTAAATTTTTCAAGCAAATCACCATTAATATTCCATACTAGACTTTTTCCATGAAATTCATCATTTAAAAAAAATTTTTCAAATTTTTTCTTTCCGTTTTGATAATATCCAATATATCTACCAGATTTTTTTCCTTGTGTATAATATCTTTCTTCCATCAATTTTCCATTTTTATATTTTTGAATCATCCTACCATTTTTAAATCCATTTTTATAATTTGTAATTGACAAAGTATCATTTGAATTAGTGTAAAATCTTACAACCTTTCCGGTTAGTAAACTTTTATTATATAATGCAGGCCTAGTATAAATATTAAGCAATTCATTTTCGTAATTGATAAATATTTTTTTTTTATGATTACAACTAGAAATCAAAAAAAATAATATAAAAAAATTAATTTGTGACTGTACCTGGAATTCCATAATATCCACTACCATTTATATATGGATCATCATTAGTTATGTGATAATGATAAATTCCATTTGGAAAGTCTTTTGTTTCATGAATATGGCCATGATATTCATCAAGGTCAGAGCTTCGAAGATCTTTTCCATTCTCTTTTGGTCCATAAACTGGATAACCATCCAGTAAAAAACCCATTAAAGCATCTGAACCATAATTTGTTGATAACCAAAAAGGTTCCATGTGATAATGATATCTCCCATTTGAACCATTTTCTTGACCTGGGCCAATTGGTGCAGGGTGACCATTGTATTGATCGAAAGAATTTATTTCATTGGTCAAAGGGCTCCCTCCTCCAGCATACTGGTTATAAAATGGAACTCCATTCAAAGATACTCCAATTGGGCCCATAGAAGTAGGCTGATTTATGTTGGATTTTGATGGTGAATTCGGAATTTTAAATCTTATATCTAACTCTGATATTCTATTAGGATTGAGTCTAAAGTTTTCTACATATGGATTTGAATTATCATATTCTTCATATTTTTCATTCTCCCAAATAGTATTTTCAAAATAAGGACTTTTGTGATCTGGAACTCCCGTAGTATTAATATAAACATAGCCGTTTTCAATATAAATTTCACTGCTTGTTCCATATATTTTTTTATAAATGTCCAGAGATATAGTAATATTTGAACTTTCATTTTCCCCACAATTTATCAAACATAAAGATTCATTCTTATCGCTGCAACATGATAGTATTATCAATAAAAAAATAATTTTTTTAAGCCTCATTTATGTTATTTAAAATTTAATTTATTTTTTAATTTTTCTTATACCAAATACAATTAGTTTTTTTTGATAAAATCGTTAATATGTAAATGAATTGAAATATCATATGATCTATTTTTCCAAACTTCACCAACAACTCTTGATATATTTGTCAAACCTCTGGTTGATTTTATTTCGAAAGAGATGTAATCATAGATTTTATATCCAAAACCGTAAACAAAACTAGTTTCTTTATTCCCAAAATCATTATTTGAAAAAGTGAACGAGATTGGTTTTGAGGTTGTATTTAAATCAATATTATTCGTAGATGCTTTGATATCTGTTTTAACTCTTAGAATATTGCTTAATTGTGGCCCAATAAAAAAGATAAAATTATTCATTCTAAAGCTTAAAAGAATTGGATATTGCATATAGTTTAACTGATTTATAAATGATGTTCTGTTAACATCCTCAACAATTGCTCCTTGTGATGAATAATTAAATCCACTCCTAAACCCAAGGTATGTTTTTACCCTTTTGTTATAATCATCTGGAAATAATTTAAATAAAATTTCCAGATTTAGACCTAAGTTATAACCAGTATATGCATTTACATCATATGGAATACCTCCTATTGTATTATAATTTACACCGGGTATATTAATTAAGGACTCAGATCTGAGTGTTTGTTCTGATAAAACGGGACCAGCTTTGATTCCAAATTTGAAATCTTGGGAGTTCACAATAGTAGAAATACAAATTAATACTACAGTTAAAAGTTTTTCTATCATTAAAATAATATAATATTATAAAAATAATTATTTCTTTTGACTCAATTTGATTTGAAAGGTTAATTATTCCATCAAATCTCTAAATTAATTTTTTTTGTGATTAGATTTAATTTAGTCATTTAAATAATTAAACTCGTTTAACTCTTATTTGTATGAAAAGTTTTACTAAGCCAACTTTAATTATTGATAAGGATAAGTCAATTAATAATATTAAAAATATTAAACAGAAAGCAGATAAAAATAAAATAAAATTAAGACCTCATTTTAAAACACATCAATCATTAGAGATTGGAAGCTGGTATAAGAATTTGGGTATTAATAAAATAACAGTTTCATCTGTATCGATGGCAAAATTCTTTAGTGATGAATGGGATGATATTCTAATAGCTTTTCCTATTAATATTCTCGAAATAGAAACTTTAAATAATTTTTCAAATAAATGTAATCTTAGTCTTTTAGTTGATAATGTTTTTTCACTAGAATACCTTAATAAAAAATTATTTAAGAATGTTAATATTTATATAAAAATTGATGTTGGATATTCTAGAGCTGGAATTCAATATACAGATTTAAATTATATTGATAGTATAATTAAATTATGTTCTTTTTCTAATCATTTAACTTTTAAAGGTTTTGTCTCACATTTTGGTAATACTTATAATTCAAAAAATGAAAAAGATATTGTTAAAAAATTTAAAAGTTCAATTACGAAAATTGAAAAACTTAGAGAAAAATATAAAAATTATGAGTTTTCAATTGGTGACACCCCTTCTAGCAGTTTAATTAACACTTACCCAAGCTTTATAACAGAAATAAGGCCAGGTAATTTTATCTTTTATGATTTATTTCAGCATTTAATAGGATCATGTAAGATTGAAGATATTGCTCTGAGAATGATATGTCCTGTTGTTTCAATTTATAAGGAAAGAAATGAAATTTTGATATACGGCGGATCA